>UINC01000468.1_pt1 | contig 14420 bp, 11 predicted proteins | sample 5385821 | NCBI WGS metagenome assembly UINC01 (sample SAMEA4666929, study PRJEB26691) | marine metagenome | isolation source: Pacific Ocean | place: Pacific Ocean | collected 2011-10-13 | reverse complement strand
CACCGCTAAAATTCTTTGGTCGTCCGATCCGGACCGGCATATTGAACTTTTCCTGTGTCAAGGGTACTAGGTTGCGCAGCATGGCGCCGCCGCCAGTCAGCACTAGCCCATAGGTAAGTTGGTCACTCACGTCAGCTCGCGCTATTTCCCGGTCGATGAGCTGGATCAGCTCGATCATGCGCGCTTCTACGTAGCGGGATAATTCATGTTCGGATACTTTGCGGGCAATGCCGCCGTTTTTCACCGGTAGATCAAATTCAAGTTCGGTCGATGACATGGAAGCCTTGGCCGAGGCGTATTTCAGTTTGATCTGTTCCGCATCTTCCATACCAATCTGCAGCATTACCGCAATATCGTTGGTTACCGCGCTCGCACCTACGCCAATCACGGCTGAGTGCCGTACACCACCATCATAGAACACGGTAATATCTGTCGTTCCGGCACCAATATCCACTACTGCTACTCCCAGTTCCTTTTCATCCGTATCCAACGTAGCAATGGCCGAGGCCAGAGCCTGGAATACTAGTCCTTCCACGTCAATGGCCAGTTCATGAACACAGCTTACCAAATTTTTTGCCGTAGTGGCGGCCATAGTAATCAAATGTACCTTTGCTTCAAGGCGTCGTCCGGACATGCCCACCGGATCTTTGATACTGTCCATCGTATCAATCAGGTATTCCTGAGGCAGGATGTGCAGGATCTCCCGGTCAACAGGCAATGATACTGCCTTGGCAAGTTCAAGCACCCGGGATACATCATTCTGGGTAATTTCCTGTTCCACAGGTACGTTTCGGGCACTGCCTTTTTGAATGGCAATGGCGCCCTGGGTATTGATACCGCGGATATGGTCACCGGATATGGACAGCATGGCCCTGTTCACTTTTATACCAGCCATCAGTTCTGCTTCCCGTACAGCAGCTTCAATCGCGTCCATGACCTTGTCCCGGTGCACGATCGAGCCTTTCTTCATGCCTTGAGATGGAACATTGCCTACACCGAGTATCTTGTTCGATCCTTCATCTGAATTTATTTCTGTGATCGAACAACATATTTTGGATGTACCAATATCAATCCCAATCTGGGTATTTTTATCGCTGACTTTCATGCGCTGCTTCATACACGTTCCTTGGCGATGACCTGGTTGTCGTAGCGCAGGTCAAGGTATTTATAGTCACTCAATTGACGTTTATTGTTCAGGGAATGTTCAAATTTACCCAGGATCTGTATCTTGGCCCAGACGTCAGTGTTGCCTAGTATAACCTTAGTAGGATACTCTGCTAGGATGATCACATATTCATCATTCGCGTTCATAGTCACCTCAGAAATGTTGCTGTACAATACCGGGTAATAATCGAGTATGCGTGTGATCAGGTTCATAGTTTCCTGTACTTTAACTGAAACGGTCTGTTGTCCCGCAGGATATAATTCTTTGGCCGGGTTAAAGCCTGATAAGCATGGTACTAGAAAATCATTGGCCTGTCCCTTGTCAGGCAGGATAATACCTTCCCGATCAATCATAAGCACCGGATCAACATTCAGTATGGCCACGGGCTGCCGTTCCACGATTTCAATGGATAAGGTAGCAGGGTACTGCCGTGATACACGGGCCGCCTTTACGTAAGGATGACTCTCAATCAGCAGGCTTACTTCTCTGAGATTGACTTCTTCCAGTTCGATGCCCATTAATGGTTTCAGCTGGATCTGGTGGTCTTCTTCAGGAATAATGGAATAACCCGATATATTTATCTGTTGTAAATGGGACATTCTTGTATAGCTGGACCACCAGAATGAAGCATAGATGAGGAACATTATTGTAAGTGTAATCGTCGCATTGATTAGTGGTTCCAAGTTCAGTTTTTTCTTCTTTTTCTTACGCTTCATACAGTGAATGTTCCGGGCGCAAACCCCAGTGTTTTAATTTCTAGTTCAAGGCTTATATCATACTTTTCCTGAACCGTTTTTTTTGCTAGGCGGATCAGGGCCACAATGTCTGCCGCCTTGGCCTGGCCGTGGTTCACAAAAAAGTTGGCATGCTTGGGCGATATTTCTGCATTACCCTGCCGGGTGCCTTTCAATCCGGCCTGGTCGATCAAATAACCTGCGGCCAGGTTCGGTTTAGGATTTTTAAAGACGCTGCCCGCAGAACGAAATTTTAACGGTTGAGTATCTTTGCGGCCTTGGCTTGCCTGGATTCGTTGGGACTGAATTTCTTCGGCCGGTTTTTCTTTTAGAGTAAATGCGGCTGAGACAAGTATCTCGTTCGCTGGAAAAGTAGAATGACGATAACTGAAGTCTATCTCGCTTTGTTTGTAAGTCTTGGATGTACCGTTCATGGTCATGACATTGATCGTATCCAAACAATTAGATATTTCGCCCCCAAAGGCACCGGCATTCATCACTAGGGCACCGCCTAGGGTACCAGGGACACCGATCATACTTTCCAGTCCAGTAAGATTCCGCTTGGTTGTTTCTTTTACCATTTTACCAAGCATAACGCCAACTTCTGCCTCGACGCAGCTGCCTTCAATCCTAAGACGGGTGAATGTTTTTCCTAGGGTGATTACGATGCCATCAAAACCTTCATCGGCGACCAAGAGGTTTGAACCGCTGCCAGCAAAAAATGTGGGAATATCTTTTTCCTGAGCAAAACGCAGGATAGTCACCAGGTCTTCCTGGTTTGCCGGTGTGATGTACGCCCGTGCTGGTCCGCCGATACCGTATGAGGTATGTTTCGTCATAGGCTCATTGTCAAGGAATGTACCCGTAACTTTTTCCTTCAGCATAGCAAAAGCGTCCAATTCAGGCGGCTGCCTCTATCTTCTCAAGATGATTCATGTAGGACTCCGCATAGCGCCAGATGTTCCCCGCACCAATAGTAATGATCATATCACCGGGCTGGCGCAAATTATCTAATGTTTTTTCCAGTTTATCTAGACTCTTGATGTAGTAAATATTGCGATGGCCTGACTCTTCCGCAAAATCAGCGACCATTTTACCGTTTACACCCTCAATTGGCTTTTCCCGTGCTGGGAAAACGTCGGTCACTAGCAGGACATCACTTTCCATAAGTGCGATGGCAAAATCCTGGTAGAAAGCCTGGGTGCGGGTATATAGATGAGGTTGAAATACGGCAATGATGCGCCGTTTCCAGCCATTTCTCGCAGCGGTAAGTGTGGCCCGTACTTCCGTGGGATGATGGGCATAATCATCGACAACTATCACATTGCCCGACTCTCCCTTGATATCGAACCGCCGCCGTACACCCCTGTAGGATTCCAACCCGGCTGCAATATCATGGAAAGGGATCCGCATTTCCACGCCTAGAGCAATCGCTGCCAAGGCATTCTGCACATTATGTTCGCCCGGTACCTGTAGGTGAATTACACCCTGTTTTTCGCCCTTGTGGAAAACGGTGAAGGTGGTTTCTATTTCACGTTGAATTATATCCTCAGCGTAAAAATCGCTGTCATTGGTTAAGCCAAATGTAATGACCGGTCGTTTGATATTGGGTATGATCGCTGCCGCCGCCGGGCTTTGGTCCCCGATGATCACGGCGCCATAAAACGGGGATGCATTGGCAAACTGGGTAAATGCATTCTTTAGATCATCCAGGTCTTCATAACAATCCGTGTGCTCAAGTTCTATATTCGTTATAATAGCGATCGTGGGTTGCAGGGAAAGGAAACTGCGGTCAAATTCATCGGCCTCCACCACAATGATATTACCGGCACCTAATAAGGAATTGGTATCGATATTGCGTACCAGACCGCCTACTACCAGCGTGGGATCCAGTTTGGCCTGGCTGAGCATTGTGCCCACCATGGAAGATGTACTGGTTTTTCCATGAGTGCCGGCAACGCCGATACTGGTTTCTTTAAGGGCGATCAGTTCCCCGAGCATTTCTGCCCTTCGAATAACAGGGATACTTTTTTTCTGTGCAGCTATAACTTCCGGATTGTCTTCCTGCACCGCGCTGGAATAGACCAGTACATCCGCATCGGTTACATTTTTAGCGGCATGCCCTTGGGCCACTTCTGCACCTTTATTTCTCAAATTTTTTATCACGGCGGAATCATTGATATCAGATCCAGTGATCTTGAAGCCCAGGTTCAATAGCAGTTCAGCAATACCGCTCATGCCGATGCCGCCAATACCTACAAAGTGTAATTTCTTAACGTACCGGAACATCAGCCGCGGGCAACCTTAAATATTTTATCGACAATCTTTTTCGTGGCCTTCGGTTTCCCCAGACTAAGGGCCTGGGCGCCCATTGCGGTCAGTTTGTCCGCATCATCCAAAAGTCCAATGATCGTTTCCTGTAGATTGGATGTGGTCAAGTCGGCCTGCTGGATCATGATCGCTGCACCGGCCCGTACCATCGTTTCCGCATTCTTCGTCTGATGGTCCGCGGTAGCGCGGGGGAAGGGGAGGAGGATGCTTGGCATACCGCAGACCGATAATTCAGACAATGTTAAGGCACCGGCTCGCACCACAGCAATATCACTGAGTGCGTACGCGTGGGCCATTTCTTTGATGTATGGTTTGATTCTTACCGTATCACTTTCCAATTTTTTCAGTGCTTCATAATTATTGATGCCGGTCTGCCAAAGCAGCTGGATCCCTCTGTCTTGCAGAGCCGGCAGGACTGGTTGAATAGCTCGATTCAAGGGTACAGAGCCCTGGCTGCCTCCAAATAGAAAAACAGTTTTTCGTTCGGAGTCGAGCCGGAATAATTCGGAACCTACTGTTTTTGATCCATTATGTATTTCACTCCGCACTGGATTGCCCGTGACATCAATATCTGTATCAAGATAGGTCCCGGTATCGCTGGTGCCCGCGTAGACCGCCGTTGCTGGTTCCGCAAACAAACGAGTGGTCAATCCCGGATATGAATTCTGTTCCTGGATCACCGTAGGTATTTTCCATCCAATACCAACTTTGATTGGCAGGGCGCTGGCATACCCTCCCGTTCCTACAATCACATTAGGTTCCATGGATCTGCACAGCGATCTTACTTTTAGCAGGGCCAAAGGAACTCGGCTCACCAGCATTAGATTCCGTCCTATGCTGCGTGGTGAAAAAGATCGCTGTAGACCGCTGATAGGCAGGAGCGTGTGAGATAGTCCTCGCTCGGGCAAAACGCGGGCCTCAAGGCCAAATTTTGACCCAACATAATGAACAGTCGTGTTTGGTTTACGATTTGTGATCTCCGCACCGATTGCTAATGCTGGGTAGAGGTGCCCTCCTGTTCCGCCGCCGGCAATCATAATGCGCAAGTCCTCATCCATATACCCGCGGATTCCAGCCGCTTTTATGTATTAATGAACGTTTGGCCTGGCTGATATTCAGTAAAATGCCTATTCCAATTAAATTGATCACAAGACCGGATCCGCCATAACTTATCAATGGCATAGATAGGCCAGTGGTTGGTACAACGCCGGTGACAACCGCGGCATTAATAAAGCCATAAAGGATGAAATTGAAACTGATCCCAATCGCTAACAGGATCCCGAAGGTATCCATGCTCTCCTTGGCGATCTTGATCCCACGTTGAAAAATGAATAGAAAGATAGATAGGATAAATACAGTACCTATTAAACCTAACTCTTCACCAATAATGGCAAAAATAAAATCAGTGTGCGGCGTGGGCAGAAAAAGATTTTTCCCTAGGCTGTTGCCTAGTCCGAGGCCTATAAAACCGCCATTCCCAAGACTGATCAATGATTGTTTGATCTGGTAGGATTCTTCCACACCGGCAGATTCTCCGTAGAAATAGGTCAAGATACGCTGGAGCCGATAGGGTTTCATAAGCATTATCGGTGTCAGTACTAATAAAGATGCAGCACCGGTAGCCAAGAGGTGTGATATTCGCGCTCCGCCTACAAAGAGTATCATGAACCCGATCAGACCGATCATGGCTGCAGTACTGAAATCTGGCTGAATAACGATTAGTACCATCACCACGGCTATGATACCAATAGGTGGGGCAAAACCGTAATAGAAATCCTTGATTTGATCCCGGTAATGATCCACGTATGCAGCTAGAAAAATGATCATTGCCAGCCGGGCAATGTCTGAAGTTTGGATCGAATAACTACCTAGGTAGAGCCATCTCGCGGGGGAAGAGTTTCCCTGCAGTAAATAGCTTAATTTGGTAATCAACAGCAACGCAATAGATCCGATCAGAAGATATTTTGCTGCAATTTTCAGGTTCCGGTAATCGATCATCATAATAGCAAACATCATGGTGATGCCAACCAGTAGTCGTTTTAGATGGGCTTGCAGGTAAACGGTGGCCGTTACCCGTTGGGTCTGGTCCAGGGATATGGAATTACTGGCGCTGAAAAGCATTACTGTACCCACAATACAGAGTAGGACAACAGCGGCCAAAAGATAATGATCATATTTTTTTGAAATGACATCCAGATACCTCATTATACCTTTTCCATAAGAGTTACCAGGAAACGAAAATAGTTACCCCGTTCTTCAAAATTCTTAAATTGGTCAAAACTCGCACAACCTGGAGACAGTAATACAACGTCTCCAGGTTGGCTGCAGTTCTGGGCAAGTTCCAGGGCTTCTTTGAGATCCATTACCGAGGTAGATCTCACCGCATCCCTTAATGCCGTGAGGATTAACTCCTTTGCTTGCCCGAATGCGATCACTTCTTTGAGGTTGTTATGGGTATGGGGAAGGAGTGATCTGAAATCGCCGCCTTTATCCAAACCTCCGAGGAGTAGGATAATAGGTTGCGAAAAGCTTTCAAGTGCGACCTGCACGGCATCCAGATTGGTTGCTTTAGAATCATTGATATAGGTCACGCCATTAATCTCAGCAATCGACTCCAGGCGATGAGGTACACCGCTAAACTGGGACATTGTTACTGAAATCAATTTATTGGGTATACCCATCAAATGAGCGGCTGTAGCCGCTGCTAGTGCATTGGCGAGGTTATGTTTACCTGGCAGAGCCAGTTGGTTCATTTCAATGAGTGTAGCGTGTTCTTCTGTATAAATTTTGGTGCGGTTTGGTTGAAAAATCGCCTCCGGGTGATGGCCTAGTCCGAAGGCGATTTTTCGAGAGGTGGACTCCGCAATTTCCTCTACCAAAATAGTGTCATCGGCATTATATACGATGAAATCTTCTGCTGTTTGCCGGGACCACATTTTCATTTTTGCAGCAATATATTCCTTCATGGATGGATAGCGGTTCAAGTGGTCTGGCGTTATATTGAGCAATATGGAAATATAGGGTTTGAAGTGCGTGATGAATTCCATTTGAAAACTGGATATTTCCAGTATCCAGACCCGTTTCGAATCTGGATTTTCTAGGTCTTCCAGGACCATTGCCGAGAAGGGAATACCTACATTGCCAGCTAGTAGGCCATGGAGATCATCAGTTTGAATCATTTCTGCAAGTAGGTGGGCAGTGGTAGTTTTGCCGTTGCTACCAGTAATGGCTAGGATCGGCGCTTCAGTAAACCAGCTGGCAAATTCGATCTCGCTGACAATGGATATGTCTTTATACTGTCCTTTTTGTATTAGTTCTGAATCCTGAGCGATACCCGGGGATATGATCCATAGATCTGCATCGTAGATTTGGTTGCTGTGCTGCCCCAGCTCACCTTTAATACCCAACTCTTTTAGATCTGTTAGCGTACCCTGCAGTTCCGAGGTATCGTGATTATCACTCACAAACACATCTGCACCCTGGCGAGCAGCCAGTTTTGCCGCCGCCACGCCACTTAGAGCCAACCCCAATACGACAATTTTTTTACCGCGAATTTCTATGTTAGCTCGGTCGTGGATATTCATCAGCGTATCTTGAATGTGGTAAGTGAGAATAAGGCCAGAAGGATACCAATGATCCAGAACCGGATCACGACCCGGGATTCCGGCCAGCCTTTGAGTTCATAGTGATGGTGGATGGGCGCCATTTTAAATATGCGCTGCCCCTCCCCGGTGCGAATTTTTGTCCAGCGGTAATAACTTACTTGCAGCATGACACTCACTGCTTCCCAGACAAAGACACCACCGATTATGGCCAACAATAATTCTTTTTTCAGTAGCACAGCCAGTGTACCCAGGGCTGCGCCGGTAGAGAGGGAACCGATATCTCCCATGAATACTTCCGCCGGGCTGGCGTTGAACCATAAATAGCCGATACAGGCCCCGGTGATGGCCGCCGTAAAAACAGTTAATTCCCCTGCACCGGGAAGATAAATAATGTTCAGGTAATCAGAAAAGTCCACCCGGCCGCTGATGTAGGCGATCGCTGAAAATACCGTAAAACAAATGGCTAGCAAACCGGCGGCCAGGCCATCCAGGCCATCTGTAAGATTCACGGCGTTTGATGTGCCTGTAATGACCATGATGATCATCGCAGGATAAAAAATTCCTAGATCCAGTTCATAATTCTTGAGGAAGGGTATACTGGTCACCGAGCGGATATTCTCATATTCCGGCGCATTGTACAGCCATAGGCTGATCAGGATACCCAGGGTTATTTGACCGATCAATTTGTACCTGCCTATCAGTCCTTTTTTAACTTTTTTGACCACCTTGAGGTAATCATCCAGAAAACCGATACCACCCATCCAGATCACTGCCAACAACATGATCTGAATGAAGGTATTCGATAGATCGGCAAACAGAAGGGTCGGGAGGACCACAGATCCAAGGATTATGATCCCCCCCATAGTTGGCGTGCCCTTCTTAGCGATGTGGGATTCGGGCCCGGATGAGCGTATTTCTTCACCAATGTGGTGATAACGCAGTTTGTGGATAATCCATGGCCCGATGAGGAAGCTTATGAATAGCGCCGCAAGCGCTGCTGAGGCCGAACGAAAGGTGATATATTGTAACAGGTTGAGCGGCGAGAAATGGGTCTTTAAGGGTAGTAGAAGTTCGTAGAACATTAATTCACCAACGCATCAATAATAGTTTCCATGGCCATGCCCCGGGATCCTTTCACCAGAATTTTATCACCGTCTTTGACCACCTTTTGTAACGCAGTCTCCAGCTCTTCTTTGGAATCAAAATGGGCATGTTCAGGGCCATCAACCATGGTGGCGTCGGTGGCAATTGTTTCCGTGCCAACTGTATAGACCAGGTCGAGATCCGCTGAGGCACATTTCTGTCCAACCTTAGTATGCTGATCCTGTGATTGGTCTCCAAGTTCGAACATATCCCCAAATACAAGAATCCGGCGACCATTGCCGGAAAAGCCTGTCAGATAATCAATAGCGGCTATGGTTGATTCCAGGTTGGCGTTATAGGTATCATCAATAACAGTCATATTCTTAAATTTTTTGATGGCACAGCGACCCTGCGGTGGCTGGAAGGACGCAACCCTGTCTCGAAACAAATTCCAGGGAACATTCAATGTATTGGCGATAGCCGCACAGGCAATGATATTCTTAGCGAAGGAGAAGTTGCTTGACCCCGTATAAATATCTTCGGCGGCCACCGTAAGAGAAAGGGTGCCATCGGGTTCAGTATGGATATCCGCAGGATAATCGCATTCCGCAGTTAATCCAAAGGTAATCGAATTTTTTGGCTGTGCCATTTCTGCGATCCGGGGATCCGTTAGGTTTACAAAGGCCGTACCTTTATCGCTCATGGCGCCGAATAATGCTGCTTTTGTATGGGCCACTTCCGCAATTGATCCAAATCCTTCAAGGTGGGCTGGGGCAATATTTGTGATTAGGCCGTGTGTCGGGTGGGCAATACTGCACAAGTCTCCAATATCCCCGGGCTGATTGGCACCCATTTCCAGTATGCTGATCGAATGGGCTTGCATCATCTGAAACAGGGTAAGCGGTAGGCCAATGGATGTATTGTAGTTACCCTCTGTGGCGTGCACGGCAAATTGAGCGTTGAAAATATGCCGCAATAATTCTTTCGTGGATGTCTTTCCATTGGATCCGGTTATGGCAATTACAGGGATATCAAATTGACTCCTCCATCGGGCCGCAACGGCGCCGATGGCCTCTATAGGATCATTAACTAATGCTTGATAAGCCTCTGTTTCAATTGGGCGGGCCACCAGTACGGCTATCGCGCCATTTTTGACGGCATTATCAATGAAATCATGACCATCAACCCGTTCACCGGTAATAGCGATATACATGTCACCAGACCGACATTCTCGGCTGTCTGTTGCAATTCCACCTACCAGTGGAATGGTATGTCCCGTAATCGAACGGAAAACCACTTCAAATTGGGTAGGGTCCGGTAAACTAACGCGCATCCCGATACTCATTAATTATTTCCAGGTCTGAATAAGGTATTTTCTTGCCATTTATTTCCTGGTAATCTTCACGGCCCTTGCCCAATATGACCACCACATCATTTTCAGTAGCCCTATCCAGAGCATGCCGCAGTCCAGTTCCACGATCATCAAAAACAGCGTATTCATTGGCACGAAAACCGCTAACGATATCCGATGTAATTACAGCCAGTTCTTCCATCCGAGGATTATCCGGCGTCACATAGCAATAATATCCAAATTGTTCCGCGCTGGTTGCCATCTTTGCTCTTTTGGTTCTATCTCGATCACCGCCGCAGCCAAAAACAATATGCAGCGATCCCTGTTCAGCAACTATATCCTTGATTGTACTTAGAACTTTATCATAAGCAGCGGGTGTGTGTGCATAATCAATAAGCGCTGTTGCCCCGGAACGCAGCGCAAATGATTCCATACGACCAGGTATGCTTGCACATTGCTTCAATCCATTTTTGATTGCATTCTGTGTCAAACCCATGGCGTTGCCCGTAGCTATTGCACAGAGAATATTTTCTGCGTTGAACTTGCCGATTAGCAACGAGTCAACCGTATAGGTTATTTCCCCAGCTTGTATTGTCCCATGTATCCCCGCCAGGGAAATCTGATAATCCTTGAAAAATACGTCCCCTGTTTTTTCCAGGGCTGTGGTAACGACCGGTACAGCACATTTATCGAAAATCGCCTGACCATAATCTGTTTCCATATTTACAATGGCTGTTGCCGTTCGGGGTAGCGCTGTAAATAATTTCAATTTTGCCTGAAAATAATCAGCCATCGTACCATGATAGTCCAAGTGTTCCGGCGATAGATTAGTGAACACTGTGAAATTAAAATCTACGTCAGCTACCCGGCTTTGATCTATGGCGTGAGAACTAGCCTCCATAACAATATGCGTGAATCCTTTTTGGTGTAGATCAAATAATACCTTATGCAGTGCGATCGGATCTGGGGTAGTAAGCGTTTTCTCCTGGCAATAGCCCTCTGCGATAGTACCCAATGTGCCGATCTGGGCGACTTTTTCCCCTGCCGCTTTAAGCATGGCAGATATCAGTCCAGCCGTGGTCGTTTTTCCGTTGGTTCCGGTAATACCGACCACGGACATTTTTTTTGAAGGGTGACCATAATATTCAGCTGCCGTAAAAGATGCGGCCCGCCGCGGATTAGCAACCTTGATTTGTGGAACAGGTAGTTGGCCTACATCACGGCCATTGGTAATTATTGCTGCGGCGCCATTATCAATGGCCTGCGGTATAAAGTCATGTCCATCTAAATTGGTACCATGAATAGCAATATAAAGATGGCCTGGATTTACCCGCGCCGAATGGGTGGTAATGCCGTGGATAGGCACTGCCGGCACGTCGCTTTCCGGGATAATTCCCTTTACTAACTGATCCAGTGTTCGATTCATTGTAATCCTATAGTGCATATAGACCCTGCCGCCAGGATTGTTCCAGGTTTTGGGCTTTGCCAATTAACTTGACCGGAACCACTGAATTTTGTCTGATAGCCAAATTGACGGAGAACTACCTTAGCCTGCAGCAAACTCATGCCGCGCACATCCGGAACCGCATTTTCATTTTGTGCGATTTGAGTATAAACTGCCCGGGTTGAGAGATTCTTTGGGAGTAGGTCTGCTTTTTTTGGTTCATTGCGATACGCATCCACCATCAGCAGCGGTTCCTCTGTATCTTTGTATTTGTCTTTCAGGATCTGGATCGAGTCATCCATATTGATGATCCGGTTGATGACCCTACGGAAAATTGGTGCTGCCCCAATACCGCCCCAATGCAAACCATAGCGTGGCTCATTGAGTACAAGAACACCGACAATCTGAGGATTTTCCGCTGGAAAGAATCCAGCGAAATTGGAAATATATTTACTGGTAGAATATTCGCCATCGATAAATTTTTCAGCTGTACCAGTTTTACCGGCAATGGACCAGCCCGGTATTCGGGCGCTGGTTCCCGTACCTGTATCCACGACTCGAATCAACATTGCCGTTAGATCTTTCATAACGCCTGGTTCAGAGATTTTTCGAAGAACTTCAGGTTCCTCTCTGTAGACAGACTTCCCATTATTATTAACGATCTGGCTAACCAAGCGTGGTTTCATTAAGAACCCGCCATTTGCTATCGCTGAATAGGCCATAGCCAACTGTATCGTTGTAACCGCGACTTCCTGACCGATTGTTACCGATGCAATGGAGAAGCCACTCCAATTTTCAAGACGCCGCAGTGTACCGGAAGATTCACCAGCAAAATTGATGTGGGTCGGCATCCCAAATCCAAAATCACGGCAGGTGCGGTATAGTCGGTTGGATCCGATTCTTTCGGCTATCTTGATCATGCCAACATTACTGGAATTTTCAATGATCTGGGGGAAGGTTAGTAGACCATAATCTTCATGATCGTTCACTACTTCTCCGGCAAAGGTATATTGTCCGTTTTCACAAAAGAATTCTTCATCTAAATTAACCAGACCGTATTTTAAGGCAGCGGCTGCAGCGACAAACTTAAACGTCGATCCTGGTTCAAATTGATCCGTTAACACCCGGTTTTTATGGGTTTCCATGGGGAATTTTGCAGGATAGTTTGCATCAAAATCTGGTATGGTGGCCATGGCCAGTATGGATCCGGTCTGTGGATTCATCAGAATCCCCATGGCTGAGATGGCCGATGTTTCATCAATTCTGCGCCGCAATTCTTCGTGGAGAACCACTTGGTAGTCTAGATCAATGGTCAGTTGGATATTGCTGCCATCGAGCGGTGTTTTTGTTGGAAATCTGTTATTAGGCAGTGCCGTACCCTTGCCACTCAATTGACGTATTACCCAGCCTGCTGTCCCTGTGAGATAATGATCAAATTTTTGTTCTAGGCCAGTTAAGCCGCGGTTATCTGGATCGGTATAGCCAATCAATTGTGCGCCAATATTGCCGTTGGGGTAGAAGCGATGCGAATCGCGTTCAACAATAAGACCTGCTGGCAATTCATCCAGGAATTCCTGGCAGTCATCCCGATTCATATTGCGCTCCAGGTAGGTGAAAGTTTTATTCCTGGTCAGTTTTTGGTTGTAATAATCTGGTGATCGACCAAAATGATTGCTCATAATATTTGCCAACATTTTCGGATTACCAATTTTGTTCGGGTAGGTAGCAAATGAATATTTTATGATATTTCTGGTCAGCGACTTGTTGTTTCGATCATAAATATTGCCCCGTACTGCAGGAATAGGAATTTGTGCTTGCGCCTGCCTGGATCCTTGCTCTCGGTATTTGGATCCGTCCAGTATTTGTATTTGAAAAAGTCGCATGGATAGCCCAATCCATGCTAGGACCATCATCGATACGATCACAACTACCCGTGATCTGAATTTCAGATAATTCTTGGTCATTTATTCAATGCGAGATCCCCAGGCTCGATGTATACAGAAATTGTTTCTGGAGATGCAAATACCATCCCCAGATCTTTTCGGGCGGTTTCGGTGATGCGATCTACTCGCTCCAGTAGAACAATATCATTTTGCAGTTCCTTAATACTGTTATTCAGTTCATCCAGGGTTGCCTTTTGTAATTCAATGGCTAACAGGGTTTCATCAATTTCAGTGTAGACCCATAAATACCCAATCAGACCCATGATCGATATAATGGTGATACCAAAAAAGGTTAGCGTTTGAATGAACTCCTTGTGCTTTCTGGTGTTGCGTTTACTCCGTCTTATCATTAGGTCACCTTTACGGCCGCGCGGAGCTTTGCACTCCTTGCTCGACGATTTTTTTTTCGTTCTTTTTCTGTAGCTGTAATAGGTCTTTTCGTTAGAATATCCAATGTTCCTCCGCTTGCTAATTTTTTGAAACTGTGCTTTACCAATCGATCTTCTAATGAATGATAACTGATAATTACTATCCGTCCGCCAGGACGTAAAAAATCAATAAATTTGGTCAGAAATTGCTCTAGAATACCCAGTTCTTGATTTACTGCAATTCGCAAGGCCTGAAATATGCGGGCAAAAGTACGATCACGATGATTAGGTGGGGTACAGCGCCGGATCGCTTCCCGTAGATCAGCGATGGTGTTCATTATAGTCATTTCCTTGATGGATTTTGCAATGCGGGAAGCCAATCGTTCTTCACCGTAT
>UINC01000461.1_pt1 | contig 14444 bp, 14 predicted proteins | sample 5385821 | NCBI WGS metagenome assembly UINC01 (sample SAMEA4666929, study PRJEB26691) | marine metagenome | isolation source: Pacific Ocean | place: Pacific Ocean | collected 2011-10-13 | reverse complement strand
TTAGCCGATGTGGTGGAATTTGGTAGACACGCTGTCTTGAGGGGGCAGTAGCGAAAGCTGTGCCGGTTCGAGTCCGGCCATCGGCATTATGTTTAGATTAAAAAGATATAAGATAATTGCATTATATTTGATTTTTTTTAACCAATGACTGATACAATGTCCGTGTTTTTATAGGCTAAAAAATGCTGGAAAAATATATACCGATCCTGATCTTTTTATCTGTTGCATTGGCCCTTGGGTTACTGTTGTTACTCTTGGGCTTTCTTTTTGGTCGAGGAACAAAAAGCAAGGCAAAACTCTCACCCTATGAATGCGGTTTTGAACCCTTTGAAGATGCCAGAATACCGTTTGACGTACGATATTATTTGGTAGCAATATTGTTTATTATTTTTGATTTAGAAATTGCATTTCTTTTCCCATGGGCAATATCACTTACAAATATTGGACTTGCAGGCTTAATTGCAATGGCCATTTTTCTCACTGTATTGGTTATCGGTTTCATTTATGAATGGAAAAAAGGTGCACTGGAGTGGGATTAGCTAAAGTACAAAACGATTTAATAGATCAACAAGGTCCTGGTTTTGTAATCACTTCTATTGATAAGCTTGTCAATTGGTCAAGAACCGGATCTTTGTGGCCAGTAACTTTCGGGTTGGCCTGTTGTGCAATTGAAATGATGCATGCAGGAGCATCTAGATATGATACAGATAGATTTGGTGTCATCTACAGAGCAAGTCCCAGACAATCAGATGTGATGATCGTTGCTGGAACCTTAGTAAATAAAATGGCTCCAGCATTAAGAAAAGTATACGATCAAATGGCGGAACCCAAATGGGTCATTTCCATGGGATCTTGTGCCAATGGTGGGGGTTACTATCACCACTCATACTCAGTTGTCAGAGGCTGTGACCAAATAATTCCGGTCGATATATATGTACCAGGATGTCCGCCCACTTCAGAGGCATTGATCCATGGCATCATTGAATTACAAAACAAAATAAAAAAACGTAGTTGACACAGCTATGGTCGGTAAAAAACATAAACAATTACATCAATTACTAGACCAATATTTAACTTCATTTGAAATAGAAAAATCATTTGATTTTGACCAGACCACACTAAAAATTAACAAGGATGATCTAACAAACATTTGTACAATATTAAAAGAAACAAATGAATTGGGTTTCTCAATGCTAATTGATTTATGTGGTGTCGATTACTTAGATTATGGGTCAGTCAATTGGAAGACCCTTAGTGCCAGTAGAACTGGATTCAGCCGAGCTGTGGAAGATAGTAAGTTCATTTCAGATCCAGATGAAACATTCCTACCAACTCGTTTTGCTGTAATCTATCATCTTCTTTCAATTGCTCACAATTGGAGAATCCGTCTTAGAATATACACAGGCATTGAAAATCCACCAAGTGTTAAATCAGTTAGCTCCATCTGGGCAGCTGCCAATTGGTTTGAAAGAGAAGCATTTGATTTGTTTGGTATCCATTTTGATGGTCACCCTGACTTAAGACGAATATTAACTGATTACGAATTCATTGGTCATCCTTTTAGAAAAGATTTTCCCACCTCTGGAAATCTAGAGGTTTACTACGATGAGGAAGAAGAAAAAGTAAAATACCGACCCGTATCTATTACCACACGACCCTCAGTACCAAGAGTAATTAGAAAAGAAAAACAAAACAAATGAGCGACAACAGCAACCTCACTTTAAATTTTGGACCGCAGCATCCTGCAGCTCATGGCGTCTTGAGATTAGTCATGGAGATGGACGGTGAAGTAGTTATCAAAGTCGATCCACACATCGGTTTGCTCCACCGAGGTACGGAGAAACTGGCAGAAATTAAACCTTATAACCACTCTATAGGATATATGGATCGCTTGGATTATGTCTCAATGATGTGTTGTGAGCATCCCTATGTTCTTGCTATTGAGAAGTTACTTGGCATTGAGCCACCAATCAGAGCTCAATATATAAGAGTTATGTTCGATGAAATCACACGTATTTTGAATCATCTATTATGGCTTGGTTGCCATGGCTTGGATATTGGGGCAATGGCTTTATTTTTGTATTGTTTTAGAGAAAGAGAGGATTTGTTGGACTGCTATGAAGCTGTATCAGGAGCCAGAATGCATGCAACATATTATCGTCCTGGCGGAGTTTATAGAGACCTTCCGGATGAAATGCCAAAATACAAGGCAAACCGTTTTATTTCCAAATCGAAAGTAAAAGAAATCAATTACAACAGAGAGGGATCATTACTAGATTTTATTGAAGATTTTACCAACCGTTTTCCCGCTCATATCGATGAGTATGAAACCTTATTGACAGATAACAGAATTTGGAAACAAAGAACAGTTAATATAGGCATTGTTTCACCTGAAAGAGCCATTGAACTGGGTTTCACTGGTCCTATGTTAAGAGGTTCTGGTATCGAATGGGACATTCGAAGAAAAGAACCATATGAAATTTATAATCAATTAAATTTTCAAATTCCAATTGGTCTCAATGGAGACTGTTATGATCGATACCTTGTCAGAGTTGAAGAAATGAGGCAGTCAAACTTGATTATTAAGCAGTGCATTGAATGGCTTCGAGACAATCCAGGACCTGTTATGGTCGATGATAATAAAATCAGCCCCCCAAAACGTAGCTTTATGAAGCACGATATGGAATCTTTAATTTACCACTTCAAATTGTTCAGTGAAGGTTATTCAGTGCCAGAGGGAGAAACATACACATCCATTGAGCACCCAAAAGGAGAATTTGGCGTTTATATTGTTTCTGATGGCGCCAACAAACCGTATCGGTTAAAAATTAGACCTCCAAGTTTTGCACATCTGGCCGCAATCAATGAAATGGTCAAAGGTCATATGATAGCTGATGTTGTCTCAGTTATAGGGACTCTTGATATTGTATTTGGAGAGATTGACCGTTGATTAAAATTTTTTATGACTATGGATAAAACAAAACAAAAACCACTATCAAAACAAGTAAGAATTGAGATCGACCATTGGGTATCAAAATTCCCAAAAGGGCAACAAAGATCAGCAATCATCAGTTCTCTTCATGCAGTTCAAAACAACAATAAAGGTTCTTTAACAACAGAACTAATGGATGCCGTAGCAGACTATTTAAACCTGCCCAACATGTATATCTATGAGGTAGCAACATTCTATTCTATGTTTCAAACAGAACCGATTGGTGAAAACGAAATATCTGTATGTACAAATATTTCATGCATGTTGTCTGGTTCCGATGAAATCGTAAAACACATAGAAAAAAGATTACAAATAAAACTTGGCCAATCTACAAAAGACGGCAAATTTTATCTAAAAAAAGAATACGAATGTTTAGCAGCTTGTACTGGAGCACCAATGATGATGGTTAACCATAAATACATAGAAAATCTAACCATTGAGAAAGTAGATCATGTTCTTGATCAGTTGGAGCACAATTCATGAATTTAGAGAACGCCGTTTGTTTTTCAAACATCGATCAACCTGAATCATGGAAGATTCAAACTTATATGAGCTCAGGCGGCTATTTAACTTGGAAGAAAATTCTTCAAGGACAACCCGGTAATGAAACCAGAAAAAAAATCATTGAGACTATTAAACAATCTGGTTTAAGAGGTAGAGGTGGTGCCGGGTTCCCCACGGGTCTCAAATGGAGTTTTATGCCAAAAAATGATAATCAAAAATACATTGTTTGCAATTCTGATGAAAGCGAACCAGGAACCTGTCATGATCGTGAGATATTAAAGCTCAACCCTCATGCACTAATCGAAGGAATTGCAATCAGCGGTTTTGCTATGAATGCAACGGTGGGTTATAACTATGTCCGTGGTGAATTTATTGAAGATTGTTTTCCACGTATAGAGTCGGCATTAACTGAAGCCTATGCACATGGAATCTTGGGAGAGAATATACTTGACTCAGGAGTGAATTTTGATCTTTATAATTTCTTAGGTGCTGGAGCATATATATGCGGAGAAGAAACGGGTCTTATTGAATCATTAGAAGGCAAACAAGGAAAACCGAGATTTAAACCACCATTCCCTGCTACTTTTGGGCTTTATGGACAACCGACAACTGTCAATAACACACAAACCTTAGCAAGTGTCCCTAAGATTCTAGAAAAAGGCCATGAATGGTATGCATCCATGGGATCTGAGAAATCACCTGGGACCGTCATTTTTTCCGTTTCAGGTCATGTAAACAATCCAGGAAATTTTGAATTACCTCTCGCTATCCCTTTTGATGTTTTATTAGATAAGGCAGGTGGTGTTATTGAAGGTAAGAAATTGAAAGCCGTAATACCAGGTGGGTCATCAACAAAAATATTAAAAGCAGATGTAATCTCGAAATGCACAATGGACTATGAATCACTTCAAGATGCAGGATCTGCACTTGGCACAGGAGCGGTAGTGGTAATTGCTGAGGGAACATGCATGGTGAACCTCCTGAAGAGAATTTCACGATTCTACTATGCTGAAAACTGTGGTCAGTGTTCTCCTTGTCGAGAAGGAACAGGCTGGTTGTATAAAATTTTACATCGAATCACTCAAGGGCAAAGCTCACTGAATGATTTGTCCTTGCTTGTTGATATTGCTGGAAAGATCGAAGGAACAACAATATGTGCATTTGGTGATGCCTCAGCTTGGCCTGTGCAAAGTTTTATTGAAAACTATTATGAAGAATTTGAATACATGGTAAAGAATCATGGAAAATCCATAGCGGCGTAAATGTTTAATTAATATGATTGAAAAGAAAATATCCATAACCATTGATGAACAGGAATACACTGTTAATGAAGGTCAAATTTTAATTGATGTCACAGACCGACTTGGCATCTACATACCTCGATTTTGCTACCATGATAAACTTTCCATTGCAGCAAACTGCAGAATGTGTCTGATTGAAGTTGATAACACAACTAACCCTCAACCTGCCTGTGCAACTCCTGTTACTGATGGAATGGTAATTAAGACTCATTCTGAGAAAGCTCAACAAGCACAGCAGGGCACAATGGAGTTTTTACTGATCAATCACCCTCTTGATTGCCCTATATGCGATCAGGCAGGAGAATGTGAACTACAAGATTTGGCATACAGTTATGGTCAGAACCAGTCAAGATATAAAATAAGTAAACTAACGAAATCAAATGATAATCTAGGACCCTTAATCTCTACAGATATGACTAGATGCATTTTATGCACTCGTTGTACTCGTTTCGCTGATGAAATTGCTGGACTGCCTGAGCTAGGTACTATCGGTAGAGGTGATTCTTCAAACATCAGCACTTATATTGCTAAATCAGTGGATCATGAATTATCTGGAAATATGATCGATCTTTGTCCTGTTGGAGCACTGAATAACAAGCCCTATCGATACACTGAAAGAACCTGGGAACTCGACCAAATTGAAAGTATTTCACCACACGATTGTGTTGGTTCAAATATATACATACATGTCAAAGGAGAAAAAATAAAAAGAATTGTACCCAAGTGCAATGAAGAAATTAATGAGATTTGGATTTCTGATAGAGATCGATTTGCCTTTGACGGTATTTACAGCAACGACCGTTTGCTAAATCCAATGGTTCGTAAAGGCAAAACATTGATAAACAGCTCGTGGGAGGAGGCCATTAAAATTTTTTCAAATCAATTATTAACATTAACGAATGAAAAAAAGAATAATGAAGTTGCCGGACTTATTTCTCCTTCCTGCACACTTAATCAACAGTACCTATTTTCTTACCTTTTTAAGAATCTTGATTGTTACAACATTGATCACAGATTGAAGCAGGTTGATTTCACAGGGGACTCAATGGAACCCTTGTTTCCAGGAATGGGAATCAAGCCTCATGAAATTGAGAAAATGAATACAATCCTCATCATAGGCTCAGACATTAGAAGGGAAGCTCCGATTATTGCACATTGGATTAAAAAGGCAGCATCTAATGGAGCGTCAATCAATATAATAAATGAAAAACATGGTGAATATTTTTTCCCAATTGATAATTTGATTTTATCGAGTTCAGAAGCATTGGCAGAAAATTTAGGTCTGGTTTTAAAAGCATTGTTTGAAGGAAGTCAAATTGAGTTATTACCCAGTGTATTAAATAAGCTTGAGCAATTGCCAAAACCTTCACCCTCTCACTACAAAATAGCAGAGACCCTATCAAAAAATGATAATAATTTACTTCTCAGTGGCCTGGTCTCAAACAGTCACACAGATTTTGCTCTTATTAGAAGTTATCTCAATATTCTGTCTGACATCAGTCACTCGATCAAAGGCGAATTGACTTATGGAGCAAATACAATAGGTGCATATTTGGCGGGTTGTATTCCACATAAACAAGCGCTTGGAGAAAGCCAAAATCAGGGTCTTAATGCAATAGAAATATGCTCTAAAAACCATGAATTGTTAACTCTATATGATATTGAGCCCGAGGATTGTTTGTATGTGGAAAACCTTAAGCAATCAATCATGGAAAGTAAAATGGTAGTTCAATTTACACCCTATTTGAATCCATTTATGGAAGAAAATGCAGACATTTTATTCCCAATTAATACTCCATACGAATCTGCTGGAACCTTTATTAATGTATCAGGCATTACTCAAGATTTTAATATGGAAATAAATAATTCACAGAAGATCCCAGCTAATGATGAACTTTTGAATGATATTATTTCATCCTTGAAACTACCCAAACCCTCAATAGAAGATTTTAAACAAAAAGTTACAACCTCTTTAAATAAATCAAAAATTGGAGAATCAATTCCAATCGATTTTCCATCTGGGAAATCAACGAGAAATATAAATAAATTAATAACATACGGCTTATACAATATTGATTCAACTGTTAGACGATCAAGGCCGCTTCAAGAAACCCAAGATTCTAAATCTTCTCAATATAGGAAAGATTAAAGAGTCATGGAACAATTCATATCTTCTACCTTCACCTTTCTTTCTGATGACAACATAGAATTGCTAATCAGTTTTATAAAAATCATCATTGTAGTTGTCGGCTTGATTTTAATTGTGGCCTTTCTGGTTTTTTTTGAAAGGAAAGTTATTGGTTATATGCACGCAAGAATTGGACCTAACAGGGTGGGTCCAAAAGGATGGTTTCAAGCATTTGCTGATGTCATTAAATTACTTTTAAAAGAGATCATAATACCAACTAGTGCGGATCGTTTTTTATTTTTAACCGCGCCTCTGCTTTCACTGATACCAGCAATGGCAGCATGGGCAGTTATTCCTCTTAACGAAACCTTTATCATAGCGGACATTGATGCGGGTCTTTTGTACTTGCTTGCTCTCACATCTTTCAGTGTTTATGGTGTGATTCTTGCTGGCTGGGCTTCAAATTCTAAATATGCATTTTTGGGGGCAATGCGTTCCGCAGCTATGATGGTTGCTTATGAAATAGCAATGGGTTTTGCATTAGTTGGTGTCTTGATGGCTGGCGGGAGCCTTAACCTGGGACAAATTGTCGAAGCCCAGAATGGAGGTATTTTAAACTGGTTTTGGATACCTTTATTTCCTTTGTTTATTGTGTATTTCATTTCAGGAATTGCAGAAACAAACCGACACCCTTTCGATGTTGCAGAAGGGGAATCTGAAATTGTCGCAGGATTTAACGTAGAATATTCTGGAGCAGCATTTGCAATCTTTTTCTTGGCTGAATATGCAAATATGGTTCTAATATCAACCCTTACTTCAATCATGTTTTTAGGAGGATGGGAGAGCATTTTTGCTGGTTCCTCATTCCTAAACGGAACAGCATTTGAAGTATTGAGCAAGCCAAGTATTTTTTGGTTAGCAGTAAAGGTTTCTTTGTTTTTATTCATATTCTTTTGGTTGAGGGCTTCATTCCCTAGGTATAGATATGATCAAATCATGAAACTTGGTTGGAAAGTCCTTGTGCCCATAACAATATTCTGGATTGGTGTTGAAGGGCTGATGTATTTAGCACATATAGGGCCTTGGAAAATTACATGAATATAAAATATATAATCAAAACACTGACTTTAACTGATTTATTAAAAGGTCTTCATGTAACACTAAAGAACTTTTTCAGAACAAAAGTGACCATTCAATACCCTGAGGTAAAGACGCCACTCTCACCACGATTCAGGGGCAAATTAGCTTTAATGAGATACGACAATGGAGAAGAACGTTGTATTGCGTGCAATTTGTGTTCAGCCGTTTGTCCAGCACAAGCTATAACAATTGAATCTACAGAAAGAGAAGATGGAACAAGGAGAACCACAAAATTTGAAATAGATGCTTTTAAATGCATTTATTGTGGATTTTGTGAGCAAGCTTGTCCTGTTGATTCAATTATTGAGACCAATGTTTTCGAATACCACATGAGTGAAAACAATCAGAGAATTCAAACAAAAGAAATGCTATTAAAAACGGGTGATGACTATCGTGAAGTTGCTCTAAAAAATAGAAAAAAAGATGCAAAATACCAATAGACAATAATGATATTCACAGAAATAATTTTTTATATTTTTTCATCAATTTTGGTGCTAACTAGCTTGGGTGTTATTTTATTTAAAAATCCTGTTTATTCAGCATTCTCATTGATTTCAAGTTTTCTAACCAGTGCTTTTTTATGGCTATTATTACAAGCTGAATTTTTAGCCATCGTTCTTGTTCTGGTTTATGTTGGAGCAGTTATGGTGCTGTTCCTGTTTGTCATTATGATGCTGAATATTGGTCACGAAGTAAAAACATCCAAATACAATCGAATCGCACCAATTGGGTTATTGGTCGGTTTTATTATTATTGGTGAATTGATTGCTTTGATTTGGGTGCGTTCAGATCAATTTTCTGTCACGAGCAATGTAGTTTCCGACATGTATGGCAACATCAGTAATACCGCGCTGCTGGGATCAACTTTATTTTCAGACTATATTTATGCCTTTGAGATTGCTGGATTTATTTTATTATTGGCAATCATTGTTCCAATTTCTCTAACTATAAGGAGCAGAAAAGGACTAAAAAGGCAAATAGTCTCCGAACAGGTCAATATCAACCCAACAACAAGAGTTAAATTGGTTGATCTAGATAGTGAAAATCAATAAATGATAACACTGCAAACATATTTAACCCTGTCTGCAATTCTTTTTGCGATAGGAATCATGGGAATTATCATTAATAGAAAAAATATCATCATTGTATTGATGTCAATAGAATTAATGCTTCTTGCAGTTAACTTTAATTTTGTTGCTTTTTCTCACTTTAACCAAAACATCACGGGTCAGGTATATGTATTTTTTATATTAGCGGTTGCTGCAGCTGAAGCTGCTATTGGATTGGCGATTCTCATTTCACTTTATAGAAATAAAAATACAATCAGTGTCCAAGAATTAAAACAACTAAAGGAATAAAAATTGGTTGAACTAAGTTTAATTGCTCTGACATCACCACTAATAGGTGGATTATTATCGGGATTTTTTGGGTCAACATTAGGCAAATGGTTTACCAATGGGGTAACTATTCTGAGTGTTCTAATATCTTTTTTGATTGCATGTTTAATATTGTTTGAAATTAATTCGGACCCAAGTTTGATTATCAATCAGGATATTTATACTTGGCTTTCTGTAGGTAATTTTCATTTTACTGCAGGAATCCTGATAGATCATTTAACAGTTAGCATGATGGCAGTCGTGACTTTTGTCTCACTAGTGGTGCATATTTATACCATAGGATATATGCGTCAAGACCCCGGATACCATAGATTTTTCTCCTACATTTCATTGTTTACTTTCGCAATGCTGACTTTGGTGATATCAAATAATTTTCTGCAATTATTCTTTGGTTGGGAAGCAGTTGGTGTTATGTCTTATCTACTGATTGGATTCTGGTACACGAAAGAAAGTGCGATTAAGGCAAACTTTAAGGCCTTCATTGTAAATAGAGTAGGTGACATGGGTTTTCTTCTTGGGATTGCATTGATATTTTCAGTCATTGGATCTCTGGATTACCAAACAGTATTTACCTCCAGTGCAATCTTATTGGAAAAAGACATTGTGATTGCATCAAATACGACCATCTCAGCATTAACATTAGCCTGTTTGCTGTTATTTATCGGTGCGATGGGAAAATCTGCCCAAATGCCACTGCACGTATGGCTACCTGATTCAATGGAGGGACCAACACCCATTTCTGCATTGATTCATGCAGCAACCATGGTCACAGCTGGCGTTTATATGATCGCAAGAATGTCTCCTTTATTTGAATTATCATCCACAGCACTATCGGTTGTTCTAATCATAGGAGCAACAACGGCATTGTTGACTGGGTTATTAGGTATTGTGGAATTTGATATCAAAAGAATTATTGCCTATTCAACATTATCCCAATTAGGTTATATGGTGGTTGCGGCAGGTGTATCCGCCTATTCTGCCAGTATATTTCATCTCATGACCCATGCTTTTTTTAAAGCTTTGTTATTTTTAGCAGCTGGGTCGGTCATCATAGCATTGCACCACGAACAGGATATTCGGAAGATGGGAGGGTTGAGACGGTTAATGCCGTATACATATGTGGCTGCTTTAATTGGATCGCTATCATTAATTGGTTTTCCGGGTTTTTCAGGGTTTTTCTCAAAAGACGCCCTGATTGAAGCCGTTGCTCATTCAGATGCCATAGGCGCAGAATTTGCCTACTTTGCGGTTATGATTGGGGTCTTTGTCACCGCCCTTTATACATTTAGACTTTTGTTTAGAGTTTTTCATGGTCAATTATCTTTCCAAGGGGGAAAGATAAAAGAATCACCAATGGTCATTATAATTCCATTAGTTCTGCTCTCTATCCCCTCGATTATTTTTGCTTGGCCAACTGTGGGTGATTTTGTTTACGGTAATTTCTTTGCTGATTCCATTCCTCAAAAGCCAAGCGATGAATTATTTGGTTATAATTTTACAGACCCAACGAGCTTCTTAATTCACACCCTGTCGGGCTCTGTAGTTTATCTTTCTCTTTTTGGTGTTTTGACTGCTTGGTTTTTCTACATCTACAAACCAGATTTACCTGAGAAATGTATACAATTTTTGAAACCTATACACACACTATTATGGAATAAATACTATTTTGATTATTTCTACGAAAAAGTGATTGCAAAATCTGTTACCGGCCTGGGTTCATTTTTTTGGAATTTTGGTGATATTAAAATAATTGATGATACTTTGGTCAACGGCACAGCCAATACGATTGCTAAATTATCAGCATTCACAAGAAGAATCCAAACCGGTTATATATACCATTATGCATTGATGATGATGATTGGGCTTTCTGTTTTCCTCGCGTGGGCAATTATCAGATCATAAGGAAATTTAGAAGAAGACCAAATGCACATACTTTCTACAATTATATTCTTACCCATTATTGCTGCACTATTCATCCTTTTTTTGAGTAAAGCAAAAGTTAAGAACAGTTATAATTTAGCATTGCTTGTGTCGTTAGTAGTTTTTGCTCTCTCTCTTTATATGGGCATTGGTTTTGATCCTGGTCTCAATCAATTTCAATTCGTTGAGCAGGTTAATTGGATCAGTAGTTTCAATATCCAATATCATTTAGGCATTGATGGAATATCATACCCTTTAATTCTTTTGACCACTCTATTGACACCACTGGTTATTTTAACTTCAAAAACCTCTCCCAAAGATAAATACCATCAATACCTGGCCTCTTTCTTAATTTTAGAAGGGTTGATGATCGGAGTATTTGCCTCCTTAGATGGATTATTATTTTATATTTTTTGGGAATCCATGCTGATTCCTATGTTCATTATTATTGGCATATGGGGAGGCAACAACCGTGTTTACGCAACCGTCAAATTCTTTCTATATACATTTCTTGGTTCAATCTTTTTACTGATTGCAATTATTTATCTTTATTTTAAAACGGGTGGTTATGCAATATCGGGTTTTCACACAGTACCATTAACAATGAATGAACAATTATTTATATTTTTAGCATTTTTTCTTGCTTTTGCAGTAAAAATTCCAATGTGGCCTGTTCATACGTGGCTACCCGATGCCCATGTTGAAGCTCCTACTGGGGGATCCGTGATTTTAGCTGCAGTTTTACTAAAAATGGGTGCTTATGGATTTTTAAGATTTAGTCTGCCGATTACACCGGATGCGTCGGCATATTTTTCACCATTCATTCTTGTTTTATCTTTAATTGCAATTGTCTATATTGGCTTTGTAGCGATTGCACAAATGGATATGAAAAAACTCATAGCGTATTCCTCTATTGCACATATGGGTTTTGTGACTATTGGTATGTTTGTCTTATTCGGTTTGGATAATTCATTGATGCATACAGAAATAAAAAGTCTGGCAATGACCGGTGCAATAGTCCAAATGATTTCTCACGGATTAATTTCAGCAGCACTATTTCTATGTATTGGAGTTATGTACGATCGGTTACATACTCGGCAGATTTCGGATTATGGAGGGGTAATCAATTCGATGCCAAAATTTGCTGCCTTAATGGTATTTTTTGGGCTAGCCAATGCTGCTCTACCTGGAACTTCAGGTTTTGTTGGCGAATTTATTGTCATTCTTGCTAGCTTTCAAATTAATCCATGGGTCGCTTTTTTTGCAGCAACTACATTGATTATTGGAGCAATTTATACTTTGTGGCTCATAAAAAGAGTGATCTATGGGCAGGCCAGTAATAAAAAAGTTGAGGGAATGAAAGAAATGACAACAATCGAAGCAATACCTCTGGTGATTCTTGCACTATTAGTTTTATTATTGGGTTTTTGGCCTGCACCACTGATTGAGATAATGTCGACTAGTGTAGAAAATTTAGTGAATCATATAGCCCATTCAAAGTTGTAGAAAAGAGATGATATTAGAGCAAATAAAATTACTGATGCCTGAAATTATTATAGCTACTGGAATATGCACAATGGTTCTAAGTAGTAGTATAAAAATCATTTCAACTAAATTCTCATCCCAAATCATCGCTGTCTTAACTCTGATGACAGCAACTGCAAGTACAATTTTTCTACTTCCGAGTGAATCTCAATACCTATTTGACCACCAAGTGATCATCGATCCTTTAACATCTGGCTTGAGGATATCCTCATATGTTATTGTTCTTATTGTAATATTTGGAACCGATGTTAATGAAAAAACCAACCAAAACGAACTCTTCTTAATAGAACTGTTTGCAACACTTGGCATTTCAATCATATGCTCTGCTGCCAACTTTTTAATTATATATTTGGGTTTGGAACTCTTAGCACTTTCCCTTTATGCACTGGTTACTTCTAATAAACATTCTATTGAATCAACAGAAGCAGGCATGAAATTCTTCATTCTAGGTGCAATTGCATCTGCAGTATTTTTATATGGAATTTCCCTAATCTATGGCACTTATGGAACTCTCAATATTCATGAAATCAATAGCATTGATTCTACCAAAACACTGGAAACACAAATTGCTCTGGGCTTTCTGTTATGCGGTATCGCGTTTAAATTTGGTGCCATTCCTTTTCATACCTGGGTACCAGATGCTTATCAAGGTGCCTCAACATCAGCTGCCTTATTTATATCCACAGCGCCAAAAATTGCAGCATTTGCATTGTTATATAGAATTTTAATTGATGGATTCATGGCCGCTTCGGAAACATGGACTGTAATGATCCAGGTTTTAGGCATCCTTTCATTAATTCTTGGTAATCTAATTGCAATCAGTCAGACCAATATGAAAAGATTATTAGGTTATTCTGCTATTGGTCATGTTGGCTTTATTTTTTTAGGCATATCGACGGGAACAAAAAATGGCCTGGATAGTTCGTTATTTTACGTTTTAATTTATGTCCTTATGATGATTGCTGCATTCATGTCTTTGGAGGTGTTATCTTCAAAGAACCACAAAGTAGAGTTAATATCTGATCTAAAAGGTCTCAATAGCTCACACCCATGGTTTGCTTTGATTGTTCTATTCGTTATGTTTAGTATGATCGGAATCCCACCTTTTGCTGGATTCTTTGCAAAGTGGAGTATTTTGTCATCACTGGTTGATGCCAATATGATTTATACCGCAATCATAGCCATTATTATGTCAGTCGTGGCTGCTTTTTATTATCTCAGAGTTGTTTGGTATATCTACTTTGAAAAAACAGAACTAAGTGTATCGCAAATTGGATCAAGTTCTTTGCAACAAATCACAGTATCTTGTGTTGGTTTATTCCTTCTTTTTCTTGGACTAATGCCCAAACCTTTATTAGATTTTTGTAATAAAATTATTTCATCTAAGCTATTGATAGATTAGCTATAAACAGTTAGTATCGATCTCCTACAGATGCGGGGTGGAGCAGTCTGGCAGCTCGTCGGGCTCATAACCCGAAGGTCGTAGGTTCAAATCCTACCCCCGCTACCAATTTTTT
>UINC01000460.1_pt1 | contig 14445 bp, 16 predicted proteins | sample 5385821 | NCBI WGS metagenome assembly UINC01 (sample SAMEA4666929, study PRJEB26691) | marine metagenome | isolation source: Pacific Ocean | place: Pacific Ocean | collected 2011-10-13 | reverse complement strand
CGAATGGTGAGCTCCATTTTGGACCGTGGGAGCAGATATTTTATGGAGAATTTGACGGAGGGAGAAGAAAAAGGGTGCTGGTTAAAATTATCGGAGAATAAGCAATAATTAAAAATTAAAAGTGAAATATAATTAATAAAAAAAGATCATTATGCCAAAATACAATATATGGACTATATATTGGGAATGATCGCCGGGTTTCACTTCTGATTACTACATAGACATGACTGAATTTAATACGCAACAACGTTCTGCCGTAGAGTATCCGCCGGAACCTCTATTAATATTGGCCGGTGCCGGCACAGGAAAAACCACTACAATAGTGGGACGCATGGCATACCTTATTCAACAACGAAAAGTTGATCCTGACTCTATTCTTGCCCTCACCTTTACCAATGATGCAGCAAGCCATCTTAAGGAAAAACTTATTGAAGAGATTGGTGAACTGGGGGGAGAAATTCAGGCTTGTACCTTCCATTCTTTTGCCCAAGAACAAACAAATGCTTATTCTTCAGAATTAGGCTACTCTGAACCACCCAATATAATGAATCAGGGTGACATATACTTTTTATTGCGTCAAAAATTTGATAAACTTGACCAATTACGAAGTATATTATTTCGTAGAAACCCAGTAAAGGCCATTCAATGTTTTCAAAAAGTATTTGATGCTTTTAGGCAAAATCTTTTAAGTGAAAAGGAGTTGCTTTTATTAAAAAATAACGAATTGGAAAGAATAAAGTCGATTTCAGATAAAAAAGAGATTGAGAAAATATTTCAATTGGCAGATATGGTAGATATTTATCCATTGTATCAAAAGTGGAAAAAAGATGCCAACTGGATTGATTATGGTGATCTGATTACAAATTTATGGAATTTAATTGAAACAAATAATGATGTGCTGATTGAATTGCAGAATCAATTTAAACATATTATTGTAGACGAATTTCAAGATAATAATTATGCGTTAAGCCGAATTATTGAAAAGATTGCTTTGCCGGAAAATAGTATTACGGTTGTAGGAGATGATGACCAATGTATTTATGCTTTTCGTCAGGCTAATATTCAAAATGTTCATCAATTTAAGGAACGCTATTTCAATAAAAATAAAGAACCTGTTCCACTTATGCAGAATTACCGTTCCAACCAACCAATTTTAAATTTTGCAAATAGTGTGATTGCAGAAAATACCGGTCGAATGTCAAAGGGAATTTTAAAAAGTGATGTTAACTCTGATGCAGTCCCAGGTTTATATATTGGATCGGTAAATGAACAACTCATGCAATTGAATGAAGATGTAGAACGATTATTGAATAAGGGTGAATATGCCGGCAATATAGCCATTTTACTGCGATCCCATACTAAATGCCGACAAGTATCATTATATCTTCAAAATAACGGAATTAACACCTATTATCATTCTGAAAAATTATTTAACCAAACTATTATAAAAGATCTGATAGCAATGCTGCATATTTTTGGGAAGACCGAAAAAGCAGATCATAGTTTTCTCAGAATATTAATGAAGCAATATCCCAAATATGACACAACAGAATTCCTAATTGAATATAAAGAAAATAATAATAATCTGACCTTGCTGGAATATGCTTTGCAATCAAATGGTGAATTAAGAAGATTGGCTAAAGAGATAGTCACTCCTATTTACAATATAAAAGAGAAGGGCGTTGTGGAGCTGGTTTGGAGTCTCATTAAAATTGGCAGATTTTATAGAAATAATGAAGGTATTGACAGTTTAGAAAAAAAAATGGCTTGGCAAAGTTTAAATCAATTCAGGGAATTGGTCAATCTTTATTCTCAAAATTATAACCCGGATGATCTGCAAAATTTCATTAATTTTATAGATATACAATGGGAAGTTAACGATGAGGCATTAGCACCCATTAAAGCGCTCGCTAAATTGCCAGCTGTGAGAATAATGACGGTGCATGGTGCAAAAGGAATGGAATTTAAACATGTATTTATCCCATTTCTACGATCAGGAAGTTTTCCACTAAACTTTAAAGGCATGTCACTGGTTGACCGATTGCCTGTATCATGGCAGCGATGGGAAGTGGGGAATAGAGAAGAAAAAGAACTGCATTATGAGGAAGAGCGTCGCCTATTTTATGTAGCAATTACACGTGCAATGGAAACACTCACACTTTTTGCACCGGAAAAGAGTCAATCTCCATTTATAAAATATGTAGATGATGAATTAGTTAAAAAGGAGAATATTATGCTTGAAGCAAAAGAGGTATCTCAATATGAGGAATTAATTGGGAATTACCAATCCCGTATTCAATCAGAAATTAATTTGGGACATTTTGACACTGCAAATTATTTACTCAATGCAATTGAGAAAATTGCTATTCTTCAAAATGGAGGAAAACCCGAATGGGGTGATAATCCATATAAAAGGGATGTAATGCAATTATTATCCGTAGATCAAAATAAAGAAATTGATGTAAATCCAAATCTATCCGCAACCAGTATTCAGACCTATAATCAATGTCCTTTAAAATATAAATACCGTTATATTGACGGCATTTCTGGTGCGCCAGAAAAGCCATATTTTCAATTGGGGAAGGTGATTCATAAAGTATTGGAAATATTTCACGAAGAAAATTATACATCCTATGAAGATTTAATCAATCTATTAGATTCCAATTGGCAAGAAGGTGGATATAAATATGAACAGGAAAAGGAGCAAAATAGGCAAGATGCTGAGAATATGCTCAAAAATTATTGGGACTATATTCAACTGCATCCGGTGAATACCTTATACACAGAACATTGGTTTAGTTTTGAAACCGATTATGCTATACTCTCTGGGAAATGTGACCGTATAGATCTGGATGAAAATGGAAATTTATCCATTGTGGATTATAAAACATCTAAAACACCCAAAACAGAACGGCAGCTAAAAAAGGATATTCAGTTGGGTATCTATGCCCTGTTCACATCCTTAAACGGAGTGGAAACCTCTCATAAGAAAAATATAAAGAAAATACCTGAAAAGCTCTCAATGATGTTTGTACGAGAGGAAGTGCCGGAAGTTGCAGTTGAACTTACTCATGATGACTTGGACGTCATAGAAGAAAATATAAGAGAAACCTCAAATGGAATTAAAAAAAATAATTTCATCCCATGTAAAGGCATGCATTGCGATTATTGTGATTATAGAGAGCTGTTATGTCCCTTGTTTGGTTAGAATGGTTCAGTGATATATGGAATGGTTATAGCTTTATCTTTCTGATGCGTGAATTTAATTATTCATTCGTATCTGTGTAGAAGTCTTAATTTTCATCCTTAATATTTAAGGAAAATCTCAATAATTGAACTTTAGTTGGAAAAAAATCCTGGAAGAACTCCGGGTATTAATAATTCTCGTAATCATAGCCTTCACCATAAAATCTACCTTAGTAGAAATTTACGTGGTGCCTACAGGTTCTATGGAAGATACTATTCTAACGGGCGATATGCTCATTGGCAATAAGTTTATTTATGGAATGCGTACCCCAATCTGGATAGGAATTCCCTATACGCGAACAGGGTTTCATATACCCTGGTTTCGCTTGCCGGCATTTAAAGAAGTAGAAAGTGGGGATGTCACCATTTTTGAATTTCCCCGAGATCCATTTCAGAAATATGTTAAAAGATGTATTGGAGTGGCGGGGGATTCTATTTCAATTAATATAGGCGATATTATTGTAAACAGCGATACCATGCATTTTCCTGATGAAGGCAAGTATATTAAAGGCTTTAAGTATGATAAGGATAAAGTGGAAAAACTGTATTCTTTTTTTACTGGGAATAGAGACAACATAAATAGTTTTGTGGTGCCGTATAAAGGTATGGAAATTGATTTTAATAATGTTGATGACTGGCAAACTGCAATCACATTAATGGTTCAAGATGGTAATGATGTTAAACTTGGTAGTAAAACATTTACCATGATCGACCCTTATGAAATTGCACGAACCCATGGATTCTTAAAATATAAGTTATTGAATTTAATTAGCTCTTCAAGAAAAGCAGCCATTCGTGAACAAAAAGATAGAAGTAGATTCATTAATAATTTAAATAATGAATATAAAGAAGATAATCTTGTAAATCCCTGGTATATTAATTATGGGTTTGAAAATTCAGAATATTTAAAAAATAATATAACAGTTAATGGCGAAACTCTCAATGAATTAGGAACTTATACCCTAAAATATAATTATTATTTTTTCATGGGCGATAATAGAGATTCAAGTTATGATTCACGATTTTGGGGATTTGTACCAGATACGCAGATTTTAGGAACTCCATTATTTGCCATAGTAAATCTGTTTAAATTTAAACTACGAATGAAAGTTGTTTCTTAATTAAATTACAATATGTTCGGATTTATCGCATTTGGATTTAAACTCTTGTTCGCTGCCATTGCAGGTGGCGCTTTGAGTTATATTCCCGGAGAAGAAACCCAAAACCATAAGATTGTAGAAACATCTCTGATTTGTATTTTTGGAGCGGCAATATTAGGTCTTACAAGCCAATTACATTTTGGTGAATTTAATATTGTTACAGGAATTGGAATTTTAGCTGTAATAATGGGAATAATTTCTATTTCGAAAAATTTAGATTTTATAAATCGAATGGTTTGGCTATTTTCAGGAGTATCTGGAATGATAATTGGAGCTGGATATATTGTGCAGGCGATATTGTTGGTGGCCCTTGTATATATTATTTTAAGAAATAGTGAACAACTATTAAACTATTTTGACCAAGAGGCAGAAGGGTCTGATGACGGTTCAATTGAAAATGTTTCAAATTAGTATTATTATTAAACTAAATTTAAATATCATATTTAACCTCGTATTTCAGCATTAACTATAAATATCATTAATATATTGGATAATTAATTGAGTATTGATTTAGACAGTACCGAAGGAAGAAAACAATATTTATCAGAAAAATTGGATGATCTCCTAGAGGGTATTAATGACTCCTATGGTACTCTATTAATGGAAGAATTGTTAGCGCGATTAGAACTTACAGTAAAAGATTTTAATGATGAAATGAAAGTTCTTTGTGATCAATTGGTTACAAAAGAAAAGGAACGTCAGCAATTAATGGAAATGTTAAAAACTACTGATGGGATTCCAGCTCCTGTATCTGATACACAAGAACCCGCGTCTGATGCAAGTGAAGCAGTAGATCCTGGGCACATAGAGATTGAAGAACTTGATGAAGATGTGCCTGAGTGGGAAAAGAAGTTGGCAAAATTAGAAAAAAAGTAACTTAAAGGATATTATGCAGAGAGCGATTTGGATCATCACATTTTTTATCATTCTAGCCATTGGATATTATTGGATGGTTGTAGATGATTCCCGTACTCAACAAATGATGCAACTGGCAGATAGTGATGATGAGCTTTCCGGAGATGTCAACTCAACCGTTGAAATTTACGATCGATTAGAGAAAAAATGGATTGGAACCAGTAAGCATGTGCAAACCTTACAAAAGGAAACTCATGCACATTATGCCGCTTATGATGCACAAATGGATTCAATAGATATAGTGTTTGAAGAAATTAAGTTTAATATAGAACAATTAGAAGAAACATTAATCAGGAAAATTGACAGAGTTAAGGACGATGTGAGGAATCTTGAAGATAGTTTTGAAACTTTTAAGAGATCAACAAATCGTACTGTTCGTGATGTGAAACAGACTATTTCAACAATACAGGATGATATAAATACATTAAATTTGACTGTGTTTCCGCCAGTTGAAGAAGAAGAAGAGAAGAAAAAATAGAACTAATTCTTATACATTGTAAAAAGGGGAAGTTATTCCCCTTTTTTATTTTTAATCAATTAAATATCATATGATAAAACTTGATGAATTAATAGGAGATATTATATTTGTATCCTTTTCAAACTTTGAAAGGTACAAAGATATTGGTATTGATAATCCAACTGGTCATTTTCTTTTAAAGGGTTATGACCAATTGGGTCTGTGGCTAGAACACCCCGGAATTGTAATTATTCATGGGAAAGATGAATCAGGGGTGCCTTTACCTGTAAAGGATCAAACCAGGGAAGATATAGCAGCTAATTTTGTAGTAACTTGGGATAATGTTAATACAATAATGCATTACCCTGAAAGGGACGGATATGATTTCCCCAGTGAATTTGAAAAAATGAAGTTAGGCTTTAGGTTTGAAAAAGAGGAGGAATAGATAATTTTATGATTTCTGGTACAATCAAAATGTGGAAAGAAGCTGAGGGATGGGGTTTTATAGAAGGCGATGATGGAGATGATTATTTTTTTAATATTGCCAATATTCGTAAAGGTCAAAAAATACTCGTAAATGTCAGGGTTAAGTTTGACGTCACACAAGGGCATCGAGGTCCGGAAGCAGAAAATGTCAGTTTATTCTAAATAAAACATTATTAAACTCTCTTTTTAGAGAGTTTTTTATTTAGGAGCATATTTTATTTAAAAATATATAAATTATTATTTCATATTTATGTTTAGGGAAAGCTGAATTTTAATTTAGTTTTACGTCCAATTCTTTGATAATATTTTAGTGATTTTAATATGCATATAACAGATATTCAATCGATTCATCATTCGCAGCCAGAATATTGGGAAAATTCTTATAATGCTGGTGAAATGGCTTGGGATTTAGGAGAACCTACTCCAATATTTAAAAATTGGATACATTCACAAAAAAAGCCATTATCTATATGTATCCTTGGAGCCGGAAATGGATGGGATGCGCTTTATTTTGCAGAAAAAGGTCATGAGGTGACAGCGGTAGATTTTGCTGATTCTGCCATTACAAACATGACTGATTCTGCAAAAAAGAAAAATTTGAACCTGAATATTCTACATGAAGATATTTTCAATTTAGAAAAATTATATGATGCGCAATTTGATATTGTGTTAGAATACACCTGTTATTGTGCCATTGATCCCAATAAACGGACAAATTATATTCAGATGGTAAATAACCTATTAAAACCATCCGGGAAATTGGTTGGCATATTATTTCCAATTGATAAAGAACTTGATGATAATGGACCACCCTTTGGAGTTGACATTAACACTACAATGACACTGTTTTCAAAATATTTTACTTTGGTAGAAAAAGAAATACCAGCATTATCAATTGAGAGACGACGAGGAAGAGAAGTGTTTGTTATTTTTAAGAAAAATGGATACTAAAATCAGAATAAATAATATTCAATTATTTGGATATCATGGCGTTGATGAAAAAGAAAAATCTGATGGCCAGCCATTTGAAATTGATATTGAAGTTTCACCAGTATATGATGAATCAATCTCAGATAATTTACATAATACTGTAAACTATTCTCTTATATATGATGAAATAACCAATATATTTTGCCAAAGGAAATATAATTTAATTGAATATCTTGCAAATAAAATTGCCACTACAATTACAGATAAATTTAATGTGGATAATTGTAAAGTGGTAATACGCAAACCAAATGCCCCCATTAATGGCAATTTTGATTCTGTAGAAGTGGAAGTTATTAGTAATGTCTGAAGATCAACATATATTTTTAGGATTAGGTTCAAATGTAGGTAATCGTTATCAAAACTTGAAATTTGGGATTGATATGTTGAATGCGCATCCCCATATTTGGGTGACGGAAAAATCCCATGTGTATCAATCACCTGCCATGTATAACACAGATCAAGATGAATTTTATAATATGGTGATTGAAATTGATACCAACTTAATTCCTGTGGACTTACTGAATGCAATTAAAGCCATTGAGGAAAAAGTAGGAAGAAAAGTAGAGAAGAAAAGAAATATGCCGCGTGTTGTAGATATTGATATTTTGGCTATAGGTAGATTACAAATTCATAGTGGATTATTGGAAATACCACATGCAGGAATATCCGAAAGAAAATTTGTTCTCAAGCCCTGGAATGATATTGCTCCAAAATTTAAAGTTCCCGGACAAAATGCGCTGGTTTCAGAGATTCTTGAAAATACAGATGACAATTCAGACGTAAGAATGGTACTTATTGTAGATAAGGAAGGCATGTTTTGAAAATTCCCTATCATATTGCTATAGAAGGTACAATTGGTGTTGGAAAAACCAGTTTATCAAAAATATTAGGAGAACGATTAGAAGCTAAATTGGTTTTGGAAGAGTTTGAAGAAAATCCCTTTTTAGTTGATTTTTATAAGGATTCAGAGCGTTTTGCATTTCAAACTCAGTTGTTTTTCCTCTTGTCACGCTATCGACAGCAACAACAATTACAACAAACAGATCTTTTTACGAAAACATTAATTTCTGATTATATGTTTGTAAAAGACAGATTGTTTGCAGCATTAAATCTAAATGATAAGGAAATGAGTTTATACAATGCAGTTGCCCGAATATTAGAAAAAAATGTTACATCCCCTGATATGGTTATATTTTTACAATCAGATACTGATCGTCTTATGCAAAATATTAAACTTAGGGGAAGAGAGTATGAAAAGTTAATTGATTGGAAATATATCGATGCCTTAAATCAAATGTATAATGAATATTTTTTTAAGTTTGATAATTGCCCATTACTTATCATAAACACCAATGATATAGACTTTGTAAAAAATAAAAATGATTTAGAAGAAATAATTGAGTTTATTCGAACACCTGGAGAAGGCACCCGCTATTTCAATCCAATAAAAAGTATTCAATAAGATGAAAATATTATTTATCATTGCATTGTTTTGGATATTTAACCAAATTAGAAAATTCATTTCTGGTATTCAAGTTTCAAACAATAAGAAAGCAGAAAGTGATTATAAGGGCCGTAAAGAAAGAATGGATATCCAGGATGCAGATTATGAAGATGTAGAATGAAAGCTGTTAGAATAAGTAAACATGGCGGATTAGATGCGCTAACATATGATGATATTCCCGAACCTGACTGTCCCTCTGATAAAGTAAAAATCCGTGTAAAAGCTGCAGCCATTAATCATTTAGATATATGGGTGAGAAAAGGACTCCCAGGTATGCCAGTATCATTGCCATTAATATTAGGTTCTGATGCATCTGGTACAATTGTAGAAGTTGGTTCCCAGGTACATAATTTTCAAACAGGTAATGATGTGGTTATTCAACCTGGTACCTTTTGTGGAAATTGTCACCATTGTAAAGAGAGAAAAGAAAATTATTGTTCTGAATATGGTATTTTAGGTGAGACGGAAAATGGAACTCTGGCTGAATATGTTATTCTTGACCCTGTTAATATTCATAAAAAACCAGAGCATCTATCTTTTCCCGATGCTGCATCAATGCAACTGGTTTTCATGACAGCCTACCAAATGCTCATAATAAGGGCAAAATTGCAACCTAATGAAACCGTCTTAATTTATGGTGGAAGTTCTGGTATTGGGTCAGCAGCCATTCAAATTAGCAGGGATTTAGGGGCTAATGTTATTGCCACATCCGGTAGCGATCTAAAATGTGAATTTTCCAAAAATTTAGGGGCTCATCATGTAGTAAATCACAATGAGGGAAATTGGAAAGATGAGATAAAACTAATTACAGAAATGAATGGTATTAACGTAGTATTTGAGCATGTAGGGTCTGCTACATGGAAAGAATCAATAAGGCTCTTGTCAAAAGGGGGGAGGCTGGTAACCTGTGGAGCAACAACAGGCGCTGATGTTGATATTAATTTGGCACATCTTTTTATGAAACAACAGTCCATTTTGGGTTCAACCATGAGTAATATTCCCGCCTTTAAAAAGGTGATGGCCAAAATTAACCAAAAGAAATATCTACCAAATGTGGATAAAATATTTGCAATGAAAGATATTCGTGAAGCTCATAATTATATCGAAAATAGGCAGCAAATGGGCAAGGTAGTATTACTTCCATAGTACATTGGAATGCTTTGCATTAAGATGGTGAGAATTTTGATTATCATCGCTTTCATGTGTAACATGCTCTTCTCTGATAATTTTCATGGCATGGGTATGCAGATGACTTCTAATGGGACGGGTATTTATTACAAGCCAGGAATTGAGTGGAGAAAAAATACTCAAATATTGGGTGATATAGGTGTTCATTTTAGTAATCATGGACAATCAGCCAACGGGTTTGGTTTGGTCAATGGAAATAGTTCAATTTATTTGGATTTGTCAGCTGTCTTAAAACAAGAATTATTCAGAACGATGATTGCTGGTGTTTTTAAACCGGTTATCATAATTCAGGGTGGAAGTATAGCAGACTTAAGCACCATTTCAGGAATTAATAATTTAGGAAATTGGAGGACGAAATATGCATTTGGTACAGGCATTCAATTTTATAATGGCAGAATACTAAATGAGCTAATATTGAAATTTAATGAAAATCCTTTTGTCGATGATGGCAATATGGCATTTCAGTTGGCAATGTATTGGAAATAAGGAGGCTTAATTATGTCAGATGACTGTTTGTTTTGTAAAATAATAAATGGTGATATTCCAGCAGATATTGTGGCGCAAACCGATAATGCATTAGCATTTCGCGATATTAATCCCCAGGCTAAAACCCATGTATTAATCATACCAAAAGTACATATTCAATCTACGCGAGAACTAAATGATGACAATGTGCACTATTTAATGGATATGGCAGTAATGGCAAATAATATTGCAGAAAATGAAGGTATTATGGAATCGGGATATCGCTGGGTAATTAATACGGGGGATGATGGGGGACAGACTGTGCATCATATTCATCTACATTTATTGGGAGGGAGGCAGCTCCATTGGCCACCAGGATAAAATTACCCTATGTATATTTCTAAACTTAAATTACAAGGATTTAAATCTTTCCTCAATAAAACTGATCTTAACTTTGGTGAAGGGGTTACGGCAGTGGTTGGTCCAAACGGGTGTGGGAAAAGCAATATTGTGGATGCCATTCGCTGGGTATTGGGTGAGCAGAAAATTTCTATTCTTCGATCAAATAAAATGGAAGATGTTATTTTCAATGGTACAAAAAATAGAAAGCCCCTGAGTTTTTGCGAAGCATCTTTGCTCATTCATAATAGTCGTGAAATTTTACCCATTGAATATAATGATGTAGAAATATCACGACGTTTATATAGAAGTGGTGAAAGTGAATTTTATATTAATAAAAACCTGTGTCGCCTGAAAGATATCCAAAATCTATTTGTGGATACAGGAATGAGCTCTAATGCATATTCTGTCATTGAGTTAAAAATGGTGGATTCCATTCTATCTCATAATGCCAACGACAGACGAAAGATGTTTGAAGAAGCTGCAGGAATTAATAATTACAAACAGCAGAGACAGGCAGCATTAAGGAAGATAACTGCTACTCGTGTAGATATGGAACGTGTGAATGATATAATTGTAGAAGTTAATAATTCCATTAAGAATCTCAGATTGCAGGTGAAGCGGTTTGAACGTTTTGATAAATTGAATAAAGATTTAAAAAAACTTAATATTGAAGTAGCACAAGTAGAAATTCAGCACCTCGCTATTAAACTGGCGCCGCTTCAAGATAAACTCAATCAGATCAAGGGTAAACAATCCAACTTATCGGGCCAAATGAATTTAGATGAAACCTTGACAGAACAGGTTCAAACTCACTTTGAAGATAAAAAAGCTAAACTCAATAAATGCCAATTAGAGATTTCAAATCTAGAGAATACATTATCTGTATTAAATAGCAATTTATTGGTTTGGTCAGAGAAAATATTAGGGAATGAAAATCAAAAGAACCATTTCACAGATGAACTCCAGAATAATGAAGATAGTCTTAATATTTCTATTAAGAAATTGGAGGAATTAAATTCTAAAAAGGAGAACTTGCTGCCAGAAATTAAGAAGCGTAAAATTGAGTTTAATAAACATGAAAGACAGTACAATAAGGTAAAAGATAATTACGAAAATATTCTAAGACATCAGGAAAATTTTAAAAAACAGACTGAATCTGAATATTTAAAAATCCGTGAAGAAGAGGGTGTCTTGGAAAGATTGAAAAATACAATTTCAGAACTTTATCAAACAAAAGAAATTCACAGTGAAAAAATAGCAGAAAATTATCAAAAAATAGAAAATTGTAAAGCCGATTCAAATTTAGCACGTGCTAATGTTGAGAGTCAGGAAAAGAAAATTAAGAATATCACGAATGAGTTAGAGAGCCAAAAAACTAAACAATCATTATTAGAGGACGACATCTTATCTTTGAAAGAGAAGAAAAATATTTTATTATCTAATATATCCACACTGAATAGTCAAAAGGAGTTCTACGCTAACGTTATTGAAAACCATGAAGGTAGACCTTCAGGAATAAAACACATATTGAATGATAGAGAAAAGTATCCATTTGTGCTGGGCGTTTTATCTGATATTATTGAGGTTGATGATCCGTATCAATTAGCGGTTGAGACTGCCTTGGGAGAATATGGAAACTTTTTAGTGGTTGATAGTGAGGAAAATGCACAATTGCTCATAACTGAAACAAATAAACGCCTTTCAATTTTTGTATTAGAGCATCTTCCTGAAATTAAGCCAATTAAATTAAAAAGTCCTGTCGAGTTACTGCTTTCGAAAATAAATTGCGAGCCTAAATTACAGAAACTTATTACATTGCTTTTATGTGATGTGGGTATTATCCCTACTGATAAAACTAATTCCCATTTTATCAACTCTAATTCATTGAACTGGGTGGATGCATCTGGCAATTATTTTCATCGAGGATATATCATTAAAAGTCCCGGGAAGGAACCTGAATCTGTGATTGGGCGAAAGCAGAAATTAGAACAATTGCAAAATGATACACTAAGTGCAGAAAATAGTCTCAATAAATTAAAGAAAAAATTAGAAAATACAGTAAAAAATGCTGATGACATTCACAATGTTTTGCATGCAAAAAGTAGTGAATTGGATTTTGCTATTCAGAAATTAAATGATTTTGAACAAAAATTACAGCAGCAAGATTATATTTCAATACAATATCAAGAATCCATATCAGAGCTTAAAGAAAATCAGAAAAAAACAGATTCTCAAATTACTGATTATAATATCCGCCTTAAAACAGTAAAAGATTCCATTCATAATGTAAGAATTGAACATGAGAAATCATCTAAAGAATATGAGAGTTTCCAAGCAAAAATAGCTGAGGATAGATTTATAAGAAGAACGCAACAGCAAAATGTTCAAGACTCTCGCATAAAACTTCTGGAAATTAAAAAAGAAAAAGAAGGATTGGATTACCGCATTGAAACTTTTGCTTCCCAGGAAAAAGAAATAAGACAACGGATTAAGAAATATAATTCTGAAATGTCAAGAATTAACATAGAAAATAAAAAACTACAATCTTCTCTTGTTGAAGGAAAAGAAAAAGTTCTTGAATTATCTAATGATTTAGAGTTGAGTAGTAGAGAAAAAGATGAATTGGAGCAAGCCTATAATAAAGCATACGATGAACTGCAGAGATTGCAGTCAGGAATTCGAGAACGTCAAAAACAAAAAGACGAATTTCTTAATACCATTCGTGAGTATGAAATTACCATTGCAGAGGGTAATAATGAAATCAAACATCATCGTAGTCGAATAAAAGAGCGATTTAATGAAGAATTATCGGATGATAATATTAATTTGAAAGAATATGATTTGTCATCCCGAAAAGCGGAAATAGAAAATATCCAGAGATCATTGGATCGTATTGGTCCTGTAAATCTGGCTGTGGCTGAAGAATATGAAAGAGAATCTGAGCGCTATACTTTTTTATCGGAGCAGTATAGTGATTTAGAAGAATCTGAAAAAATCATTAATGAAACCATTGAAAAGTTGAACTGTGAAGCAGAGACGAAATTTATGGACACATTTACTGCCATTCAAGAGAACTTTACCAAAACATATTCTTCCTTTTTCAATGGGGGCCAGGGACATCTGCGCCTAGTGGGTGAAGATGAGCCTTTAGAAGCTGAAATTGAAATTATTGCCCAACCCCCAGGTAAAAAGACTCAAACACTGCGCATGCTCTCTGCTGGTGAGAAAGCTCTCACCGCCATTGCCCTGCTCTTTGCCATATATCTGGTAAAACCCAGCCCTTTCTGCATATTAGATGAAGTGGATGCTCCCTTGGATGATACCAATATCCGTAAGTTTACACAGGTTTTACGGGAATTCTCGAATAAAACACAGTTTATAGTGGTAACCCACAACAAACTTACCATGGAAAAAGCAGATTTCATATACGGTGTCACTCAAGTTGAAGAAGGAATTAGTAAAATTGTATCGGTTAAATTTGGCAATGAAAAAATAGAAGCTTTTGCCTGATAATTACCTTATATGCAATCCCTTAGCAAATCTATAGAACAATTTATTTATCCTCAGTATTGCAATTCATGAGGGAGGAAGTAGGTGGGTAGGTGTTGTAACATTAGCAACTCCAAAAAAAA
>UINC01000458.1_pt1 | contig 14451 bp, 11 predicted proteins | sample 5385821 | NCBI WGS metagenome assembly UINC01 (sample SAMEA4666929, study PRJEB26691) | marine metagenome | isolation source: Pacific Ocean | place: Pacific Ocean | collected 2011-10-13 | reverse complement strand
CAGCCGCCAATAGGTTCCTACCGCCGCATACAGCTCGCGCGCTACATCATCAACGAGCATTTCGGCCGCGGCGACGCGATGGCCTTCGACGACAGAGGAAATATCGTGGACTTCGGCCTCGAGTCGGAACTGCTCGAGCAGCTCATTGACGAGGGGAAGGCGTTCATGACATCGGGCTGCGCCGGGAAAACGGTCGATTGCGCCTGCAATCGACCATTCGGGAACTGCACGCCCTACCAGGCGGCGCAGGGGCGCTGGCGCAACTTCCCGATTCCGCCCGAGGAATCCGATATCGTCCACGCGCGGCGGCAGCTGCTGGACTACGACGGAAAGGAGGATGAGGAAATTGATCCCTTTGACGATGACTGAAACTCGCCAGGATATCATCGATTTCTGTATGACTGCCCCCAAGGCGGAGCTCGAGCCGCTTTTCGAGCAGGCGTGGACGCAGTCCCGCCAGCGTTTTGGCAACAGCATCTCGCTCAATGTTCCCGGAATGGTCTCGTACGAGACCGAGCACATTGCCGAGGACGACCCCTTCCGGTTCCCCTCGATTTCGATTACCGGCCCCGCCTGCTCCCTCGGCTGCGAGCATTGCGATGCGAAGATGGTTGAGACCATGATACCAGCCACCACGCCGAAGGCGCTCTGGGAGATGTTCCTCAAAACCGTCGAGCGGGGGGGCACCGGCTGCCTTGTGAGCGGTGGCTCGACCCTCGCGGGCGACGTGCCGCTACTGCGGTTCATCCCAACCATCAAGCGCGCCAAGCAGGAGCTAGGACTCGCGATTGTCGTCCATACAGGCGTCGTCTACGAGGAGGTGGCCGCCGCGCTGGGAGAGGCAGGTATCGACGGGGCGATGCTCGACATCATGGGCTCGAACGACACCATTCGGGAGATTTACCACCTCGACCTCATGAAAGAGGCGTTCGAGCATTCAATGGAGTTGCTCAACAGGCACGGGGTGCCGCTGATGCCGCACATCGTGGTCGGGCTGCACCGCGGCGAGCTGAGAGGCGAAGCGGAAGCGGTGCGTATGATTGCCCGCTACAACCCAGAGCGGGTGATGGTAGTCGCGTTCAAGCCACTGCTCGGGACACCGATGGAGAACTCGCCCACCAGCACCCCACTGGAGATTGCCCGCGTGGTCCTCGCCTGCCGGCTGGCGATGCCGGATACACCGGTCATCATGGGATGCGCGCGCCCGCCAGGGGAACACAAGGTCGAGACCGATCGACTGGTCATCCGGGCCGGGGTGAACGGAATGGCGTACCCTTCCGAGGAAGGACACGATTTTGCACGCGAGCTGGGGCTCGACATCTCGGTCTCGTCGGGCTGCTGCTGCCTGATGAATGACAAAGCACGGGGAGGATGCTGTAATTGAGCCGCGAAGCGAGGAAATGGCGATTGCTAGACACCGGCGTCCGAACCGCTGCCGAGAACATAGCATTGGACCAAGCACTCTTCGACGCGCGCGTTGCCGGCGAGGTTCCGAACACGCTGCGCTTCATGCAATTCTCACCTTCGGCGGTGCTCGTTGGCCACCACCAAGTAGTTGCCCAGGAGGCGCGGGTTGACTGGTGCGCGGAGCACAGTGTCGATATCAACCGGCGGCTGACTGGCGGCGGCGCCATTTACTTTGACGCGACCCAGATTGGGTGGGAACTGGTCGGCTCCCTCGACGACTTTCAGGGGCTGGACATGACCGGGCTGACCCGCACCATCTGCGAGGCGGCCGCCGCCGGCCTGCAGGAACTCGGAGTGGCGGCGGAGTTCAGGCCGCGCAACGACATCGAGGTCGGAGGGCGCAAAATCTCGGGCACCGGCGGGGTCGCCGATGACGGGGTCTTCCTCTACCAAGGGACGGTGCTGGTCGAGTTCGACATTGAGGCGATGCTGCTGGCGCTGCGCATCCCGAACGAGAAACTCACACCGAGGGGGCTCGAGACCGCTCGCGAGCGAGTCTCATGCCTCTCGGACCTGCTGCCGCAGGTTCCCGCAAGGGTACAAATTCAGGAAGCGCTCTCCACCGCTTTCGCGCGCGCTTTCGAGGTCGAATTCGAGGCCGGAGAGCTGACGGAACGGGAGCAGGAACGATTTGAAGCAACATTACCCGATATCGAAGCTGACGACTGGATAAATGCAATCACGGCACCGGCTGATGACAAACAGGTCTACACCTCAATCCACAAACAACCGGGAGGGATGCTGCGCGTCCACGCCGCGGTTGACGTCAAGCACTCATGGCTGCGGCAGGTCCTGATTACGGGCGACTTCTTCATCAATCCCCGCCGGGCAATCATGGATCTGGAGGCGGAGCTGATGAACACACCGTTCCCCCAAGTGCGCCCGGTCATCATGCGCTTTTTCGAGGAGCGAGAGGTGGACCTGGTTGGGCTCACGCCCGGGGATTTCTGCGATGCAGTCAAACTCGCGCTGGAGCAGACCACCTACAGTGGCATCGGGATTGCGGAGGCGGACTCGAGCTCAGTCTATCCTGTCAACGTTCCCGAAGGCAAGAGCATTGAGCAGGTGATGTCGGACGCGACTGTCATGTTGCTCCCCTATTGCGCAAAACTGCCTGATTGCGACTACCGCTTCAAGCAGGGATGCGACGAGTGCGGTCTCTGTAGCATGGGTGACGCCTACCGTATGGCGCGGGAGAATGGGCTGGAAGCAGTCACCATCGTCAAGTTCAAGCATCTCAAGGCAACGCTCGCTGAAATGAAAGCGCAAGGCGTCAAGTCCTGGATTGGTTGCGCCTGCGAGGCGTTCTTCATCAAGCGCAACGAGGCGTTCCGTGACGCCGGGATTCCCGGCGTGGTGCTGGATATCGTTGGCAAGACCTGCTACCAGCTGGGCGAGGAAGACGAGGCGTACGCTGGCACCTTCGAGGCGCAGGCGGACCTGAAACTGCCGCTGCTGGAGGCAGTGATGGACAACGTCAACCCGGAATTCAACGCCAGATTCATTCCACCCACGACACCCACTACGACCGCCGACCAGCGCGCCAGCGTCGAGCGGAATTTCAACGTATGAGGCACTGATGCCCAGAGAATGGGACCTAATCGTGGTCGGGGGAGGCCCCGGGGGCGCCGCCGCGGCCGCCGTTGCGGCCGTGGCGGGACTAGAGACACTGTTACTCGAGCGCGGCGGGACGTTGCGGCACAAGCCATGCGGCGGAATCCTGCCTGAAATTACCGAGGAACTCATCGAGGAAGTGTTCGGCGCTACGCTGCCGCCCGAAGTGCTGGCGGAGCAGTGGGAGCTTCGACTGCGCTACACTCCCCCGAGCGGCGAGGCGAACGGCGGACGCGTGCGGGAGAGTCGCCTGCTCAACGTGAAGCGGGACCATTTCGACCAGTGGCTGCGCGACCGTGCGGCGCTCGCGGGCGCGACCGTGCGACAAAACGCGCGGGTTTCAGACATAGATGTGGACGGCGGGTTCAGCGTCAGCTACAGCCAGCGCGGTGAGGAGCGACGGGCAACGGCTGCGCGACTGGTGGGCGCCGATGGGGTCCACTCGCTGGTTCGGCGGCGGCTCGCGCCCGACGCGGTCGCGACGAAAATGCTCGTCGGTCAACGGCTGGTGCAGGTTGTCGGTGAATTGCCAGCTGACTTTCACTGCGTTTTTGCCGGGGTGCTCAGCCCGTTCTACGCCTACAGCGTGCCGAAAGGCGGACTGCTCAAAATCGGAAGCGGGATGACCGAGGAGGAACGGACCGACCTGATGCCGTCGCTTGATCGCTTCAGCAAATGGCTCGAGCAGAACGACGTGGCCGACCTCGGCAAAGTCGTCCAGCAGGAGGGCTGGGCAATTCCCTTCGGGGAACAACAGCTCGACGCTGCGGGTGCACTGCTGGTTGGCGACGCTGCGGGACTCTGCAACCCACTCTCGGGGGAAGGCATCCGGCTGGCCATCGAGAGCGGGCAGCTAGCGGCCGAATCGATTATCGAGGCGGGTGCACGGTCTCCCGTGCCGGACTACCGCGACGGTGTCGCCGGAATCGCGCAGATGGTGGCCGCGCTGCATCGTGTCGTGCTCACCACTGACGACGATGCACGCGAGCAATTTGTCGCCGCCGAACTCGCTCGCCCATAGCAACGCGTTCTTTAATCGGCGCAGGCTCCCGCGGCGTGGCCCATGTCGTGATGCTGCGCACCCGGCTCACCGCTGGCGCGCAGCCCGAGCCGGTCGTCGCCGACACCGCCCTCTCGCTTGCTGCGCAGGGCCATGAAGTAACGCTGCTGGCGTGGGACCGCGATAGCACCGCTGGGGCGGAAGCGCAGGCCGAGTGGGGGCACCTCGTGCGCTACCGGCGTGCCTGCCCGCTCAACGCACCGCTCGCCTTCGTGCGCGAGCTGCCACGCTTCTGGTGCTGGTGTTTGCGACAGATATTCGCCTTACGGGGACGCAACCTAGTGATTCACGCGCACGACCTGGACACGCTGCCGCTCGCCCTCTTTGCAGCGAAACTGCTGCGCGCGCCGCTGGTCTACGACTGTCACGAGAACTACCCAGCGCTGGTCAAGGGTGTCGTATCGCACCGAGCAGCGCTTCGGCTGCACCAGCTCGAGGCGGCGCTGCTGCGTCGCTGCGACGGGGTACTAGCCGCCGGCCCGCAGGGGCTAGTAAGGCTGGCAGGGATGCGGCAAAGAGGCGGAGCAGCGAGCTTCAGCACGAGCGTGGAGGAAGCACTGGGTGTGCTGCACGCGGAGCCCGTAGATGGGTTGCGGGAGGGTGTAACGCTGGTCGGCAACCTGAAGCGACTCGCTGAATACCCGGGCGAACAGGTCGCGGCGCGGCAACCTGTAAAGCGGATGCAGTTACTTTATATAGGTGTGCTCGAGAAACATCCGTCGCGCGGAGTACTCGAAACCGCGCTGGCGGTCGAGGGGCTAGAGGGTGTCGAGTTTCTGGTCGGCGGCTTCGGGACTCTGGTGCCGCAGCTCGAGCGACTCTGCAGCCGGCTGCAGAATACGCGCTACCTCGGCCCGGTCCCACCAGACGAGGTAGCGACACGCACCATGGAGGCGGATGCAGTTCTACTGGCGCTTGACCCGACAAACCTGAACAACCGCCTCGCGACCCCAAACAAATTCTACGAGGCGATGGCGGCAGGCGTCCCGCTGGTCACCTGCGAAGAGCTGCTGCTGGGACACTTCGTTGCCGATGCAGGTATTGGCGTCGCTTTCGCCTGGCGTAACTGGCGCGAACTACGGCGCGTCATCGCCGGGTTGCGCGACGCGCCCGAAGAACGGGGCGCGATGGGAAGACGGGCGCGGACATTGGCCGAAGAGCGATTCAGCTGGACGGTGTGCGAGGCGCGCCTGGCGGAGCTCTACGACCGTCTCAGCGATTGAAGTCCAGAACCTGCGTCTCGAAACTCTGCAGATTTACAGCAATTGCACGGTTGGGATCGGGCTGGAAGCCCATCATGCGCTGAAAGTCAGTCTGCGACTGCCACGTTCCAGGGTTGAGCAGCAGCGTGGCGTGGTAGGGTTCGACACCGCAAGAGTGCACGTGCCCGGTGACTAAGATATCAGGCATTTCGCGAATCAGCATATGGTCCTGATCTTCCGGGGCGAGCAAGGTCTTACCTCCGTAGACTGGTGCCAGATGCCGTCGCAGCAACAGTTCCTTCATCATCAGAATCGGCTTGTCGTAGGTCAGGTCGCACAAGCTCACTAGGTCGTCGAACGACTTGCCGTGGTAACATAGCACGCTCACCCCCGCTAAGTCGAGCAGTGCGGGATTGGCAGTGAACACCACGCCGGGCGGAAAGCGCTCCTGCACCCGTGCTGGCAACGGCAACTGCGGCTCCATCAATCGCACGGCGTCGTGATTACCAGGCAGCACAATGACCTGGATGTCTGTTGGCAGTTTCTCCAACTCGCGCTGTAGCACGGCATACTGTTCCCATACGTCGGTAATTTCCAAGTCAGTTTCCTGATTGGGATAGGAATCTATGCCATCCACTACATCGCCTGCAAGCACCAGATAGCCCGGCCGCGGAATCCACTCCTGATTATAGTCGACATCGCCGTTGAGCCAAGCCACGAAACGGTCCCACGCTGCCCGCTGAAAGGTCCCACTGCCGATATGAAGATCAGAGATGAAAAGCGCGGTCCATGGCTCCTCTGCACGACCGGGTTCACGCAGTCGCCCTTGGTGGGGGCGAATGACCGGGCCATTGACAAAGAGCAAGTCACCACGACGGCTAAGACGCCCTGAAACCCCAATGACCTCGTCAGGAAAAATATCCAGCGAGCCCTCCTCTGGCTCGTTGAACATTACCGCCAAACGACTGTCAGGGTCCTCCAGCACCACACGTACACGCCCGCCAGGGAGTGGTCGCACCTCCGCCACCATCCCAACTACGGAGTGCTCGCCCTCTTGCTCGAGCTGCCGCAGCCCAGTTGCATCACGCATGGCGGGATCGCGCCGCACCAGTCGCGAAAGGGTGCGAAAGCGGTCGTTGAAGAGCGCGACATAACTCTGTAGCTTCCCGTCAGCGCGGGTGCGTTCGATTTGTCGCCGGATGATGACTGGGGGTAGTTCACCCGTGGCTGCGTGCACAACCGGCCGTGGTTCAATCGGTTCTGGGACTAGGTCACCCAGCCCTAGAAAGAGCCGCTCGCCTTCCAGCGCCTGAAGCGAGCGCTCGAGCCATCCCAGCCCGTCAGGGTGTGCGGCGGCGCGCGCCACTACATCGGGTGACGGCAACAAGTTACGCTGCGAAAGCCACTCCACCACTTCTCGTTCTGCCAACACCAAGCGCTTAGCTAGCACGCGGTGGGCTAAACCTTTGTCCCTTTTTTCCCACTACGCTTGTACGCCATGTGCTTCCTCGGCAGCCCCCTAAAACTGGCAGTCTTTTCGGAGCTAGCTACGGGCAAAGCACGAAAAATCGTCTTCTTGGAATTCAAGGCCGCAGCGTACGGTCAAGTACGGTTCAGCGGTGGCTAGAAAAACTGGTCGCGAGGGGGGCGCGTACACTCGAAATAGCTACGTGTCATATCCCTTACACAAAGTCACTGAATCTGCGCGGCGGGTGGTATTTAGCCGCGCCAAACTAGAGCTGCCCGCGGCCGCTGTGCGCGGAGGAAGGGGGTTAAAACCGTGCCGTGTCCCGGCCGCTAATCCGTAGCGTTTATACGCGGACGGCTATGACCACAGCCCCGTCTTGTTCGGGGTTCTACTAATGCAGCTAGAGCAAACTTCCCGCAACGTTTTCGACACCCTTCCAAGCGAGGGACACACCTTCCGCAACCGCGAGGTGCTATCCTCAACTTATATCCCTGAAGACTTCCCGCACCGCAACACCGAGATTGACCAAGTAGCGCACATCCTACGTCCCGCTCTTGAAGGCTCAAGACCGAGTAACATCTTGATTTACGGACAGACGGGCACCGGCAAAACTGCCGTGGCGCAACACATCAGGCGACAGCTAGAGGCCAAGGTCACCTTGCAGGGCAGCGCCATCCACACTGCTTATATCAACTGCAAACAAGTCAACACACCCTACGGTATTTTAGCCAACATCGGGCAAACATACACCACCGACTGGGATGATTCAATCCCACACACGGGTTGGAGGCTGGAGCAGGTCTATACTGCGCTCTGCCGCAAGGCAGAGGAGTCAGGCGCCATCGCTATTGTAGTGCTGGACGAGGTGGATGCACTGGTTAAGAAATCAGGTGACGAGGTACTCTACCACCTCACCGGCATCAATTCTGATTTGGACGCCGCCCGGATGTCGCTTATCGGCATCTCGAACGACACAAAATTCACCACCTTCCTCGATCCACGGGTCAAGTCGCGCCTTGGTGAGGAATCACTGGTCTTTCCACCCTACAATGCAGTGCAGTTGCGTGATATACTACACCAGCGCGCCGAACAGGCATTCTACGAAGGGGCGCTCGACCCACAAGTTATCTCACTCTGCGCCAGCCGCGCTGCACAGGAGCATGGCGACGCGCGCAAGGCGCTGGACCTGCTGCGTATCGCCACTGAAATGGCTGAGCGTGATTCCGCACAACGAGTGACTATTGACTACGTCAGCCGTGCCGAGAATATGATGGAACAGGATCAGGTACGCAAAGTGGTTCTCCAGCTGCCACTACAACACAAAGCGGTACTGGCCGCCATCCTCGCCAACGAATCGCAGTCGCGGCTCGACCGGCAGACTACTGGTGACGTCTACGATACCTATGGCCGTGTCTGCCTGCGCTTCGAACTGGACGCGCTGACACAACGCCGCATTGGCGACATAATATCCGAACTGGATATGCAGGGGTTGATTTCGGCACGCGTTGTCAGCCTCGGCCGACACGGACGCACGCGGCTCATATCAACCGCCATCGCCTTCAGCGAGCTACAACCGATTATCACCGAGGACTCATTCATGTCTGAAGCACTCGACCTCGCCACCGAAGGCGGGCTGGTGCGCACACAACTGCGTCTGATGTAGGCTTCAGTCGCGCTCTTTCCAGCCTTTTTCCCAGCCCTGCACCCAGCCAGCGACCCACGCTGCCTTGAAACCAGCGTTGCGGGCAGCCGCCTGTGCCTGTTGAAGGATGGCGTCACGCTGCTCGCGAGAGATTGGCGGCAGTCGCATCGGCTGCCGGAAGCTGTAGACCGTGACCAGTAGTAACACAACGCCGCCCAGCGTTGACAGTAGGGTGACTGTTGATGACGGAGAAAGCCAAGCTAGCAGAGCAAAGAGCAACGCGCAAGTGAACGCCGACCACGGCATTGTGCGTCGCGGCATCTGTGACTCAACCAGCCCGACCAGCCGCTCCGCTTCTCCACGCGCTGCGTCGGTCGCCGCCTCGGCCTCGCGCCACGCTGCACCGGTTGCTGCCCGCCGCAGTACTTCACGGTCAGCCCCGGTTTCCGCCGCAAGCGCAGCCTCGTGGCCTTCCGCCTCACCGGCATCGAAGCGCGCCTGCTTCTGCGCTATGCCACGCGCCTTGTTCATCCCGTAGCGCGCCCACGCTTCCGAGCTCATGATGGTGCAGCAGAGGGCTGCTAAATCAGTCGCGGTAAGTCTTGGGGAAGAAGAGCAGAAGGCCGGTGATTATCTCTAACCTGCCGAGCCACATCAGTAGCGAGAGCACACCGAGTGTGGGATTTGCGAGGCCGGCGTAGCTGGCGCCGGGACCGACGGCTCCGAGGCCAGGGCCTACATTGCTGAGGCACGCGATTGAGGCTGCCATCGCATCAACCAGTCCCCAGTCTGGCTCTAGATAGAGTAGTACTAGCGCCCCAGTCAGGAACAGAATGATGTAGATGAAGAAAAATACAGCTACATTGCGCACGAGTTCCTCCTCGAGTACTTTGGCGCCAAGTCGTAATTTGCGCACCGCGCGCGGGTGGACTACTAGAAACAGTTCGCGCCAGAGTGCCTTGAGCAGGATTTCGATGCGGATGACCTTAAGACCACCTGTGGTCGAACCAGCACATCCGCCAACGAACATCAGCAGCAGCAGCACGAACTGCGCCCCTGCGGCCCAGCTCCCGAAATCCTGCGAGGTGAAGCCAGTGCCGGTCAGGATGGAGACCACCTGGAACAGGGCCGGTCGCAGCGCCTCTGCTGGCGCCCAGCCGTTGCCCTGCAGCGGCGCCCAGAGGCCGATAACTACCAGCGTGATGGCAATGGTCACAAAGCTGAGGTAGTAGCGGAACTCGCCGCTAGTCCAGAGGTGCTGCCAGCCCCGCAACAGCCGTTGCTCGTTGTTGCGACGCAAGCTAATGAAGAAGCCGTAGAGCAGGACGAAATTGATACCCGCCAGCAACATGAAGGCAATGACTATGCCTTCGACGAGGCCGCTGTCGTAGGCGCCGATGGAATCCGCCTGCGGCGAAAAGCCGCCGGTCGAGAGATTGGAAAAGGCGGTGCAGACCGCGTCGTAGAGCGGCAGTCCGCCGACGAAGCGCAGCAGCAGCACCTCGGCGGCGGTGAGGCCAGCGTAGAGCCCCCACAGGAGTTGCGCCGTCTGCGCCATCTGCGGCTTGACGCGTGTGATGCCAGTGCCAGGCATCTCGGCGCGCAATACTTGGATCCCGCCACCTAGCAGCCGCGACAGCACTACCGTCGCGAGCACGATAATTCCCATGCCGCCCAACCACTGCGACTGCGACCGCCACAGTAGCAGCGACTTGGGCGCTGCAAAATAGCCGTCAGCGGTGGTGCCGTTGGCGACCGATGAATTGAACAGGGTAGCGCCGGTGGTCGTCAGCCCCGAGATGGACTCGAAGTATGCTTCGACCGGCGAGAGGTCGTACACCAGCAACGGTGCACCGTCTGGACCGGAAAGCTCGCCTGCCATCGCGTAGGGCAGCGCACCAATCGCGGCAAATACCAGCCATGCCACGCTCACCAATGCGAACGCCTCGCGGTCGCGCAGCTCCTCGTTGCTGCGGAAGTGATAGTATAGTAGCAGCCCACCACCAACCGAGAGCAGCAACGGCAGCCCGTAGAGCCACGCCACCTGCTCGCGCGGCTCACCCAATAGCAGCCCTGCTGCCATGGGAATAACGAAGGTACTGCCGAAGAGCGCCAGCAGCGCCCCCAGCAGGCTCAGCAGCAGGCGTCCGCGCATGTCAGTGGAAGAGCTTCTCCAGCGCCGGCAGCCGCTCCTTGAGCGTGAAGACCAGCAGGTGGTCGCCCCCCTGGAGGACTTCATCCTCGTCGGGGAACAGCGGCTCGCCGTCGCGGTTGATGAGCGCCGCCAGGCACCCTTCGGGGAGCCCCAGTCTGGAGATGGCCTTCCCCACCAAGCCATTATTGTCCTTAACCAGGAACTCACGGATGGCGGCCTCGCCGCCCTGTAGCACTTCCAGCGCCTCGATTTCCTCGGTCGCTGTAGCGCGGTTCAGGATGGCGCTCACAGCGACTCGCTTGGGATTGATGAGCGTATCGACGCCGGTGTTCTGCACCACGTGCTCCAGCTCGGTCTGGTAGACCAGCGCAACTGTACGGCGCGCCCCCTCGCGCTTGGCGAGCAGGCAGCTCAGCATGTTCAGGTCCTCCCGCTCGGTCGCCGCGACAAACAAATCTTCATGGCGGATGCCCTCCTCGCGTAGGAAGTGACGGTCTGTCGGCGAACCGACCAGCACAGTTACCTCATCGGGCAGTCGCTCGCTAGCACGCTCGGCGCGCGCACGGTCTGGTTCCGCGAGGTAAATCTGCACTGCGTCGTAACGCTGTGCCACTTGCTCCGCCAGCCGCAGTGCGACCTGCGTGCTACCGGCAATCATTAACCGCTTAACGTTTCCCTCTCCCGTAACTTCCTTCGGCGCGCCTAGCGACTCCGATAGCTCCTCCAGCTCGTGAACATCACTTAACAGCACTAGCAGCCGGTCGCGCGGCAGTAACACCTCTTCACTTTGCGGTATGAGTACCCCTTCGTCACGTGAGATGAGAACGATACGACAGTGCGGCGGCAATTCGACGCTGTCCAAAGTGCGACCGACAGCAGGCGAGCTGTCGTCAAGTCTTACTTCTAGAATGCGCAGTCGGCCAACCGAAAAATGCTCTAGTCGCGTCAGTGCTGGTCGCGAAAGAATCTGCCAGATGCGGTGCATCGCCAGCTCGTCGGGGCTAATGTAGGCGTCAACTCCGTAAACTTTCTGTGGGTCGGAATCTGCGGGCCATTCCATCAGTGCAGGGGTGTTGAGCCGTGCAATCGTACGGCACCCCATCACCGCAGCGAGTCGACACCCGAGCAGGTTGACCGCATCATCACCGGTAACTGCAATGAACAGATCGGCCTCGACCAGACCGGACTGCTCAACAAGCAGCTTCGGTGACGCAGCGTGACCTTGGATAACCTGAGCGTCGAGCGCCTGTGCCCGCTTAACTGCTATCGGGTCGCAATCGATGAGGCTAACGCCGTGGCCGCGAGTGACCAAGTCTCGGGCTACTCGGTAACCTACGTCGCCTGCGCCCGCTATGACCACACGCATTTTGCGCCTTCACGGAAGGGGCGATTTAAGTGCTGCGGTTCGTTTCTCGACGAGTAAGTCGCTCCAGCACAACTATAACGAGTGCGCCCAGCAACGCTGCTAGCAGTACTTCAGGCCAATTTGTACCGGCCCCCAGTGGAGAAAGGTCACCGGTGCGCATGTCGTAATTCTCCTTCCAAGGCCACAATGCGCGCAGCGACCCAGCCATAACGCCAGTCAGCACGGCAAGTGTGCGATCGAGCTGCTCTGTTAGCAACCGCCGTAGCACAGGCACCACCGTTAGTGCCGCGACAAGTCCGCCGCTACAGAACCACAGTAGTGGCACCAACCGCAAGTCGTGCACTGCGCCCGCTACAACAGCATATTGTCCCAGCATCATCAACACTAGCGCACCGCTAATGCCAGGCAGTAGCATCGCCGTCAGTGCTAGTGCGCCGCCGACGAGCAGCATCCAATCAGCCGGCACACTCTTCATGAAAGGCAAATCCAGCAAGATTAATGTCACGGCCGCCCCAGTCATAGCGAGCACAGAGTGTTCACGATTTGGCGCGGATATACGGTGCCACGGCTCACGTAATGAGGCGACAACAAGACCGCTGAAAAATCCATAGCACAGGACGGCGCTCTCGGGCTGCAGTAACAGGCCCGGCGCTTCAGCGGGGCCGACTGGCAGCCGCGATACTAGCCAGTAGGCTGCTACTATTCCAAAACCTAGCGGCAGCAGGAAAGTCAGCGGCTCGCGCAGCTTTTCGAAGTCACGCTCACGCGGATAGTTCAGCACAATGGCTATCGACCCAATCAATCGCTGATAGATGCCAATCACCAGCGCAACCGTGCCACCGCTGATTCCTGGCACCGCGTCGGCCGACCCCATCAGCAGCCCGGCGCCAAGATGCTGAATTCGCACGTGCGCTGAACAGTCCTGCTATTTAACCAACTCATCGGGACAAGGATTGGTCGCTGGCGCGCTGGCAGTCTGTATTCTGTAGCGCGGATAGCAGCTCCGCGCCCTGCGGTTCGCCGCCGTAGCAGTCTAGACGCGCTGCAATCGCCACCTTGGCCGCCAGCTGCCGCGCAAATTTTCCGCGCTGCTGGCGAGGTGCATCGCGGACCAGTGAGTGCGCCAGCAGCAACCCATGCTTGGGTGGCGGTGCGCCGCCGCCGCGATGCGCAAAGAACGCCTTCTCAGCGCCAAGCGTCTGGATGGTCGAGCCAGGCATACGCGCCAACCGTGCTAGCGACCCTGCTACACCAATCAGGCGCGCCGCCAGGAGCGGCCCCAACAGAGCGCCCAGGGACGGTGCGAAAGTCACAACCTTTTTTTCCAGCCAGTCACGCAACCGCTCCCCACGTACCGTAGATTCCCGCCAAGCAATCTGTAACTCGCGCAATGGTTCTGGCGTGTTGGATGGCAGCTCTATCGCGGGCGACTGTCGCGCCGCGCTAGCCGCTTCCGCCGCCCAGCGCGACAGCCGTTCAGCCAGCTGGTTCGTCTGCGTCTGACATTCTACCAGTGCAGCGACTCCTTGTACGAGACTGCGGTCGGGCGTTGCCGCCTTCACCAACGCACAGCGCGCCTGTTGGATGGTCGCGTCACGGAGCGTCGCATTGTCAGCTGCGGGGAGGGCAACTGCCTCTCCCGCCTGGACTTGCGCTAGCTGCTGTACTAGCACTTCGGTCTCTGCTTTAGGAGGCATCAACGACGGCGGCGCAGTCGCAGCCCCACGCCCAGCGTGGCAAATACCGCCAGCACGGATGGGGCGGGAATCGAGTCACCGTCGCCATCGCTATCCGTGCCTGTCCCCTGTTGCACTTCGGTTACCGAAAGAGGCAAGTTCAGCTTGAACGAGCTGAACGGGTCGCTACTCAGTGTCACGTTGAGTCTGCTGTCCTTGAGATTGAGCGAAGGTGAATTAGCCGGTGGACTGACGGTAATAGTCAGTTCCCGTACTTCGCCCGGTCCCAGTATCACGCTACTGGACGGCAACTGGTACCAGTAGGCGTATTTGCCCTCGATACTCAGAGTTAGCTCCTCGAGCGTGTTGCGGTCGTTGGTAATCTTGACCTGATAACTACCTTGCTCTCCAGCGAACAGATTGGCGTTCTTCTGAAGCATCTGTAGTGAGAGCTCGCCATACAGTGGAATCTCGAGCGTGAAGTTGAGCGTATGCTGCTCGCCGGTCGTGGTAGAAGTGGCCGTGACCGGAATCAGGTGCGTACCGCCCCAGGTATTGTCCGGCAGCTGCAGATTGAGGTAGATTGTCATTGCTTCCGATGGGGTGAGCGAGAAAGGGCTTTGGACGGAGAAACTGCCATTCCAGTCAGCTGGCACTCCTGATGCCGTCAGCTGCACTCCCGCCTGGGCGTTGCCACTATTTCTCACGATGAAACTGAAGGTGACTGGCTGGCCGGGGATGCTCTGTTTGGTTGTCTCGGATGCCTCCAGCTCGAGCCCATGCGACGAGTCCACCATTACC
>UINC01000454.1_pt1 | contig 14459 bp, 16 predicted proteins | sample 5385821 | NCBI WGS metagenome assembly UINC01 (sample SAMEA4666929, study PRJEB26691) | marine metagenome | isolation source: Pacific Ocean | place: Pacific Ocean | collected 2011-10-13 | reverse complement strand
CATCGTCGGGTATGCCTACCTAGTCGAGTTCTTCGTCGCTTGGTACAGCGGTAGTCCGTTCGAGCAAGGTACGTTCTACGACCGAATGTTCGGCCAATACTGGGTCTACAGCTGGGTAATGGTCACCTGTAATACCGTCCTACCGCTGCTGCTCTTCGTCAAGGCCGTCCGGACCAGCCTGACGGCGCTGTTCATTCTTTCGATCTTCGTCAACATCGGGATGTGGCTCGAACGATACGTCATCATCGTCACGTCGCTGTCACACGATTTCGATCCAGCCAACTGGTCCGGAATTTACCAACCAACCTGGGTCGAGGCCGCGATCACCGTTGGCTCGTTCGGCCTGTTCTTCACGCTGTTCCTTCTGTTCATTAAGAATTTTCCATCGGTTTCGATCACGGAAATGAAAGAAACAATGGGGCAAGCGGCCGAAGTGGGGCCGGGCGGTGCCTCGCAGGAACCGGTTTAGGAACATCGAGCATGGCAGCACAAGTGACGGTTCTCGGTGTCTTCGACCACGGGCGGCAAGCCGCCCTCGGTGCACGCGCCATCGTGGACGGGGACCTCGGCAAAGTGGTCGCCTACTCCCCAGTCCCCGATCACGATCTCGATCAGGCGCTTCACGTTACGGTCAGCCCGGTCCGGTTATTTGTGCTCATCGGCGGACTGCTCGGGTGCGCCACCGGGTTCCTCTTTCCGATCTACACCGTCCTAGACTGGCCGATGATCACCGGTGGCAAGCCGCTCATCTCGATACCACCGTTCGTAGTAATCGCATTTGAACTAACCATTCTGTTCGGTGCGATCAGCGGCATGGTGGGCTTTTTGCTCATGGCAAGACTGCCTCGCCTGACGGGCAAACCGGCCCCTGATGAGCGGTTCAGCAACGACATGACGGGAATCAAGGTGCTCTGTACACCCAAAGAGGCTGCGGCCGTGCGAGCCTGTCTCGAACGCACGGGCGCACGCGAGATTAGGGACTAAATCTATGGTGAGCCACCTTCCAGCGCTGACCGCCGGTGGTCTCCTATCGGCCAAGCGCTTGATGATCATCGGCCTCGTCGTCGCGACCACCGGTACCATCGTACTCGGGCAACCTCCCTTCATGCGTAATATGCACACGGGACCGGTCGTGCTACCGCAAGTGGAAACGCGCGTGCCGGTCGACGGCACGATCGCCGTCGACGGAGAGCAACTGCGTGACCGGATCGAATCGCAGGACCTACCGAACCCGGTATCTCCCACACCGGCGGCATTAGCCGAGGGAGAGTGGTTGTATGGCGTCTACTGCGCCTTGTGTCACGGCGCGACCGGCCAGGGAGATGGGCAAATTGCTGAGCATTTCAGAAGGATGCCGAATCTGTCACTCCCCTACATCCAGGACTACACGGACGGGTGGATCTACGCGATCATCCGAGAAGGCGGATTCAACATGCCGCCATTCGCCCACTCAATGAGCATTCGTGAGCGCTGGGCACTCGTCCACTTCGTCAAAACTTTCGAAAGCGCTGGTACACCGTAAATGCACCCCGCGCCCCTCCCGATTGTCTCGGACGGCACTCGACGCGGTTTCCTCGCCGCCACAGCGGTGGGTGCTGCTGCCTTTGCCATCACTCTTACGCTGGGTAACAGCCTCAGGGCCTGGCAAGCCTTGCTCGTAAACTTCCTATTTTTTGGCGGGCTGGCCCAAGCGGGCGTGGTGATTTCAGCGATCATGCAGGTGACCTCCTCACGATGGGGCCGGGCCCTCAAGCGCACGGCAGAAGCCACTTCCGCCTTTCTCCCGGTCTCGTTCCTATTGCTTCTCATCCTCCTCGCCGGCACCGCTGACTGGCTGCCGTGGGTAGACGAACCGGTCGAATCCAAGCAGGCGTGGTTGAACGTCCCGTTCCTGGTCGTAAGGCAGGTCGCGGGGTTCTTCATTCTGTCTGGTCTCAGCTTGCTATACGTAGGTCATTCGTTGCGTCCGGACATCGGCCAGTTGGACGAGTCCGGTGCGGAACCGGCCACGGGCCTCTCTCGGCGCCTGATCGCCAACTGGCGAGGCCTCAACGCTGAACGTGAGGCATCGCAGCGCATACAGAACCGTTTGGCCCCGGCCATACTGATTGCGTATGCCTGGGTGTTTACCCTGATCGCGTTTGATTTTGTCATGTCCCTCGATCCGCACTGGTTTTCAACGCTGGCTGGTGGCTATTACTTCATTGGCAACCTGTTCATCGGCTTCGCGTTTCTCAGTGTGGTCGCGGTCTGGTCGCGCAACCGGCTCGATTTGTCGAAGTACATCGGCGCGAATCAATTGCACGACGTCGGCAAGTTGTTGTTCGGGTTCTGTATTCTCTGGGCCTATCTGTTCTGGTCGCAGTACCTGGTGATCTGGTACGGCGACCTCCCGGAAGAAACCGAGTTCATTTACCACAGGATGCATGGCGCCTGGGCCCCTGTGGCGTGGACGGTGTTCGCCATGGTGTTCGTCGTTCCGTTCCTCGTGTTACTGAGCCGCCGTGTTAAAACCAGCGCCCGAGGGCTAACGACGATCGCCCTAGTCGGCTTCGCGGGGATGTGGCTCGAGCGGTTTATCCTCGTATCGCCGTCCCTGTGGCACGACGAAGGTGTGCCGCTGGGACTCATCGAACTTCTGGTGACACTCGGGACCGCTGGGCTGTTCGGGTGGTGTTACACGACTTTCCTACGAACGTTCCCGGTATTGCCCACGTCAGACCCCAGGCTGGCACCAGCGTCAGCGCACCCCGCGGCGCACGTTCTGCACGCCGAATAGCACGGTGCGTCCCCGGCTCGAGCCGGTTCCGGGCTGTTCTCGTGGTATCGTCGGTCGCTTCGACACAGCGAGTATTTGGTGTCAATGCGAACCCACCAGTTCATCTCGGAGCCCGATTCGGGCGCGTCTCCACTATCGAAGGAGTGGCGCGTCCGTCGGCGGTTTGCTCGCCGACTGCAGCTGCTGCGCATCCCGCAAGACCTGACCGGATTGAGCGTACTGGACATCGGGGCCTGGCACGGATACTTCTCGTTCGAGTGCGAACGGCGTGGCGCCGACCGGGTGCTGGCCGTGGACAGTTTCGCGTGGGATCGCTTCGGGATGGATGAGTTTCTGGCAGCGCATGAGCGACTCGGATCCCGCGTCGAGCACCGACGCCTCGACGTGCACGAGCTCGATGTCGACGAAGTAGGACAGTTCGACCTGGTCCTGTTTCTCGGGGTGTTCTACCACCTGCGAGATCCAGTGACCGCGCTGGAACGGATCGCCCGGGTAACCCGACGCCTCTTGGTCTGCGAGACTCACGTGCTGTTACCGTTCATCCACGAGCGCTACCCGCTGGTGCCGTTTTTTCCCGGCGACGAACGAGTCGGTGACCAGACCTATGACCTGTGCGGTATCCCAACCATGACCGCCCTGACTGAAATGCTACGATTCGCTGGGTTCAGCGAGGTGGAGGTGGCCTACCGACCATCGTTCCGTTACTGGAAGAAACTCGTAGCTCTAGCGACAAACCGGCCACAATCTGGGCGCGGCATCGTACATGCGAGACCGTAGGCATCGATCCGTGCAAATAGAAATTCCTGAAATCAAAGATGTCTCTCTGTAATAATTCGGCTCCCGACGTCACGAATTTGCTCAAACTTGAGCACGTCGTAGTGAACGGCCTCGAACCTAAGTTCAGCACCAACAAAGCAGGCAAACGCCGCGCGTCGACACAAGGAGAAGATGGGCAATGAAGATTGCAGTAATCGGAATGGGAACCATGGGCGGCCCGATGGCGCGGAATCTGCTGAAAGCCGGTCACGACGTGGTCGTACACAACCGTACGCGCGACCGGGAAGAATCACTGGCAACCGAAGGAGCGACCCGCGCCGAGAGCCCGGCTATTGCCGCGCGGGATGTCAACGTCGTACTCACGTGCGTCTCAGACACCCCAGACGTGGAACGGGTGCTGCTCGACCCGGAGATCGGAGCCATCAATGAAATGCGCGACGGCGGCCTGGTCATCGACTGCTCTTCAATTGCTCCCGCGGCGACCCGGGAAATCGCAAAACAATTCAGTGAGAAGGGCATTGGCTACGTCGACGCGCCGGTTTCCGGAGGGTCCGAGGGTGCAATCAAGGGCACGCTGGCCATCATGTGCGGCGGTAGCGAGAGCGACTTCGAACGTGCCAAACCGGTGCTTGAAGTGCTGGGCGCGAAAATCACCCATATTGGCAGCGTCGGCGCCGGTCAAATTGCCAAGGTAGCGAATCAGGTAGTCATTGCGGGCACCTTCCTCGCCCTCGGCGAGGCGCTCACCCTCGCCAGTAAAGCCGGTGCCGACCCCGAGAAAGTGGTCGAGGCGATCGGCGGAGGCGTGGCCGGCTCCTGGATCCTCCAGAACCGGTCTGGCAACATGCTGAATGACACGTATCCGCTTGGGTTCCGCACGCGCCTACACCGCAAAGACCTCGGGATTGCACTTGAAACTGCACGCGCGTTTGAGGTCCCGGTGCAGATTGCCAGCCTCGTGGCTACGATCGAAGATGGCCTCATCGCACAGGGATTTGGTGACGAGGACATGTCGAATTTAGCCCGCTACGTGCGCAAAGGTGCCGGCGTGCCAGACGGTCCAATGGGGGATAGGTAACCCCCATCGACGCGGGAAAATTAACAGGACGCGACACCATGAGCAGAAAGGTTTACTCGAGTTCGGCAGCCGCGCTTGACGGACTACTCCACAACGGCATGACACTGATGGTCGGAGGTTTCGGCCTGTGTGGAGTGCCTCAGAATCTGGTCCTCGCGCTCCGTGACTCAGACGTGACAGGTCTCACCTGCATCAGCAACAATGCTGGTGTCGACGGTGCCGGCCTTGGGCTGCTCCTCGAGAGCCGTCAAATCGACACGATGATTGCCAGTTATGTTGGGGAAAATAAGCTATTCGAAAAACAGATGCTTGAGGGCACCATCAAGGTCGAACTGAATCCCCAGGGCACGATGGCCGAACGGATCAGAGCAGGAGGCGCAGGCATTGCCGCTTTCTTCACTCCCACCGGCTACGGCACCCTGTTGGCGGAAGACAAGGACTCCGGCAGGCCGAAAGAAACCCGGCAGTTCGACGACGGTCGGTGGTACGTGCTGGAAGAAGCGCTCCATGCCGACGTCTCTCTCGTCAAAGCGTGGCAAGCCGATGAGGCAGGCAACCTCGTGTACCGGATGACGGCGCAGAATTTCAATCCGCCGATGGCAGAAGCGGGACGCGTCACGGTCGCCGAGGTAGAAGAAATCTTGCCCGCGGGATCGCTCGACCCGCACATGGTCCATACCCCGGGAATCTACGTCGACCGAATAGTGGTCGGCGAAAATCAGGAAAAGGTCATCGAGCGCAAGAAAATCCGTGAGGCCTAGTTGATTTAGAGTGGCCATCCCAAGCTCGGCTTCACGAAAGAGCCCGGCTCGAAAAGAACAGACGACAGATGCCGCTAAACCGAGAACAGATCGCTGCCCGCGCTGCCCGTGAAATCAAGGACAGCTACTATGTCAACCTCGGGATCGGGATCCCCACCTTATGCGCGAACTTCATTCCCAACAACGTCAGTGTCACGCTGCAGAGCGAAAACGGCCTCCTCGGGATCGGCCCCTACCCAACCGAGGACGAGCTTGACGCCGACCTCATCAACGCCGGCAAGGAAACAGTGACCACGGTCCCGGGCGCCAGTTTCTTCAGTAGCGCTCAGAGCTTCGCGATGATTCGCGGCGGTCACATCGACTTGGCCATTCTCGGTGCCATGCAGGTCTCCAAGGACGGCGACCTCGCAAATTGGATGATCCCGGGTGCGATGGTGAAGGGGCCCGGCGGCGCAATGGATCTGGTCACCGGAGCCAAGGAAGTTTTGATCGTGATGGATCACCTTTCGAAGCGTGGCGACAGAAAAATCCTAAACCGCTGCAGCCTGCCACTCACCGGCAAACAGGTCGTAAACAAACTCGTGACCTCGCTTGCGGTGCTCGAGGTGACCGAGGACGGCCTTAGGTTATTGGAACGAGCCCCGGGGGTGTCGGTTGACGAGATCCGAGAGGCAACTGAGCCGGAGCTTTTGACCGACGGCGTCGTGCCGGAAGTCGCCATCTAACACTACTAGTAGTGACCGCAACGGAGGCCACATGCCACTGATCAAAACCGTCCACTTCCCATGCCTTGCAGCAGTCATCTTGGTGCTAAACACAGCGGGGCCCGCCGCTACTCAGGCCCCCCCGGAACTGCCGGAACAGTATCGTGAACCAATTCCACTCCAGAGCGAGGTGCTCGGCCCCTACGCTTTTAGGATCTCATCCGAAAATGCAGAAGCCCAACAGTTCTTCGATCAGGGCATGCAGCTCATGTACTCCTTCGCCAAAACCGACGCAGTGCGGTCCTTCCGGGAGGCCTGGAAGCGCGACCCGAACTGTGCCATCTGTTACTGGGGTGAGGCGTGGGCCTGGGGCTCGTATCTGAACGGACCGATGCGCCCACCGGAGGCCCCTCACGCCTACGCCGCAGTACGCAAAGCAATGCAGTTGTCTGAGGTACATGCCAGCGCCCGGGAACGCGCTTACATCAACGCGTTGTCGGTTCGTTATGTCGAAGATTTTGAGGTGGACGAGCGCCGGAACCAAGACGAAGCGTACGCGGCGGCGATGGAGCTATTGGTGGAAGAGTATCCAGACGATCTAGATGCGGCCACGCTCTTCGGCGACGCCCTCTTTCTCTTGGAACCTCGACGCGGCACGCGAGACGTTAATGACCCTCGGGTGCAGCGCTTACACGCTGTCCTTGAGAGCGTGCTGGCCAGAGACATTCGACATCCTGGTGCCTGCCATCTGTACATCCACGCGACGGAATCGACGACCCGCCCCGACAAAGCGGAGGCTTGCGCCGAGCACCTTGGCAGCTCGATTCCAGGCGCAAGTCACATCAATCACATGCCATCACATACGTGGAATGAAGTGGGACGGTGGGGGGATGGCGTCAGATCAAACACGCGAGCATGGCATTCCGACCAGAAAGCGGAATTCGGAACCGGGATTGCGATCTACCCCCAACACAACTTACATATGTTGCTCTTTGCAGCATCTATGGACGGCCAAAGTGCAGTTGCGGTTCAGGCTGGTAAGGACTATCACAAGCTGACCGGCAACAGTGTTCATCACGCGCTGACGTTGGTGCGGTTCGGCCGGTTCGACGAGGTTCTCGAGGTGACCGAACGCCCGGAAGGTGATGTCGCAGGAGGCCTCTGGGACTTCGCCCAGGGCTACGCACATTTGCGAGAGGGCGACGCAGACTTCGGAGAGGTGTATCTGAAACGCGTACAGCACCTAGCCGAAACCTCCGAAGCCCAGATGCGGTTCCACTCCGCCGAGACCCTGCTCGGCGTCGCGGCCGGTATTCTCGAAGGCGAGCTTTTACGCAAGAACGGTGACCTTGGTGCGGCGGTCACCGCATTCGAAAATGCGGTCACACTTGAGGATTCGTTGGACTACGACGAGCCAGAACCGCTACCATTCGCCGCCCGCCATTGGTTGGGCGCAGTCCTTCTGGAGTTGGAACGCTATGCGGACGCCGAGCGCGTCTACCGGGAAGAACTCCAGGACCATCCCCACAACGGCTGGTCACTCTTCGGATTGCAAATCGCAATCAAGGCCCAGGGACAAACCGACGAGGCGGTGGACACCGACCTGGAGCAGAGTTGGGCTCGAGCTGACATCTGGCTCAGAGCATCCCGGTTCTAGCACACGGACCGTCTAGTGAAAAACTCGACCGGCCCAGGTCGACGTCTTTAACTCAACCAAGTGACCGTCCGGGTCACGGAAGTAGAGGCTACGGCCACCCTCGGGCCAGACAACAACGCTCTCGACGCTGACCCGAGCGTCACGCAGGCGGCGTTCCCAATCGTCGAGTTCAGTCGCCTTGATGCCGAACGCGACGTGCAACCGGCCACTACCGTCGTGAGCAGGAATCGTACCGAACGGCAACACGGTCGACTCCTGCGATGCGCCCCTCTTGAACAAGAGCAATACCTGGTCCTGGCCGATGTTCAGCGCCACCATCCGGTCGGTCGGCCCCCTCGCCACCGCAAAACCAAGCACGTCGCGGTAGAACGTCACCGATGCTTCGAGGTCGGTCACATGGAGCGACGTCTCGATGACTCCCTTCACCCGGGGTCCCACCATCTCCTGCACCGACGCCAAGTCCTGCTCCCGTACCTTGACCAGGGCCGACGCGATCAAGCCAGTCGGCACCGCGACGATCCCAAGTCCCGCCATTAGCACTAGGAACGTGAATAGCCGACCGCCCATCGTGATCGGATAGGCATCGCCATAACCCACCGTTGTCAGCGTGACGATGGCCCACCACAGGCTGTCGGTTATGGACGTGAACTTTTCAGGCTGAGCGTCGTTCTCAAAGTAATAGATGCCAACCGCTGACAAGTAGATGAGCACGACGGCCGCGCCAAGGAACACGAACAGTTCTCCGCGCACCATCGTCGCCGTCCGCCCAAACCGAGACATGGCGTCGCTGTAACGCGCGAGCTTGAGCACTCGTACGAGCCTTAGTAGACGGATAGCCCGCACCGACCGCAGGTCGATCCCCAGTGAGATGTAGAACGGGAGAATCGCAAGAAGGTCAACGAGTCCGAAAAAACTGAACGCGAACCCGAGCTTCCGGTCGGCCACCACTAGACGCAGAACGTATTCAAGGGTGAACACCAGCACCGACACCAGCTCGACCCATTGAAGCGCCTGCAGCACTTCGTGCGACAGGTCCGGCATGGTTTCGAGCGAGAACGCGACGATCGTTAGCAGGATGAGCCCGATGACGACTCCGTCAAACAGGCGGCCGGCTAAGGTGTCGGTCTCTTCGACGATTCGTTTAAGACTCACGCGTTCAGTTTACCGCGGCCCCTCTCACGTGACCCAGCTGCTCGGCATGAAAACCGCGATCGCCAACAAGAAACGTGCGGCTATGCGTGTGTCGAACATGCGGCTCTCGAACCCGCCCGGCATGTCCGTTAGCGCGAGACGTGCATGCGGTTTCCGCGACGCGAATCGGCGCCCGTGTCTGGGCCGTCCCTCGCTGTGGGTTACCACCCTGCGCCACGCGGAGTTGGACAGTGCCACCCGTTCCTGAAGAGCGATAGACCACATCGGCCCGAGTCTCAGACAGCCGAACACCGAGCGTATAGCGTAGAATGTACCCATGCCCGCATTGACTGTAGAAGGCTACGGGACATTCGACGTTGCTGAGAACAAGCGGCTCGTCCTTGCCATCGAAGAGGATGCCGGAGTCGACATCATGCACGCCTGCGGTGGCAACGCGAGATGCACGACGTGCCGCGTCGAATTTGTCGATGGCGAACCCGCGAAGAGAACGGCCGCGGAGAAAGCCTGCTTGGAGTCCAAGAACCTGACCGGCGTTCGCCTTTCGTGTCAACTCGTCTGCGACCAGGACATGAGCGTCCGTGGGGTAAGCCGTTTGGAAGACACCGGCCGGCCCGATCCTGGATCCCGCCCGGCGGACACGATCACGCCGCCTGCGGAATGGGTGTAGACGCTACTCGTCGTCGCCCCGGGTACGCCCACGAAGCGCCTTCACGAGGCCCCGTCGCCGCTTGACATCGAGCCGTTTCTGGCGAGCCGCTGGGCCGGGCTCGCTCGTTTTTCTCCCCTTCGGGCGCCTCGACGCACGCTCCAGTAGCTCGGCGAGTCGAACCCGAGCAGCCGCTCGGTTCTGCCCTTGGGTACGATGCTCATGGCTCTGGATCACCAGAATGCCATCCGACGACACGCGATTGCCGGCCTGTGCGATCAAACGTGCCTTAACATCGGGCGCGAGTGACGAGTGCGCTACGTCAAACCGAAGTTCGACGGCCGTGGCAACCTTGTTGACGTTCTGTCCCCCAGGACCGGAAGCGCGCACAAACCGCTCTGTCACCGCGTGAGCGTCCGCGGCCATAGTGCTGGGCGTCTCTGTCATGAACAACGATTCTTTCTAGCCATTCAAGTTCGCGTCGGAAAACTGCCGGCGACACCCATTGAGCGAACCTCCAGGCGAGGCACCCTCGTCGTGTGGTGACTTCCCCACTTGTACTGACCGTGATCGTCCCGGGTAGCTCTGCGCGCAGCCTAACGCGATTGCGGGCTGATGCGCCACAACGGAGCAACACAACGCGACACGAGCTCCGCCTGAGACGAACGGTCGGATCCCCCCAGTGGTACCAGTTAAGCAGACGAGCTAAGCCAAGTTAGTAGAAGAGCATCGCCATAACGAAGACGGCGATAGCGAGCATGACGACCCACTGCCAGACTTCCTGCTTGTCGTCAGAGGGAACGAGTTGGAACGAGATGCTCCGGTGGCCATCAACGACGTTGCGGAGGAACGTGTCTGAAGTCACCTGCGGGCTATCAACGATGAACGCACGGCCGTTGGTCCGCTGTTCGACCATGCCGATTCCGTCGAGTCCCAGACGAGTGCGCTGACCTTCAAGGTCGGCCTCAAGCGTCTCGTCATAATCAACGCCGCGGACGTAATCGAGCAGTACGCTGTCTACACTGACGCCGGTGCGACTACCAATCGCGACCGGGTAGACAACAAGACCGCGACGCCGAAACTCGCCGAGGGCGATGTCCACCCGGCTCCTCTGCTCGGCATCGATCAGGAAGTCGCCATCCGTGAAAAGCAAAACGAGTCGATCACTGCGTTCTTCCGGTTGCCAGGAATCCTCTCCGGACTCGAAGCGGTCCTGGTTATCCAGAGATAGATAGATAGACTCGAACGCGGTCGCAACGTCGCTGTCCCAGGGAAACGCGTCACCAGTCAGAGTCGGCGGCGGACCGATGCGCCCGACTTCCTCAATGAACCGTTCCGCATTCGACGACAGGTGGGCCCGACGCAGGGCCGTCGTGCCCCACACAAAGACCGCCGTGCGATCGCCAGGCGTTAGTATGTCTTGCGTATAGAGCGACAACGTTTCCCGCACCGCCAGTTCGAGTCGGGAAGGACCCAGGTCCTTGACCCACATCGATGCCGAGGCGTCAATAGCAACGATGACATCGACATCACCTCGTTTGAAGCTGGACCCACCGTAAACCCAAAAGGGACGGGCGGCTGCCACTGACACTAGCACCAGGGCGCCGATAGCCAAGAACCAAAATTTGATGTGGCCGAAGAAGGGGTACTTCGAGCCTTCGGTGTGCGCCGGACGCAACTGCAAGCGCATCGCGAAGACCAACAGGCCGAACACCAGTAGCAATCCGGCAATCGGGACGATCGCCAGATACTCCGGATTGGCGAACTCGACACTGTCGCCAAGAATCGCTAGGAAGCCGCCCATGGTGTCGCGAACGAAACTGGACCGCGTCGCCTCGGCAATCAGCCGCGACGGCGACGGACCGGAGTGCCTTCGCCCTTCATTTGCTCGAGCTCAGGGGGTTCTATTTCACGCGGTGCCTCCAGAGCGCGACGGATCGCTTCTGGATTGCTCGTCAGGTCGTAGTTCCACTTGTAGTCAAAACGCTCAGTTAAGTCGCCTCGAAGCGCGCGTTCGTAGTCCGCATTGACCGTTTCCATCACCTCAAGGATGATCGCCTCTTTTTCGATCTGAGCGTTAGGGTCCTCGCTGTCGATGGCGCGATAGCGTTGTCTGGCAAGCATGAATTTCGAATTGGCCAGCAAGTGCGAAGCACGAGGATCGTCGATTTCGTCGGCTAAATCGTTCACCACTGTCTCGTAGTCGCCGGTGAGGTAGCTATAGGAGGCCTGTTGCAGAAAAGCGTCCTGGAAAAGGTAGGAATCAGCGAACCACTGCATGCCCCAAACTCGACTCCCGTCGTAGAAAGCAGAGACCTCGGACAGCTGCTCTTCAGCCGTAGCGTAGTCGGCGCGCTCCACGCTGTCGCTCAGTCCTTCAAGATTCGCATAGAACCCGGCGAGACTGCGTGAGGGCACCGACACCCCCACAAGGAACAGTAACGCCAACACAAATCCCACGAGGTATCTGAAGGAATGTTCCTTGTCGAGCAGGTCTGTCAGTCGCATGTCACTCTCTTTCAAACGGCACAAACGTCCGGACCGTCAGGCAAGCTACGGGTTAGTCCCCCACAACAATTCCGAAACAAAACCGAGCGGAATGCCAACCACGAGGAACCCCATCGCCAGTAGTAAGAAACGGGAGTAAATCGGGACCTTTAACGCTCGGTGCTTCAACTCCATTCGCACGGCCTCGCGCTCATCGATGGCTTCGTAGGCACGTAAGAGGCTGTCTTCGTCAGTGACGTCAAAATAGTCACCACCGTACTCCTGAATCTGCGCCACCAGTTGCGGCACGGTGGGATGCAAAAAACTGGCCGACCGCGCGTCGCTGGTATTAATGTAGATGAGGTAGGGCACGATATTTCGTCGATTCAGCTCGGCGAACTCGGCATCCGGAAACTCATCGACCGCAGCGTCTGTAATGATCAGCACGGCGCGGTTCTGGTTCGCTCCGCGCCCCATCGTTGCTTCGTCTCGGTCGAAATATGCCACGATGTCCTGCAGCGGACGGATGATATTTGTATCACCCTCGGCGGGGATGATCCGCACCTTATCGCGAGGCACGACCATCGCTTTATCGAGCCGCTGAGTCATCACGTATGGCGCATCCCACACCTGGAAGTAGTACAACTCGTCGTCCATGACGAAATCGTCCACCATGTAGGGATAGGTCGAAAACAGCCACAGCGACACTCGGTCGTTCTTCTCTCGCCGCATCTCAAGAAACGCGAGGTGCGCGTCCCTGGCCACTTCAGCCTTCGACTTGTTCGTTTCCGGGAACTCCCAAGCCATCGATCCAGAGGTGTCGACAAGGTCGATCCGGACCCGCGACTCGACGTAGCCGCTTACCTCTTCTGTCGCGGTCAGAAACGGGTCAGCCACCGAAAAGATCAACAGCATGAGCGCCGCCGCCAGTAAAAACTTCGGCGCGGTGTGCAACCCTCGAACCCAAAGCCGCTTTCGATGCGACGGATCAACCACGTGTCCGGAGTGCTGGCGCGTATGTCGCTTCCGAGCGGCGACGAGGCGTACCAGCGTAAAAGCCAGCACACCGCCGACGAACAATCCGAGCCCCACGGCTACACCAACATCGCCGTAGCGGATCTGCTGGAAGTCCGTTTCCAGCAGCTCCTGAAAGCCCCCGTTCAGAAACGCGAGCAACTCGGACCAGGGCATCAACATCCTACCGCCCCACCAATCCCTTCAGATTGTTGAGCAGACGCACATGCGGACGCAGCTGAGCAAGCGCCGCCGACAGGTCCTCTACCTCCTGCCTGGGATCGTCCAGTGGCGCGGGCGCGCTCTGCTCCAAGCCGTGTTGGTACGACACCAGCTTCCCGGCCAGCACCCCGAGCGCCTCTTTCCTTGGACCATCGTCCAAACCCGCCACGTGTCGCTGCATGTCGAGTGCTGTGTCGCCCGGGACCAAATCCGGTAGGTCCGCCTGCAGATAGTCCCGAAGGACCAGCACCATGTTCCGTTCGACGGCTGCTAGCCGGTCACCGCCCACCCCAGCTGGAAGGTCCTCCAGCGCCCGCAGTTCCTTCGAAACGTGACGCCTTGCCTCCCAAATGGAGGGGGCGACCGGAATCTGCGCCTCGAGCCTCGCCAGCTCATCTTCCTCCTGCTGCTTCTCCAACGAGACCGCCTTTGGCCTACGCGCGTGCCTAACGAGCATCACGAACCAAACCAGTAGCGGCAGTGGCGCGACGGTCCAAGCAAGGGTCTGGAAGAACGTCGCCCGCCCGCCGAAGGTGCCCAATTCGATGGTATCCCTAATGTCGAGCACCGGCTCGTCGGTGATCGACGACACGTAGCGAACCAACCCCTGTCCCCCGTCCACCTGCTGCACCTCCGCGTCCTCAAGATCCTCTCCGAGGTCACGCACCAAGTAATAGAAGCTGAAATTCGGTAGCAGATAGGTCATCTTGTTCGGGTCCACGAGCCTGAACCCATAGACAAAGTCCCAGATGTACTCGTCGCCAACCTGCGTCTTGTCGACCCTGAGCGAGACCCCCTCAAAGGGGTGCACGGGTAACGTCTCCGGGGCCATCCGGTCCTCAAGGATGATGATCTCTTGTCCCTCCGAAATCAGGTCACGGAACGTCACTCGATAACGCTGAGTAATGAGATCGCCCGTCTTGACGACGGTTGGTTCCAGCTCCAGCGTTTCGACTCGTACCGGACCGACCGGTCCAGTTGGCGGGTCGGGTGGCTGCGCAGAACCAACCGTAGCTACCAGTAGTGCGGAAATCCCGACGAACATCGTGCGTGTCATGTGCATCTGCCTGCTAGCGTGCGGTACGCGAAATCAGGAACTTCGGTAGTTCCTCAAGGTGATTCTTGGGGGTCAGCACAGCCGAATCAATGCCGGCGTGGTGTTTCAGCCGGTACTGAAGCGTC
>UINC01000452.1_pt1 | contig 14466 bp, 13 predicted proteins | sample 5385821 | NCBI WGS metagenome assembly UINC01 (sample SAMEA4666929, study PRJEB26691) | marine metagenome | isolation source: Pacific Ocean | place: Pacific Ocean | collected 2011-10-13 | reverse complement strand
GGATTTGCAGCGGGCAGAAACGTTAGCGACCGCGATTACCGAGATAACAGGCAATGACGCGATTGAGTCTGTACATTGCGATCTTTCGTCGATCCATTCCGTAAATGCTGCGGTGGCGGAGGTTCGTCAACACGCGAGCGCTATCCATCTGCTCATTAACAACGCTGGCATTGTTACTCGCCAACGGACGATGTCAGCAGATGGGATTGAATTAACGTTCGCCACCAATCACTTGGGGCCGTTTGTGCTGACGACGGGGCTACGTTCCACGCTCGAAAGTGCTGGTGCCAGCCGAGTAGTGACGGTCGCCTCGGCCGCTTACCAGGGCGGTTCAGCCGACTTCGAGGCGGCGCTCGACACCGCTGGTGCGACCGGCCTCCAAGCCTATGCGACATCAAAACTCGCGAACGTACTTTTTACCCTTGCGTTGCATCGTCGGACCCGTGGAACAGGAATCACGACTAACTGCCTCCACCCAGGCGTCGTGGCAACCAACCTGGGAGGCGACAATCGGTTATTTCGTTGGGGCATGAAACTCGGGAGCGCACTACGCATCATGCGTTCACCAGAACAGGGCGCTGATAATACGGTCCAATTGGCACTCGCACCTGAATATGCCGAGACTAGCGGCGGCTACTACGATCAAAATATGCGTCGTACGGTCCCGAACGTAACTGCTCTAAACGAAGAACTGCAAGACCAACTGTGGCACTTTTCCGAGCAACTGGCGAAGAGATCGGTATGAGCGAAAACAATGATGACCTGTACGCCGACGTTATCGGCCCAACAAACAAGAATTACTACCTCGCCTATTTCAGGCGCGCGGATGAACGCGGTTACACTCCACTTGCCTGGCACTGGCCCGTGCTGTTCGCTGACGTTTTTTGGTTCTTATACCGCAAGCAATACCGCTGGGCCGGCATCGTCACCCTCATTTCTCTGTTAATTCTTGTGGTTGCCGGGCAAATCGGACGGATGGGTTATCCAGACCTCGGCGTCGCTGTCCAATTGATCCTGTTGGCCGCGTTTAAGCTGGTCTACGTTCCGTTACGGGCCAACGCGCTCTATTACGACTGGGTTCAACATCGAATCCGATTGGTCCAAGCGGCACTCCCGGGAAATTTGATACAACAAAAATCGACGCTCACGAAGCTTGGCGGCACGAGCTACACGGCACCATTAATGATCGTCGCACTCCTGTTTATACTGACGAGCTTGTTACCGACACCGGGCTAAACGCGGAGCGTTATCCCGTGACAAATCCCGTCGCGGCGTTCTGCTAAAGAATGTCAACGCGTGGAGAGAATGCCCTCGTTCACACAATTTTCGAGCCTGCCATCCCTTAAATACCGTGCTGCGGTTCGCGCGGAAAACGCCCTAATGTCGCGAATGCTCTCGGGGGTGAAAAAAGCGGAATGCGGTGTAATTAGGAGTCGGTGACGAATCCAATCTGCATCCGCTTTCCACGCGGCGATCAATGGACGGTCAAGCTTCGCCGGTTCTTCCGGTAGAACGTCAAGCCCGGCAGCAAGCACCACATCATCCTTCATCGCGTCATGCAGTGCGTCGACGTCGACGATAGGACCTCGTGCCGTATTCACAATAATGATTCCTTTTTTCGCGTGCGCTAGGGCGTCTGAATCAATGAGGTGCCTGGTCTCATCGTTCAGCGGCGCATGCACGCTCACGATGTCTGATTCGGCTAGCAATTCCGCCAACGAGTCGGATCGACGAATGCCGAGCGCGAGTTCCGATCCGTTGGGTTTGTAGGGGTCGTGAAACGTGACATCCATATCGAACGCCTTGGCGCGCATCGCGGCCGCGGTACCGATCCGACCGAGGCCAACAATGCCCATTGTGCAATCGGCCATGCGTTTACCAAACGGATTCAGTGCCGGGCGCCAGTTGGCCAACGGGTCAGCTCGTAGCGATTCGTCATGAAAGGCAATGCTTTTGGTTAATGTCAGCATCAGCGCGATGGCGTGGTCGGCGACCTCTCGCGTGCCGTAGTCTGGCGTGTTGCTAACCGCAATTCCGCGATCTCCGAATGCCGCAAGATCAACGTCGTCAAATCCCACCGCCGGTTTAACAAAAATACGGCAGTTGTCGAGCATGTCCATCACGTCTGGAGGCACGTGTCCACCAACAATGCCCTCGCAGTTACGCCATTGCTCCTCGGTAACCGTATCGAAGCCACGGCAAAACTCGCCCGTCACACCTTCGCCGAGCGCTTCAATTTCGATCTGGTTGTCGCGACCGGTTCGCGGGAAAAGTACTCGAATCGTCATGTAGTCATCTCCGTTAAACCCAAACAGCGTCCCGGGAATCTAACTGCGATCACGCCCCGAAGGCGGTAATAAGGCCGCGCACCAACTCGATCAGCGGCGTCGGATACACGCCGAAGAGAATCAGGGCCGCACCTAATACGCCTGCGGTCACCACCGTTTCCTTGGGCGCAACGTAAGCTCTCATCGAGCCGTCCGTAGCTACGCTTTGCGTCATGGTAAAGACAATTCGAAGGTAATAGTAAATGCCGATCGCACTACCAATGACGAGTGCCCAAAGGAGAATCCACAACGTGCCCTGGACGCCCGCTGCAAAAAGGTAAAACTTAGCAATAAAGCCCATGGTTAATGGAATACCCGCCAACGAAAGGGCCGCCGTCGTCAACACTGCCGCGAGTATCGGATGGCGCCAAAATAAGCCCTGGTAATCGGCTAACTGCTCGTTGTCTTCGCCGTTCGACGAAATCGAAAGTGCGCTGATCACGCCGAAAGCGGCCAGTGTCATCAGAAAGTATCCGGCCAGATAAACCATCGTCGTCTCACGCGCGATTCCCGGATCATCCAACTCGGCGACCACCAGCAGCGCAATGAGCAAATAGCCAACGTGCGCGATCGACGAGAAGGCCAGAATCCGCTTGATGTTTTTCTCCAACAACGCCAGGAGATTACCCACGACCATCGAACCCACGGCGATAATAGAAATTCCCAATGCAACGGATGCATTGGACAGCACGTCCGACATCACGATGTAGCGCAGCAGCGCCGCAAAAACAGCCCCCTTGGACACCGTCGCAACAAACCCCGTCACCGGGGCTGGTGCCCCTTGATACACGTCGGGGGTCCACATATGGAAAGGCACGAGGGACAACTTGAACGCCAGTCCAACAATCAACATTCCCTGGCCTACCCAGTAGTAGTTGTCGCCTTGGCTATCGATTGGTTGTCCCAATGCGCTGAAACTTAGCGAACCAGAGGCCGCATAGATGAGGGCCATACCGAACAACATCGTGGTCGACGCAACCCCAGACAGCACCAGGTATTTCGCGGCAGCTTCGAGCGGAAGTCTGCCTTCTTGGGGATAGCAGATCATTGCGTACAACGAAATCGATAGAATCTCGAGTCCCAAAATCAACGTCGCAAAGTGGGTGGCGGCCGCCATGACCATCGCCCCCAGGGTGGCCGTTAGGATGAGCATGTAGAACTCTTCACAATTTGACGCTCGATGCTCGAGATAACGAAACGAGATCAATACAGTGACGATGGCGGCGAGCAGAAAAAGCCCATTAAAGAATTGTCCATAGCCATCCAGCCGGATCAGTCCAAACACCTCCTCACCACCGGAAGCGATCGACTGCGGGATCAGAGCGCCAGCAACGACTAGAATAAGAACGGTCAATGTCATCGCAAGTGCGTGACTGCGGCGGAACGCAACCACGAGCAGTAACACCATTAAACCCACCGTCATCACGAGCTGCGGCATCACCGAGTTAACCCATGCGAGACTCACAGCCCGACAACTCCCAGCGAAGCAATGACCGGTGCGGATAAATTGAGCACGTGTTGAGGATAGACGCCTAGCCATACCAATCCGATCATCATCAAGATCATGACAGCCATTTCACGTGCACCGAAGTCCTCGATCTCTGAAACGTCGGGATTCGGGACGCCTTGAAACGCCCTTTGCATCAGCGATAGGCCGTAAACTGCCGCAACAACGATGCCGATGGCCGCCGCAATGGTCAGCGGTACGTGTGATTGGAACGCCCCGAGCAAAGCAAGGAATTCGCCAACGAAATTTCCTAGCCCCGGCATGCCAACAGAAGCAACAACAAAAAACAGTGTCATTGCGCCCATCCGCGGCGCGAGCACCCAGAGCCCTCCCATCTTCGACAATTCGCGCGAGTGCAAGCGTTGCTGTAGCGCTCCCGCCATCATGAACAACGCCGCGGTGGAGAAGCCATGAGCAACCATGGTGACAATTGCACCCTGCATGGCAATTTCGTTGAACGCGTACACGCCGAGCAAAATGAATCCCATGTGCGCGATCGAGCTATACGCGACCAAGCGCTTGAAATCGCTTTGGCTGTACGCCATGTAGCCGCCGTAGAGGATGCTTAGAGCACCCAGCAGCATCCCCACCGATGCAAAATCTTGCGACGCTTCTGGAAACAGTCCCACGGCAAAACGAATCACGCCGTAGCCACCCGTCTTCAACAGAATGCCCGCGAGAATCACGGACCCCGCGGTCGGCGCCTGCGTGTGCGCGTCAGGTAGCCAGGTATGGACAGGTACACTCGGGAGCTTGGTAATAAACGCGACGAAGAACCCTAACATCAGCCACCACGCGACGCCTGGATCCAGCGAGGTATTGCGAAGTTCAAAATAATCGAACGTCATAACTCCGGTCGCGTCGTAGTTGAAGTACACCAACGACAAAATTGCAAACAACATCAACAGACCACTGATCTGGGTGAACAGAAAAAACTTGGTCGCCGCGTACGCGCGATTCTCATGTCCCCATATGGCGATTAGGAAATACATGGGAATGAGCATCACTTCCCAGAAAAAGAAGAAAAGGAAGAGATCGAACGCCGAGAACACGCCCACCACACCAGCCATCACCCAGAGGATGTTGAACTGGAAAAATCCGTGTCGCTCGCTAATTTCCGACCACGATGAAACGACCGCGACAATGCCAAGAAAAGCCGTTAGGGCGACCAGCATGAGCGATAGTCCGTCAAGAACCAGATAGATCTGGATGCCAAACCGCGGGATCCATGGGAATACCTGCCTCGCGTATTCCTCGGTCCCCGATCCCGCACCCAACCACGCACTGATCGTATAGATAAGGGCAACCACAAACGCGATCAACGAAATCCAACGAGGCGCGTGTTCGTGAATACGTTCAGAAACTGCGGCGGCTATGCCAGCGGCAAGCAGTCCCATAATGAGGGCGAGGATGTTCAACCCATCACCTCCCACATCACGACCACGAAGACAACTACCAAGCCCAGAGCCATGTTCCATGCGTACCATCGAAGGCGACCATTTTGGATGACCGCCAGCAGGTGGTGGACGCCGCGGGTGGTACTCGCAGCCAACTTAAACACGAGATCGACGAAATCGTTTTTGTTCATTCGCGCGAGAGCGACGAAAGGAGCAACAACGGCCCGATCGTATAGCCAGTCAAACCCCCATCCGCTATACCAAAACCGTCGTACGTTCTCGGAGAACACGGTCCCGAGAAGTTGCGTCACATCGCCTCGCGAGGAACCGAACACAAACCATCCAGTGAGGATGCCCACCAACGGCATGGCCATCGTTACCAACGCGATCTGAGAGAAATGGTCATGGGTCGTCATGCCACCATCGGGTAACACCCCCGAAACAATGCCCAACCCGAACCACCCACCTCCTAGTGCAAGACCGCACAGAACGACGAGCGGCCCGTTCATATTCCATCCCGACGAATCGTGAGCAGCGGTTTTCGCCTCGCCGAAAAAAGTCAGAAGAATCATTCGCGTCGTGTATAACGCGGTCATAAACGCAGCAACGGCTGCGCCGCCCCAAAACACCATCCCAGCGGCCGGATTATCCGCCGCCGTCAACATGATGGCGTCCTTACTGAAGAAACCCGACGTCAACGGCAATGCAGCGAGCGCGACAGAGCCGACCAACATACTCATGAACGGGATGGGCAGCTTCCGCCATAACCCTCCCATCTTAAACATGTCCTGTTCGTGATGTAGCGCGAGGATGACGGAACCACTTGCAAGGAAAAGAAGGGCTTTAAAAAATGCGTGAGTCATCAAATGAAAAATTGCCGCCGACCAAGCGCCCACACCAAGGGCCATGATCATGTATCCGATCTGACTCATGGTCGAAAACGCGAGCACCCGTTTAATGTCGGTCTGCACTAGCGCCGTACACGACGAAATGAGCAAGGTGACCAGTCCAGTGACCGCGACCCAAAACTGAGCTTCGGGGGAAATGATGTAAATATCGTGCATCCGAGCGATCAGATAAACGCCCGCGGTGACCATGGTGGCAGCATGAATGAGCGCTGACACGGGGGTCGGTCCCGCCATTGCGTCGGGAAGCCAGGTTTGTAACGGCACCTGTGCTGATTTCCCCATCGCGCCACCCAAGAACAGAAGCCCAATGACGGTCGCCATCGTCGAACCCTCTGGCCAGGCGATATTCGCCGCCACCAGCGAAGCCTGGATTTCCGTGGTGCCAAGCTCCCGGAACAATAGGAACAACCCCAGAGCCATGAACGTATCCCCCACGCGAGTAACCACAAAGGCTTTGCGCGCGGCGTAGCCGTTGTTTGGATCTCGATGGTAAAACCCAATCAACAAATAACTACACAAACCAACACCTTCCCAGCCCAGGAAAAGCACGAGTAGGTTGTCGCCCAGAACAAGCATCAACATCGCGAACACAAATAAATTCATGTACGCGAAAAACCGGCCGAAGCCCTCGGGTTCCTCGTGGTCATCCCACATGTATCCGGTGGCGTACACGTGAATCAAAAAACCAACACCGGTGATGACACCGGTCATCACAAGGGATAGACCGTCGAGATAAAGCCTTATCTCGGGAACGAACCCACCGACTCGCATCCACGTCCACAACAGTTGCGTCTGGGGCTCAGCACCCGCGTCCATAAATGCGTTTCCCACCACCAGGGCCACAATGGCTGCGAGTCCAATGGAACCTGCCCCTACGATGGCGACCACGATCTTCGGCAATTGACCTTGAGATAAAAACAAGACCAGAAAGCCCAACAGTGGGAATGTTGGTATTAGCCAAAGTGCGTCCATCAGCTGTGCATCTCGTTGGCTGCATCGACATCGAGACTGTCAAACCGTCGTGATAGCTGCAGCACGATCCCCAGCGCCACCGCGACTTCGGCTGCGGCCAAAGCCAAAATGAACATAAACATGATTTGCCCATCGGCCTGGGCCCAGCGAGCACCTGCTGCCACGAACGCCAGGCCACACGCATTCATCATGACCTCAAGCGACATCAACACAAACATCACATTCCGCCGGACTAAAACGCCGGTAAGGCCTATACAAAAGAGCGCCGCGGCTAGCACAAATACATGTTCGAGCGGTATCGACAAAGCGAAGTTCATACTTCCTCCCGCCGCTCAGACAGATAACGACGTCCCAGATGATATGCACCAACCAGGGCCGCGAGCAGGAGAATCCCGGCAAGCTCTACGGCTAAAAGATAGGGCCCGAAAAGTTGAGTACCCACAGCTTTCGGTCCCACCATTGCCGCCGCCGTCTGCACCGGTTGACCACTCAGCACGTAGACCAAGCCTAGAAACAGAGGGACGGTAAGCAAGCACGGCAGAATCCACATGTTCGGGCGCAACCATGCGCTCTCCCGCGCGACCGATCCTTTCCCAAGATTGAGCATCATCACCACGAACAAAAACAGCACAACGATTGCTCCCGCGTACACCACCACTTCCAGCGCCGCTGCAAACGGCGCCCCGAGCAAAAAGAAAATGACGGCGACCGATAGCAGCGAAACGATCAAATAAATGAGTGCGTGCGAGGCGTTCTTGGCGGTGACGACCGAGACGGTCGACGCCAAGGCGGTCACGGCAGCAATGTAAAAAAGACTTTCCATATTAGTTATGCGTTAGCGTTAGCTACGGCAACAGACTCCGGACATTCGTTGGCGACGCTTCGTTCTGTGCATCACCTTTTTGTTTTCCATCAATGGTTTTACCTGCCACATTCCAGAAGCTGTATTCCGGATATTTACCAGGACCACTGATAAGCAGGTGCTCCTTCTCATACACCATGTTGGTGCGATCAAATTCAGCCAACTCAAAATCCGGCGTCAATTGAATGGCGTAGGTGGGGCAAGCTTCCTCGCAAAGCCCACACATAATGCAACGCGAAAAATTGATACGAAAGAATTCCGGATACCAGCGTCCGTCGTCTTCTTTTTCGGTTTTCTGCAGGGCAATGCAATCGACGGGACAGGCGACCGCACACAAATTGCACGCAACGCATCGTTCCTCACCGTCCGGATCGCGTGTGAGTACGATACGACCGCGGTATCTCGGCGCCAGATAGGGCATTTCTTCTGGGTATTGAACCGTTTCGCTGCGCATGCCGAAAAGACGCCGAAAGCCAGGCGTGTGCTGCAGGATCGTCCAGATGGTTCGTAGTTGGCTAATCATGGTTCTCGCATCCCTAGCCCGTCCACAACATCCACGCACCCGTCCCGAGTACGTTAACGAGAGACAAAGGCAAAAGAATTTTCCACCCCAACGACATCAATTGGTCGTACCTCGGTCTGGGTATCGCGGCACGCAACAAGATGAAAAAGTTGATAAACACAACGATCTTGGCGGCAAACACTCCCAATCCAACCACCGTCGACGTCAGGCCCGCCGGGACCAACGCCTGCAACGCGGGTGGTAACAGCCAGCCGCCGAAAAACAATAAGACGATCATCGCAGACGTGATAATTAGCCCTAGGTATTCAGCCGCCATGATCAAGCCGAATTTCATCCCTGAATATTCGGTGTGAAATCCCGCGGTTAGTTCATGCTCCGCTTCCGGTAAATCGAACGGTAAGCGGTGCGTCTCGGCCAATCCGGCGAGCAAGAAAATCACGAACCCAACGAACTGTGGGCCAATGTTCCACAGCGCAGCTTGATCTTCGACGATGTCTAGTAGGCTAAATGATCCCGCCAAGATCACAACGCCCATCAGCGACAACGCCATAAACACTTCGTATGTCACCATCTGTGCAGCCGCCCTGAGGCCACCCAGGAGGGCGTACTTATTGTTGCTGGCAAATCCTGCCAGAAGCACGCCGTAAACGGCGAGGGATGACATCGCTAGGAACCAAAGAACGGCGATATTGGAATCGGTGATGATGAGTCCCGATTCTCGTGGTGCCCATGGGACAACGACGTACGCCATGAGCATGGATCCGGCAACAATGGCCGGGGCCAGAACGAAAAAAAGACGGTCCCCAAATGGGGGTACCCAGTCGTCTTTCGCGAGCAGCTTGACGGCGTCCGCGATCGCTTGACCAAAACCGCCCGCCCAACGCCAAACACGATTCGGCCCTTTTCGATCTTGCCACCAGCCTAACAACCGTCGTTCCCACCAAACGAGAATCAGAGCCGTTACCAGCGCGCCCACTGCGATTGGCAGAATCAGCACGTAGGACCAAATGTTGGGAGGAAGCTCCATTAGCCTCTAGCAATCACGTCAGAAGTGCCGTTCGGGCGTCGGACAAAGTTCGAATCAACAGATAACTCGATGCGGCCCGTGGGCATCGTGCGTGTCCCGGGTAGACCGTGTACGACACCCACCACCCCGGCCGGGATTCGGTCATCGATGAGGACTTCAAGACTGGCATCTAACCCTGGTCCCGAAACCCCTCCACCGCCTTGAACGCCAAGCCTGTTCGCGTCGGCAACGTTGAGCAACGCGAACGGAGCCGGTATTCGGCTGGCGAGGGGCCATGAAGCATTTGACAGTTCATCACTCCCAAAGATCGCGTGGATCGGGACGACCAAGAACGCCTCGGTGGCAACAAATGCATCCGGCACGTCTCGAAATTTCGTGGCTCGCGACGCCTCGTCGGAGTCAGACTCGGGCACGACCAACAGTGTGCCTGGATCACCACCGAGGAGCGCACCACCCACCTCTTGCTGAAACTTAAAAACCGACTGATTGGAATTCCAGCCCGGCGACCACACGAACGGAACCGCAGCTCCATCTTGTGTGCCAAGATTTTGTCCCTCCATCGAATAATTGAACGGCGTTTCGTCATCGACCGTCGCTTTCGGTTCATGAACAGATATTTGGGCTCGCATCGCGGTGCGTCCACTGTACCGATGCGGTTGACGTGGAATCCTAGTGCCGCCCTCAACGCGGTAGTCGGACGGCGGAGATATCGTGGCGAGAACCGCGTGAGTAGCCTTGGCACATTCTTCAATGAGAACGTTAATGTTGGTCCAGCCAGCACCGCTTGAATCGAGCGCATCAGCGATGTCGCTTATCCAACGCCATGCCGGCCGAATCTCGTCATCGGGCTCAAACACCTGGTAAAACCTTTGTGCCCGGGTTTCGTAGTTGACGTAAGTCCCCGTGCATTCGGCGTAGGTCGATGCGGGCAACAAGACCGCGGCGTGTTCCGCCGTTTCGTTTTCTAGAATATCCAGCACCAGCATTTTTGACTCTCTGCAAGCAGCGGTTACCCTTTGTGCATCACCACGTCGGTATAAATCGTTCTCCATTACGATGGCAGGGCTGCCGTCCGTCATGGCGTCCAACGCATCCGCCATCGACAGTCCGCCGCCAAGCAATGCGACGCCATAACTGTTGGCTTCCATTGGCGATAACAATAACGCAGGGTCCGATCCCTGTGCCTTTAACGCCCACGCCACATTCGCAGCAGCACGTAACACGTCCGGATCTCCGGTGCCCGTTCCCGATACGATGAGCGGTCGTTTGGCGGATCCTAGGGCCTCGACCACTTGGCGCGAAAAATCGTTCCCGGTAGTGGATAGTTCAATATCCGCCGCTGCGTAATTCGAATCGATCTCATGCGCAATCGCTGCACCGACGCGAGCGATATCTTGTGGAGCACTGCCGAACGTCGCCGTCGCGACATCATCGATACGCGTTGCCGCAACCGACGCAATATACAGTGGGCTTAACGCTTGTTGCGCGTGGCCTCGGACACCAGCGTCTTGCCAACCTGGGATCCCTGCCTCCTCGGCCATTGAGAGGGACTCGCCACGAACCGCTTGCCGCACGGCCAAGGCAATTCGCGGTGCAGTATTCAGCACATCCTCTCCTAAAATAAGAATCGCATCGGCCGCTTCAACATCGGTAAGTGAAGGGGTACGGGCACTGCCTTCGCGCTGAATGGACAAGGCGAGTTCAATCAACATTGCCTCGTTATCACTAAGCCCGGTACAAAAACGCTCCTCCCCGACCAATTTCTTCAGCGCGAAATTGGCTTCAAAACTTGCTCGAGGCGAACCGATGCCAATGGCATTGGTTTTAGCTAATTTAGCGGCTTCGGCGACCGCGTTTGATGCGCCGCTCGCTTCGAAAATACCGTCGTCAGCTCGGATTCCAGCGCGTCGGATTCGTTGGTCACTGTTAATAAAGTGCGATCCAAACCGGCCTCGATCACACAGAAAATAGCCGTTTACTTCGCCGTGATATCGATTTTGAACGCGTTTAAGCACGCCATACCGCTCACCAGGAAACACGTTGCAGCCAACGGCACAACCGGGGCAGACAGAGGGCGCTGACTGAAGGTCCCATTTGCGCGTGTAGTGAGTCGCAAAAGGTTTATCGGTGAACACCCCCGTCGGGCAAACCTCGACCAGATTTCCCGAAAATTCACTCTCTAACGGACCATCTTCAGACCGGCCAAAGTACATCCGACTACGTGAGCCGAACGCCGACAGATCGGTGCCACCAGCGTAATCGCGGTAATAGCGTACGCACCGGAAGCAGGTAATACAGCGATTCATTTCGTGGCCGATGAACGGTCCGAGATTCTGGTTCTCCCAGGTCCTCTTGGTACCGCGGTATTTGCGCACGGAGTGTCCTGTCATCACGGTCATATCTTGTAAATGACATTCGCCCCCTTCCTCACAAACCGGACAATCGTGCGGGTGATTTTCCATCAACCACTCGATGACCGATTCGCGAAAATCAGTTGCCTGCGGGGCCTCGATGGAGATCCGCATTCCGTCAACCACGTCGGTCATGCACGCCATACCGAGTCGACCCCGTTCGTCGTCCTCATCCGCGTATTGAATGACGGCGCACTGTCGGCACGCGCCGACCGAGCCCATCGCCGGATGCCAGCAAAAATAAGGGAGATTTAGCTGCTGCGACAGCACCGCATGAAGCAGATTTTGGCCTTCTTTAACCTCGTATTGCTGCCCATCGACGTTAATCGTTGCCACTACAAACGTCTCCCGTGATAAGGACACTTGCCAGTTCGAATGTGCTCGTCGAAGTCCTCTCGAAAATACTTTAGGGCCGATTGCAGCGGTTCAATCGCGCCAGTCGCGTGCAAACAAAACGTATTTCCCGGCGCGCCGATAAATTGCGCATTGCGATCAAGTACTTCTAGATCCCCCTCTTGACCGCGACCTTCCTCGATATCCAGAAGCAGTGCTTCAATCCACGGTAAGCCTTCACGGCACGGCGTACAAAAACCACAAGATTCCTGTGCGAAAAAGTGTTGCAAGTTACGCGACATATCCACCGGACAAATGGAGTTGTCCATGAGAATCATGGTACCCGTACCCATCCGACTGCCGGCCGCTTGAATGGTGCCGTAATCCATTGCTAAGTCGAAATGTTCCTCCACCAAAAAGTCCGTCGACGCACCGCCCGGGAGAATCCCCTTGAGCTCGAACCCTTCGCGCATACCACCGGCATGCCGCTCAACCAGTTCTCGAATCGGGGTGCCAATCGGTAATTCCCATAGTCCCGGACGGTTGACCCGGCCAGAAATTCCATAAATTTTGGTGCCTGCATCTTCCGTCAGACCCAGGCCTTGATACCATTCAACGCCATTACGCACGATCCCTGGGACGTTACAAAACGTCTCAACGTTGTTAACGATGGTCGGTCTTCCCCAGGCACCGCTTGCCGGTGGAAAGGGAGGTTTGGTTCGGGGTTGTGCACGTTTGCCCTCGAGTGCGTTCAGCAACGCCGTTTCTTCTCCGCAAATGTAGCGTCCACCCGAACTGTGAATACGTAAATCAAGATTGAAATCGGTCCCAAAAATACCACGCCCTAAAAAACCCCTTGCCGTCGCGTCTGCAAGTGCCTCGACGAGACGCCGATAGGGTTGATGGTATTCGCCGCGTAGAAAAATATAGGCCTTCTCTGCTTGAATCGCGTACGCGCCAATGATCATTCCTTCGATCAAAACGTGCGGATTGTTCTCTAGGAGAAACCGGTCCTTGAAGGTACCCGGTTCCATTTCATCTGCGTTGCAGACGAGGTATTTGGCGCCTTCGCCCGCCGCATCCCCCTGAGGGACAAAACTCCATTTCAAGCCTGTGGGAAAACCAGCGCCACCTCGACCCCTTAGATTCGAGTCCTTCACTAGATTGACGATTTCTTCGGGACTCATCGAGGTTAGCGCTTTTCGAGCCGCCCCATATCCCTGCCCGGCCTCGTACGCATTCAGGTCGACGAACCCCCCAACTTCTTCGACTCGCCCTAGCAAGGGTTTGGTATCCATTAGTGACACTATTCGAATCTCCCGAAAATCTCTCCGAGACGCTCAGCAGTCACGTTTTCGATAAGCTCATCATCAATCATCATCGTCGGCGCCTTGTCGCAAGCCCCGAGACAGACGATCGGCAGTAGGGTGAACCGATCATCGTCGGTCGTTCCCCCGAACGCGATGCCGAGGTGCTCCTCGATCGCCTTACCGAGCCCATCGGCACCCATCACATAACAAGAGACGCTGTCACACACCATCACGACGTGGCGACCAACGGGTTGGCGGAAAATCAAGTTGTAGAATGTGGCGATGCTATCCAGCGCGTCCGAAGACATCCCCAACAGTCGGGCGATGGCGCGAAGGCTCGTATCAGATACCCAGCCACGGTGCTTCTGGACAATCATCAACGCATCGATCGCCGCCGATTCGCGGTCTGGAAGATGTGCGATCTCTGCTTCGATTTCAGCGATTTCTTCACCCGATAACACGTGTACCAGCTCGGCTGCACTCATCGGTCGACGTCCGCCATGACGAAATCGATGCTGGCAACGATGGCGATCAGATCCGACACCATAAATCCATTGCTAATCACTGGAATCTGCTGAAGCGCTGGGAACGACGGTGACCGAATGCGCGTGCGATACGACATGGTGCCCCCATCCGATATTGAGTAATACGAATTCCAACCCGTCCTCGCCTCGACAATGGTCGACGATTCGCCCGGTGGAATCACAGGTCCCCAACTGACATTTAGGAAGTGATGAATCAACGTCTCGATATCCTGCATCGTGCGCTCCTTAGCAGGAGGCGTCGCCAGCCGGTGATCCGCTTTGTACGGTCCGGAAGGCATGTTTTCGGCGCACTGTCGAATAATCTTTAAACTTTCCCGAATCTCGTCCACGCGGACACGGCACCG
>UINC01000451.1_pt1 | contig 14473 bp, 10 predicted proteins | sample 5385821 | NCBI WGS metagenome assembly UINC01 (sample SAMEA4666929, study PRJEB26691) | marine metagenome | isolation source: Pacific Ocean | place: Pacific Ocean | collected 2011-10-13 | reverse complement strand
AAGGAATAAAAAAATCTGTACTAGACATTATGGAAGGAGCAAGATCAACAAGAAAGAGAGGGCAAGCTAAGAGTAAGAAAAAATCTCTTGATATATTTAAATTTACTCCGCTCCAGGAGCTTAATGATCCTGATCAAATGAGAAAAGAAATTACCCTTTTAGAAGACCTGATGTATAAGCATGCTAAAAATCTAGAATTTGAAGAGGCTGCCGCTCACAGAGATAGGGTAACTGAACTAAAAGAAAAGTTATTTATGTCTTAACCAACCTAAATAGAAGAATTCCTTTTATTTACTGAGAGAGTCCTATAGTAGAGCTGAACATTTTGTACATAGTCTATAGCCTCATTAATTCTGATGGTCATAGAAGGGTCATCTTCTTCTTTTGCCATAAGAATTAAAGTATTACAGATTTCAGTCCAACTATTTGCATTTCCATTCGCATTTAGTGTCTTCTTCCTGGCTTCTTTTAAGTAGCTAAAACCTAAATTGTAAGCAGCAATTGTCATCCAAAGTTTATCTTGTCTAGGAATAGATTCAGGGAATCTTTCTAAAAGACTCTGAAAGTAAATAGAACCACCCATCACACTTTGCTTAGGGTCAGTTCTTTTAGTGATACCTACCTCCTTAGCTGTTTTTTGGGTAAGCATCATTAGTCCCCGGACCCCAGTTTTTGAGATGGCTTTAGGATCCCAATGCGATTCTTGATAACTGATTGCAGCTAGAAGAGTCCAGTGCTGATCTGTTTGGCTAGCAGCCTCTTTAAATAAATTTATCCATTCAGGTAGCCTTTGATTCATACGTGCTACGAAGATCTCTTTTCCGGCAGGGTCCTGTTCCTTCCAGATTAGATTTAACTCTTCTTCTAGATAAACTGTGTTGTTAGAGTTGAACGAAACAACGGAATTATCAAGACCTAATAAGGCGATAACTAGAAGACCAAAAAAGGAAACCAATCTAATCTTGTTCAAAACAAAAAATACCCCTCTTGGGTGGGTGATTATAAATAACAATTTACGATTAATCACTATATATTGTGTTCAATAACTTAAGACAACACAATATAAAGTGGTTTTTGTATTTCTTTGCTTAATCTATAATACGCACCTCAAAACTCAATGGTTTCAACGAAAGACGAGCTTTCCTCATTCGTTGCTTTAAAGGGGCAACAAGGTCTTTCTGAGTTTAGATTAAAAGCTCTTGTAGAACTTATCAAAAGAGATTTTTCTGACATCCAATCAATAAATTGTGAAGATTTTTTCTTTTGCTCTTTATCAGAAGAGAGTAATGAATTAAGAATTCAAACAGAAGATAGACTTAGTAAAATTTTAAAGGCTCAAGTCATTAAGGGAGAGCTAAAGGCATATCAATTTATTTTGATTCCTAGAATAGGAACTATTTCGCCTTGGTCTTCAAAAGCGACAGACATTCTTTCTAATGCAGGTCTTAAACCTCTTAAAAGAATTGAAAAAGGATTATGTTTTTCCTTGGAGACTCAATCCGATTTGAAAGAAAAATCAATTATTGAGATAGGCCAAAAAATATATGATCGAATGACTCAAACTGTCATAACAACAGTTTCCGATGCTCAGAAATTATTCAAACAAACTCAACCCAAGCCAGTTCTTAGAATTGATATTCTTGGAAAAGGAAAAAAATCTTTACAAGAAGCAAATAGCTCTTTGGGTTTGGCTTTAAGTGAAGAGGAGATAGATTATTTGTACAACAGTTACCTAGAAAAAAAATCAAATCCGACTGATGCTGAACTTATGATGTTTGCTCAGGCAAATTCTGAACATTGTCGGCACAAGATTTTTAATGCTCAGTGGGAAATAGATGGTCAAACTCTTTCAATGAGTCTTTTTGACATGATCCGTAATACTTATAAAAAAAGTCCCCATGGAGTCCTTTCAGCTTATGAAGATAACGCTGCAATACTAAAGGGCCATAAAGCTAAGAGATTTTTTCCAAATCCTGCATCTGTCTATAAAACTGAAGAAGAACCAATACATTTGGTAACAAAAGTAGAAACGCATAATCATCCAACTGCTATTTCGCCTTTTCCAGGTGCTTCCACAGGTTCAGGTGGAGAAATTAGGGATGAAGGTGCCACTGGAAGAGGTGCAAAACCAAAAGCAGGTCTTTGCGGTTTTAGTGTTTCAAATTTAAGGATTCCTAATTTCGAAGAAAAATGGGAAGGGAAAGAGAATAAACCTGATCGAATTTGTTCACCTTTACAGATAATGCTAGAAGCCCCAATCGGTGCAGCTGCTTTCAACAATGAATTCGGCAGACCTAATATCTTGGGTTACTTCCGTACCTTTGAAATGAAAATTGATGAGAATACTTATGGTTATCACAAGCCTATTATGCTTGCTGGAGGTTTAGGCAATATAAGAGACTCTCATGTAAAGAAAAGTCCAGTACCGGTTGGCTCTAAACTAATTGTTTTGGGTGGACCAGCTATGCTAATCGGGTTAGGCGGTGGTTCTGCATCCTCTTTGTTATCTGGAGAAGCTGAATTGGACTTAGATTATGCTTCTGTTCAGAGGGATAACGCTGAAATGGAAAGAAGGTGCCAAGAGGTTATTGATAATTGCTGGCAGAGAGGAGACTCCAATCCCATTTTATTTATTCATGATGTAGGTGCAGGGGGTCTATCTAATGCTATACCAGAACTAATAAAAGATAGTGGTCATGGGGGGTTGATACAACTTAGAGACATACCTAATGCCGAACCAGATATGTCGCCTATGGAAATTTGGTGTAATGAATCTCAAGAAAGATACGTAATGGCAATAGAAACTAAAGAATTAAAAGGATTCTTAGATATATGTGAAAGGGAAAGGTGCCCTGTTGCGGTTCTAGGAGAAATAACGGAAGGAAATGACCTCAAAGTACATGATTCATTATTTGATAATTATCCAATCGACATCTCTCTAGAGACTCTTTTTGGAAACACACCAAAATTAGTCAGGAAGTTTACTAGAGAAAAGGAAGAAATTTTTGAGTCCAAACCTCTAGATCAAGATATTAATTCTTTACTAAGAAGTGTTTTGAGACATCCAGCTGTAGGTAGCAAGAGCTTTTTGATAACAATTGGGGACAGATCAATAACAGGTTTAATATCACGGGATCAAATGGTAGGCCCTTGGCAAGTTCCAGTGGCAGATAATTCTGTAACTCTTTCTGGTTTTTCCTCCTCCACTGGAGAGGCAATGGCAATTGGCGAAAAAACCCCTTGTGCAATTATTAATTCGAAAGCTGCTTCAAGAATGGCAGTGGGTGAAGCAGTTACAAATATCATATCTTCCGGAATAGAGAAACTTTCAGATATAAAAATTTCTGCAAATTGGATGGGTGCACCAGATAAGTTAAAAGGAGATCAAGATCTTTATGAAGCAGTTGAGGCTGTAGGCATGGATCTTTGTCCTAAGTGGGATATATGTATACCTGTGGGTAAGGATTCTTTATCCATGGCTACTAGTTGGCGTGATGAAGAAAAGAATGAACATTCAGTTACTTCTCCTCTATCCCTAATAGTTTCAGCTTTTGCTCCACTTAAAGAAGTAAATTTAGCAATCACTCCACAGATTAATTTAACATGCGGCAAATCTTCGGAACTTATTTTTATTGACCTAGCAAAAGGAAAGAAAAGAATGGGAGGAAGTATTGCTTTCCAAGTATCTTCTCAATTCTTAGGATCAGTTCCAGATGTTGAATGCGTAAATGAAATGCCTGAATTAGTAGAGGTTATTCATCAGCTTATAAAAGAAAAAAAGATTATCGCCTACCATGACCGATCTGACGGCGGTTTAATTTGTAGTCTTCTGGAGATGGCTTTTTGTGGAAGAAGTGGACTTGATATAAAGCTTGATGAAGTTTGCGAAACTAATAAACAATTACTAGACTTTTTATTTAATGAAGAATTGGGCATGGTAATTCAAGTTCCAACTGAAAATACAGAAGAGGTTATCAATTTAGTTTCTGAAATAGGTTTAAAAGATCATATTTACAGTATTGCTTCACCAAATGAATCAAAAGACATCAAAGTCTATCAAAGTGAGAGTTTAGCTTTCAAATGGAAGTTAAGTGATCTTCTTAAAGAATGGAATTTCGTGAGCCATAAAATGCAATCTCTTAGAGACAATCCTAAGACTGCTGATGACGAGTATTTGTTTGATACTGACGACAAAAGAGAAGGATTAAATCCCAAGGTTTCATTTGAAATCCCAAAAAAATTAATACCTTCATCTAGAAAACCTCAAATCGCAATACTTAGAGAACAAGGTGTTAATGGCCAAGTAGAAATGGCAGCTGCTTTTGATAGGGTAGGATTCTCTTGTATTGATGTCCATATGACAGACTTAATAAAAGGTAAGAGAGAGTTAGAGGAATTTAGTGGTTTAGTGGCTTGCGGAGGATTTTCTTACGGCGATGTTCTGGGAGCAGGTGAAGGTTGGGCTACTAGTATTCTTTACAATGATAAATTAAGTCGAGATTTTATAAATTATTTCAGTAGAGACGATGTATTTACTTTGGGAGTTTGTAATGGCTGTCAAATGTTGGCACTTCTATCAGAGCTTATACCTGACACTGGTTTGTGGCCCAAGTTTATAAGAAATGAATCTGAAAAATTCGAAGCACGATTAATCCAATTGCTGGTTAATGAATCACCTTCAATCTTTTTTAAAGATATGGAGAATTCAGTTATGCCGGTAGCAGTTGCACATGGAGAGGGCCAAATCAGTTTAGCCAGAAGTGAAATAGATAAATTAATCCATCAAGGGTTAGTGCCTATAACTTATGCTGATGATGAAGGTCAAACAACAGAGGCCTACCCCAGTAATCCGAATGGCTCTTTGTCAGGTATTGCAGGAGTAACAAATTCTTTAGGAACAATAACTTTAATAATGCCGCACCCAGAAAGATCGTTTTTATCAGCACAACATTCTTGGAAACCAGAGGATTGGGATGAATACAGTCCTTGGATTAAATTCTTTTTAAATGCCAGAGAGTTTATTGGTTAGTTTTTTTAGCTGGCCTTTCTATGGTCTCAATTCTTAAATCAAATTTGTTATTTTTCTTGTCATTCAGATAATGCTTCAGGACCAAAGGCACAAACGGGAAAGCAAGTTCTTCCCAGGGAATACTGTCTTCTTCAAATAATCTTACCTCAAGACTTTCAGAAGTTGGACCAAAGTCTTCTGCAATAACCTCTGCTAAAAAAAGCATATAGATTTGACTGATCTGAGGAATATTAAAAATTGCATAAAGATGATCCATCTTTACCTCAGTGCTCGTTTCTTCAAGAGTTTCGCGGAAGGCTCCTTGCTCTATAGTTTCTCCGTTTTCTAAAAATCCTGCAGGCAATGTCCATAAACCTTGCCTAGGATGAATAGCCCTTTTACATAAAAGAATTGTTTCTTCTTTTATGGGTAAGGTACCAGTCACAATTTTGGGGTTTTGATAATGTATATCGTCGCAACTTGTGCAGCAAAATCTCGGCAGATTGTCACCTTCTGGAATCTTAAGCTCCACCTCACTGCCACAACTGCTGCAATATTTCATTTGTTAAGGATTATTTTTGATTTGATTTTCGGAAGTATAAACTATTATGTAAATTAAAAATTAACTATACATGCTCAAAAAAATAGAAGATAACCTAAATAAAAAAGAATCATCTTGGCTAGATCAGTTGTCATTGAAACAATCTGATCCTAAATCAGATTTACCTAAAGCAGCTGTACTTATAGCCTTAACAGAAGAAGAAAACCCTGAAGTCATCTACACTTTAAGGTCAAATAAGGTTTCTTCTCATCAAGGAGAGGTTTCTTTTCCAGGTGGAATGCAAGAAGAATCAGACACTTCTTTGATAATGACTGCTTTAAGAGAATCAGAAGAAGAGATAGGTTTACCACAGAATTGTGTAAAAATTTTAGGATCTCTAGATACTATGGTTAGTAGGTTTAATGTCAGTGTTACGCCCTTTGTGGGTGTTATTCCCGACGATGTTGAGCTTAATACAAGCTCAGAAGAAATCGAGGCATGTTTTAGAGTGCCACTTTCTTTTCTCTTAAAGGACAAGAGATATAGAAATGATGAAGTGAATAGAAACGGAGAAACTTTTTATATGCCTGCTTACAAGTATAGTTCCTACGTAATTTGGGGCTTAACCGCTATGATTACAGTTAATTTTTTGAATAGAGCTCTAGATGCGAAGATTGATATGTCTTTACCAAGTAAAATAGAAGGAGAGGAAGGATGAAGTTTGACCTAGGGGAATATTCTGTTGAGACAGACGGAGATAATTTTTACATTGCTGAGACGGCAATAGTATTAGGCAAAGTCAAGTTATGTAGAGATGCCAGTGTCTGGTTTGGTGCTGTCTTAAGAGGTGATACGGAACTGATTACTGTGGGAGAAGGTAGTAATGTTCAGGATGGAGCAGTTGTCCATACTGATTTGGGTTTTCCGGTAGAAATAGGAAAAGATGTAACAATAGGTCATCAAGCCATGCTGCATGGATGTAGCATAGGAGATGGGAGCTTAATTGGCATAAATGCGGTGGTGTTAAATGGCGCAAAAATAGGATCCGGTTGTTTAATTGCATCCAATGCTTTAGTCACTGAAGGCATGGAAGTACCCGATGGATCTGTTGTCATGGGTTCACCAGGAAAAATTAAAGGATCTCTCGAGGAAGATAAAAAGAAAGGATTGTTGCTTTCTGCCCAGCATTACGTGCAGAATTACAAAAGATTTAAAGTAGAATTAACTAAAGTGGAGGATTAATTTATGAAGACAGAAACAGTTAATTACCAAGCTAAAAACATTGATTTAAAGGGCTATGTAGCTTTTCCAGATGCTGACAATGCTCCTTTAGTATTAATAGCTCATACTTGGGCTGGTAAAGATGAATTTGTTCATCAAAGAGCTGAAGATCTTGCTGCTTTAGGGTATGTTGGATTTGCTGTAGATATGTACGGCAATGGAAAAGTAGGAGCTGACACAGCAGAAAATGAATCGCTGATGACCCCTCTAGTAAGTGATAGAGACATGTTGAAGGATCGTATTGTTTCAGCCTTAAATTACGGAAAGAGCTTACCAGGAGTTGATTCGAGTCGAGCTGCTGCGATCGGGTACTGCTTTGGGGGATTAGTTGTGCTTGATCTGGCTAGGTCTGGAGAAGATTTAAGTGGAGTAGTGAGTTTTCACGGTCTTTTAATGCCTTCTGATATTTCAGAAAAAGGAATCAAAGCTAAAATCTTAGTTTTGCATGGAGAAAGAGATCCAATGGTGCCTCTTGATATGGTTGATACATTTCAAAAAGAAATGACAGAAGCAGATGCAGATTGGCAATTACATAGTTATGGGGGAACCTATCATGCCTTTACCAATCCGGATGCAAATGATCCAAACCTAGGTACCCAGTTCAACAAGTCTGCAAATGATAGGTCTTGGCAGTCTATGAAGAACTTCTTTGCGGAGATTTTATAGAAGTTTAAGCTTTTGAGATTAGTGTGAAAACCAAGCAAATAAGAAAAACTTACTTTGACTATTTCGTATCAAAGGACCATGAATTAGTCGATAGCAGTTCTCTAATTCCACAAAATGACCCTTCATTATTGTTTACCAATGCAGGCATGGTTCCTTTTAAAGATGTCTTATTGGGAGTAGAAAAAAGACCTTATACAAGAGCTGTAAGCTCTCAAAGATGCTTACGAGTGGGAGGAAAGCACAACGACCTAGAAAATGTAGGGTACACAGCTAGACACCACACTTTTTTTGAGATGTTAGGTAATTTTAGCTTTGGAGATTATTTTAAAAGGGAAGCTATTGAGTTTGCTTGGGATCTGTTAACCAACAAATACTCTCTTTCCACAGACAAACTGTGGGTAACAGTTTTTAAAGATGATGATGAATCAGAAGCTATATGGAAAGAAGAAATAGGGATACCTGCAGACAGAATTTCCCGGCTAGACGAAGAAGAAAATTTTTGGACCATGGGGGACACAGGCCCCTGCGGTCCTTGTAGTGAAATATATTACGATCATGGTCCTCATGTGGAAGGGTCCCCACCCGCCATGGGCGCAGATCCAGGCGATAGATTTATAGAAATATGGAATTTAGTTTTCGCGCAGTTTGATCGTTCAAAAGATGGAACTTTAAGCCCACTTCCAAACCCGTGTGTGGATACAGGGATGGGTTTAGAAAGAATGGCTGCGGTATTACAAGGAAAGCATAATAATTTTGAAACAGACTTGTTTGCACCTTTAATCAAAGAAGCTGCAAGTATCTGTGGTACTAAAGACTTAAATGATCCTTCTCTAAAAGTTATTGCAGATCATTTAAGAGCTAGTGCTTTTTTAGTAGCAGACGGAATCAGTCCTTCCAATGAGGGAAGGGGTTATGTATTAAGAAGAATAATAAGACGTGCATTGAGACATGCTGACAAGTTAGGATCAAAGCAACCAGTACTGTCTTCTATGGTGCCAATTTTAGTGAAACAAATGAGCAATGCTTACCCAATTTTGAAAAAAAATAGCAAACTTATAAAAGCTAATATTCTTCAAGAGGAGGAACAATTTGCTTCAACTTTGGTCCAAGGTATGGGTCTTTTAAAAGAAGAAGTTAAAAACTTAAAAGGAAAAACTATTCCAGGGGAGCTCATTTTTAGGTTATATGATACTTACGGGTTTCCCCCTGATATGACAGCAGATTTTGCTAGAGAAAATAACCTGAAGGTTGATTTAAAAGGGTATGAAGAAGCCATGGCTAAACAAAAAGAAAGAGGAAGAGAAGCAAGTGCTTTTGGATCAGTTATTCCAGAATCACTAAATTTAAAAGGCAGCACTAAGTTCGTTGGATATGAAAAAGATGAAGTTAAGGCAAAAATATTAGAATTGGTCTCTCTTTCAGATGGTAAAGCACAAGAAAAATTAAATAAAAACCAAGAGGCTGTTGTAATTCTGGATAAGACATCTTTTTATGCGGAATCGGGAGGCCAAGTAGGGGATTCTGGGGTTTTGAACGGAAATAAATTTGAATTTGAAATAAAGGACACACAAAAGATTGGAGACCATGTTGGTCATGTTGGGTCCTTGACTACAGGAAGTGCTTTTAAAGGTGATTCAGTAGTTGCGAAGATAAATCAACAGGCTAGAAGTAAAACTGTATTAAATCACTCTGCAACTCATCTACTTAACTCTGCCTTAAGGACTGTTTTGGGTGACCACATAGAACAAAGAGGGTCTTTAGTAAATGAAGACAAGCTAAGGTTTGATTTTGTTCATAAGAAACAAGTTTCTAAAGAAGAGATAAAACAAATTGAAGCAATAGTTAATTCAGAAATAAGAGCTAATAGTGAAGCCATCACTGAAACCATGCCCATCAAAGAGGCTGAAAAGAAAGGAGCCTTAGCTTTTTTTGGGGATAAATATGGTGAGCAAGTAAGGGTATTATCTATGGGTGGAGATTTCTCTGTAGAACTTTGTGGCGGTACTCATGTTCAAAGAACAGGGGACATAGGTTATTTTAAGGTAATGGCAGAAACTAGCATTTCTGCAGGTGTGCGTCGAATAGAAGCTCTAACAGGGGAAGCCGCTCTAAATCTTTCACAAGACAGTCATGATAATTTAGACTCACTAGCTCTCCAGCTGAATACTTCTCCAGAGCAGGTTTCAGAAAAAGTATCCCAACTCATTGAAACTAATAAATCACTCAAACAAGATGTAGACAAACTTAAATCAAGTAATTTGTCAGCTACAGCTTCAGACTTATCACTTGAATCTGAAGAAATTGAAGGCATAAAAGTCTTTGCCCACAAAATGGAGGGCCTAGATTCTTCTGCGTTACGAGAAACTGCTGACCAGCTCAGAAATAAAGAGAAAAATTCTTTAATAGTGCTGATTTCTATTTTCGAAGATAAGATTCCTATCGTTATCGCTAGGCATAAAGATTTAGAAAAAGTAGATGCAAGAAAACTGATGGACCACATGGTAAATCTACTAGGTGGTAGTGGTGGCGGACGTTCAGATTTTTCTCAAGGCGGTATCGAGAATGTTGAAGACATAGATATTGCTTTAGCCTCTCTTTCAGAATTTCTGGTTTCTTTAAATTCGTAGTGCTATAGAATACGCACCCTTTTTGGGTTAACAGCTATGGAAAAATTGCTTGTACAGAAATTTGGTGGCACTTCGGTTGCGGATGCAGGGCGTATTGAAGTTGTTGCAGACATTATTGCGAAGACTATTTCAGAAGGTCATAAAGTCGTTGTTGTACTCTCAGCTATGGGAGAGGAAACCGATAGGCTAATTGATCTTGCTAAATCAATTCAAACAGAACCGAACCTCAGGGAATACGATGCCCTAGTTTCAACCGGAGAACAGATATCGGTTGCCTTGATGGCCATGGTTCTGGGTAAAAGAAATTTGAAAGCAAAGTCCTATACCGCTTACCAACTAGGCATCAAGACCAATAAAATGCATGGCAGAGCTAGAATAGTAGATGTAAAAGTAGAAAAATTAATTAAACAGTTAGATAAAGGCGTCATACCAGTAATCACGGGGTTTCAGGGTATGAATGAAGAAGGGGATATAACAACTTTAGGAAGAGGAGGCTCTGATACCACTGGAGTGGCTATTGCGGTGGCTCTTCAGGCAGATGAGTGTCAGATATACACTGATGTGGACGGTGTATTTACTACTGATCCAAGAATTTGTCCTAAAGCTAGACTTTTAGAACAAATTTCTTTTGATGAAATGTTAGAACTATCAAGTACTGGAGCTGAAGTTCTCCAGTTACGTGCGGTAGAATATGCCAGTAAACATGATATGCCCATAAGAGTACTTTCAAGCTTTTCAGAAGGTGAAGGTACTTTAGTCGAGGAGAAAGAGGACATGGAGAGACCGGTAATTTCAGGTATTAGTAGCATAGATTCGGAAGCTAAATTAACAGCAAGGGGGGTTCCCGATCTTCCTGGTATTGCTGCAAAGATCTTGGGCCCTGTAAGTGATGCCGGTATAGATGTTGATGTGATTGTTCAAAATATTAGTGCTGATAATACGACTGACTTTACGTTTACGGTTGACCAAAGTGATGCTTCTTCAGCTGAAAAGATTTTAAAAGAGACCTCTGAATCCTTAGGGGGAGGTTCTATAGAAGTAGACGACAATATAGCCAAAGTTAGTGTAGTAGGAAGGGGTATGAGAGGTCAGTCTGGTATTGCAAGTAAAATGTTCCAGGCTCTCGCAGATCATGAAATTAATATTCTCATGATCACAACTTCTGAGATAAAAATATCAGTAGTAATCCAAAAAGACTTAATGGAAAAGGCAGTCAATGCCCTCCATGATACTTTTCAGTTGGATAAAAATTTAGACACCTAAATGGGAATATTAGAACTTGACCAGGGAGTGATGCGAGGCTTCATCTTTGGTTTAGTGCATGTCAGTATCTTAATCATAGGTTATTACAGTGGCTGGAGTATAAATAGACTTCTTAAACTGGCTTCGAATGGTCATATTGCAGGCATCATCGGGGCAGTGATAGCACATATCTTTGCTGACCTAATAGCAGCAGCTTTAGATCCAACTATGCGTTCAGCCGCACTCGGCATAGTTTTTGGAGGAATAATTCCTTTACTAGGTATCCCCTTATTGGAGAGGTATGTGACCAAGAGCGAGCAACATATCATGGTAGGTGATCACGAAGACATAGAAAAAGATCTTCATGGTTCGCACGACAATTAAAAAACTTGCCAATTAAACAATAATGATTACCATTCTCGTTTGTGAATGAATTTATCATTACATTTAGAGAAACCTTAGAAGCTGCTTTGATTGTAGGAATAATTTATACAGTTATTTCTAAACAAGGACTTAAGAAAGAGGTTCTGCAACTTTGGTATGCGGTAGGTGCCTCTATAGTTGCAAGCCTTTTAGTAGCTTTATTTCTAAATAGTATAAAAGAGTCAATCGGTAATGCTTCCATAGAAAAACTGGTTGAAGCTACCTTGATGTATATAACTGCTGGATTACTTTGGTATGTAATTTTTTGGTTAGCAAAGAAAGTAAGTGACAGAGAAGTTCTTGAAGATCAAACCTCTATTGCATTAAAAACAGCAGGATGGGGCTTATTCTTTCTAGTCTTCTTCGCTATTCTTAGAGAAGGATTTGAAACGGCTATATTTTTAATGGGCAGCTTTTCCATTCTTGGAAGTTTTTCTTACATTGGTTTCTTCTCCGGTATGATCTTAGCTGTCTTCTTAGGTTACCTAGTGGTAGTGCAGGGTAGAAGGGTGGATCTAACTTCTTTCTTTAGGGTCACAACACTCCTTCTTGTCTTTTTTGCTTCCGGGATGGTGGCCTACGGAACACATGAAGCAGAGGAGTTTTTAGTAAAAGGGGATCACCTTGATTGGGTAGGCCTTAAAGATAAGCAACTTGAAGATGGCACGACTCTAAAAGCTAAAGATCAAATTGTGAGAGCTTGGAATGTTCATACCCCTAAACAAACCCTAGATGAAAATGATAAAGAGGTTTTTTATAGTTATAACCTTCATGGTAAGGACCAATATTCTCATTGGCTTCATGACAAGGGTAGAGTGGGTGTTTTTCTAAAAGGTTTTTTTGGCTACAACAGTAACCCCAATTGGCTGGAATTAATTTTGTGGTTCTTGTCTTTATTTTTTGGTTTGAGTCTTTGGCGTAAATTTTATTTTTCATCTTAAGTATTTTTTACTTGTAAATAGAAATCATTCTCATTTAAAATGAGAATGATTATTATTAACATTTGATTACAAAGCATGAAAAGACTCATCTTATTTTTATCTGTTACTTTTATTTCTTTTTATGTTGCTTCGGATGATGCAGCCTCTGAAAATGTAGAAATTGAAGTTATTGAGATTATTGGATCACAAGAAGAAGCCCTAGAAATTGCGGGTTCAGCTTCTGTGATTACAACTGAAGACCTTAAGATTTATGAATACACGGATATCCATAAAATCTTGTCAACAGTTCCTGGTATTAATTTTCGTCCTGAAGAAGGTTATGGTCTAAGACCAAATATTAGTATAAGAGGAACCTACGCAGATAGATCAGGTAAAGTAACCTTGATGGAGGATGGGATATTAATTGCCCCAGCTCCTTATGCCTCTTCTTCTGCTTACTATTTTCCTACAACACCAAGATTAGCCGGTATTGAAGTTTTGAAAGGACCCGCAGCTATTAGTCATGGACCCTATACAGTCGGTGGTGCAATAAACTTGCTGAGCACACCTATACCTGATGAAACTGGAGGTCTATTTAACCAAGAGCTTGGTGAAGACCAGACTAGTAGAACCCATTTTCATTATGGAGTTGTTCAAGACAATGTAGCTTTTCTAATAGAGTCTCATTTATGGAAGACCGATGGCTTTGATTCAATTATGAATTCAAACGAAAACACCGGTTTTGATAAAGATGATGTAGTCGTCAAATTAAGACTAAATTCAGATCCTGAATCAGAAGGAATCTATCATGAATTAAACCTCAAATACCAAGATTCTGATGAATCATCTGATCAATCTTACGTAGGGTTGGCCGAAGCTGATTTTAGAAGGGACCCACATGAAAGATATGGATTAACTGCTTATGACAATATGGATAATGCCCACGATACTTTTTCTTTAAATTATATAGCTGATATGGGAGATTTAGAATTTAGTGCCACTATTTATGAGAATGATTTCGCAAGAAACTGGTTTAAGGTGGATAAGATAGATAACGGTAAAGTATATGGATTGGGAAATGGCATAAACAACATAATAGCAGCAGCAAATACAGGAAATCTTGATGCAATGTCTATATTACATGGGACCAACTCTCAGGATATAGAAATAAAGCTTAAGAATAATAATAGAGCTTATATTTCAGAAGGAACTGATATAAAAATTCAATACAGTACAGACAAACAGACTTTTACAGCAGGATATAGATCAACTGAAGATTCAGAGGATCGTTTTCAAATATATGAATATGCTACTTGGTCAGGAGGAAATCTGAGTACTCTCAGTAAAGGTTCTGCTCCAGGTTATAGCTCTAATAACAGGGTTACTGAAGCAGAGGCCACTGCCTTTTATGTTAATGAAGAAGTAAATATAGGATCTTTATCCTTAAGCCTTGGATTTAGAACTGAAAACTGGGAGATTACACAAGAAAGGTATGTAGACTCAGCTAGAAGTGCAATAAATACTGAAAAAGGATACCCAAAGAAGTTAGCTGATTCAGATAATAGCTTATTTGGATTTGGTGCAACATATGAAGTAAATGACAGTACTTCAGTATTTTTGGGATTTCATGAAGGATTTACGCCCACCAGCGGAGGGGCAGATCCAGAAGAAGCGGATAATATGGAATTGGGCATGAGGTACATACAAGGCTCTACTTTCGTTGAGCTAGTTTATTTTGATACTGATTATCAAAACATGTTTGGAA
>UINC01000449.1_pt1 | contig 14489 bp, 11 predicted proteins | sample 5385821 | NCBI WGS metagenome assembly UINC01 (sample SAMEA4666929, study PRJEB26691) | marine metagenome | isolation source: Pacific Ocean | place: Pacific Ocean | collected 2011-10-13 | reverse complement strand
CTTAGGGGCTTGTATCATATTAGGAAATCTTTATTGATGGATTTTGTACTATTTTTTGAAACAATCCACAAATTTTTAGTAGGATCAATGTATATATGTACTTTAAAGGACACCAAGACATAAAGATAGCAGCGGACGTTTGGGGTTCTAATAACCAAGAATTGGTCATCTTATTGCATGGCGGGGGTCAAACCAGACATGCCTGGGGGGATACTGGAAAAAAATTAGCGGAAGCTGGCTACCATTCTGTTGCTTTAGATTTAAGAGGTCATGGCGATAGTGAATGGCATGCAGATGGTGATTATTCAATCAGAGCTTATAAAGATGATTTGGTCTCTATTATTAACGAGATAGGAAAGCCAGCAAGGCTAGTTGGAGCTTCTTTGGGTGGTATGGCTTCTTTGCTGTTAGCCGGAGATGAAATTAATTCAGATTTATGTACAGCTCTTATTATGGTTGATATAGGAATTTATCCAGATCCTGTAGGTTCAGACCGGATTGTCAGCTTCATGCTTTCAGGTGAAGGAGGTTTTAATTCTTTAGAAGATGTCGCAAAGTCTATTTCTGATTATTTACCTCACCGAAAAAAACCAAAAGACCTAGAGGGCTTAAAAAAGAATCTTAGATTGAAAGATGATGGAAGATATTACTGGCACTGGGATCCCAGATTTATTCGAAGAAGACCTGACTCACAAGACAGAGAGGGGTATTTTGATCTTCAATTAAAAGCAGCTGAAAAAGTAACTATTCCTACCTTATTGATAAGAGGCGCTCTAAGTGATGTCGTTACTATGGAAGATGTAGACTATTTCTTGTCGGTGATCAGTCATGCAAAATTTGTAGAAATTGAAAAAGCAGCACACATGATAGCCGGTGACAGGAATGATATTTTTGCTGAAGAAGCTATCAAATTCTTGAAATCTCTTTAGCTTTTTAAAAGAAAAAGCATTTTCTATCTGATACCATCTTCCTATGTTAATTATTGGACTTACTGGAGGCATTGGAAGTGGCAAGTCGGTTGCTTCTGATAAATTCGCTTCACTTGGTATAACAGTTGTAGATGCTGATGTCGCTTCAAGAACAGTTGTGGAACCAGGGATGCCAGCGCTTAAAGAAATAGAATCACATTTTGGTCCAGAAATTATTACAGGCGATGGGCAATTAGATCGAACTAAACTTAGGGAAATTATTGCTTCAGATGCTGAAGAAAGAAAATGGCTTGAATCTGTTCTTCATCCTAGGATAGGAGAACAGATAGCTAAGGAAATATCAGAATCCACCAGCCCCTATACCTTATTCGTAGCACCTTTATTGTTAGAAACCAATTCTCAAGAAATGTGTGCCAGAGTGGTGGTTGTAGATGTGCCTAAGGAAGTGCAAGTTGAAAGAACAGCGGAGAGAGATGAAGTTTCTACTGATCAAGTTGAGCAAATGGTTTCAGCCCAAATGGAAAGAGAGAAGAGGCTAGGTAAGGCAGATGATGTATTGGTTAATACAGGCACGATAGAAGAATTGGAAAAAAAAGTTGAAGAGTTACATGAGAAATATCTTCAGATGGCTTAATGAAAAAAAAAGTAAATTGTCCACAATGTAAAACCCCAGTTGAGTGGAAAGAGGGTAATTCATTCAAACCTTTCTGTTCAAAGAGATGTCAACTTTTAGATCTAGGATCTTGGGCTAGTGAAAGAAATAAAATAGCTGGAAGTTCTTTATTTGACTCTGAAAAGGATTTAGAGGAAATAACAAAGCATTAGTAAGACCAAAATCTGCTTATTCCGGCAATACCATAGGCACCATTTTCTTCTGCTTTAAATAAGTCTTCTTTTCCTAACCCACCCAATGCATAGACTGGCAACTTAGTTTCATTCGTTAATTCATAGAATTTCTTCCAGCCCAAAGGTTTTTGATTTTGATGCGAGGAAGTTTTATTTACTGGAGAGAGAAATATGTAATCGGCATCCAAAATTTCTGCTTTCTTAATATCTTTTTCGTCATGACAGGAAATACCAAAAAATTTATTCTTTTCCACTAGTCTTTTCTTTGAGCCCTTTAAATCTATGCCGTTTAGATGTAAGCCAGAAAATCTACTTATTAGGTTACTTTGATGATAAGAATTGACTATGACGGAGATATTGAGTTCAACAGCAATAGGTTCTAATAAATCCAATTCTTCTTTAACCCTAGATTCATCAAGATTCTTTCTTCTGTATTGAAATACGGAAAAATTATTTGAAGCTGATCTTGAAATTGCAGTAAGCAGGTTTTCAAAGGTATCTGTCTCAGGTGTGATGGGATATATTTTGGGTAGATCCATTCCTAGCTTCGGTAGTCACTGTTAATCAAGACGTAATCTTCAGTCAGGTCTGAAGTGAGAACTGAGAAGCTATCTTTACCTTCATTTAGAATAACCCTGATTACTACTTTCTTAGATTTTACAGATTTTGAAGCCTTCGATTCACTGTGCTTAGGGTCTCTAGAACCTCTGGTAACTAAGGGAGTGTCATTTAATTTAATGGAAACTTTTGAGATATCAGAAATACCATCGGCTCTTCCAACGGCCGCTAGAATTCTTCCCCAATTGGCATCATTTCCATACATTGCTGTTTTTACTAAAGGCGAGTGTGCAATTGTAAAAGCCACGTCTCTAGCCACAGTCTTATTCCTTGCTCTCTCTACTTTGATCTCAATTTCCTTCTTTGCTCCTTCTGCATCTCTAATAATGTCTTGAGCTAAAGATTGAAATAATTGAACTAACTCTTTTTGAAAGTTTTTTCTTTCTTTTGATTTACTCCTTACTTTGATGCCTGATTTACCTGTAGCTACTAAAACTGAGGAGTCATTTGGAGATGTATCTCCATCGACTGTAATTCGTTCAAAACTTTCTGATAGAGCTTCATTATGTAATTTATCTAGAAGGGATTGATTTATATCTGCATCAGTAAATACAAAACTTAAGAGAGTGGCAAAGTCTGGTCTTATCATTCCAGATCCTTTCGCAAAGCCAGTGATATTAATACTCTTTTTTCCTTTAACTAAAGTTTTAGAAACCAGCTTAATTTTAGTATCAGTAGTTAGTATTGCCTTGGCTGCTTTTCTCCAATTTGTGGGTTTTAAAGAACTATAAGCCTTTTTAAATGCTGCTATATGTTCTTCTGTGCTAAGGGGCTCGCCTATAATGCCAGTAGAAAAAGGCAATACATCTTCAGTGTTTAGACCTGCAAACTCAGAAACTTCCTTACAACATTTAAGGGCATCCAGCTCGCCTGACTTACCATTACCTGCATTTGCATTTCCTGAGTTGATTAAAAGTATTTTTTCTTTATTTCTACTATTCAGAAGATGCTTTTTAGCTATTACTACAGGCGCAGCTTGAAAAGCATTACTCGTAAACTTACAACTAATATTACCCTTACTCTGGAGTTTTATGACGACACTATCATCCCTTTTGCCATAACGAGAATTACTCGAGGAACTAGATAATTCAACGCCTTCTATATTTTGTATAGCTGCCATAAATCTAAATTTTATTTCTTGTCAGCTTTTTTTCTAGCCATCTTGGCTTCGTATCTTCTGAGCCTTCTATTCCCTTGTTCTTGTGATTGAGGACTTTGTGGTTGCGATTTTTTTTCAACTTCATCAGAGCCAAAAGCAGACTCTGAATTTTGATGCTCTACTGTCTTCTTTCTTCCTAATTTTTGGACTCTCTCTAGTTCTTCAGGGGCATCTACTTCTATTTCGACCCTTGCTAAGAATCTTGTTGCCTCTACTCTGATATTTTCAAGTAACTCCTCAAATAAGGCGAAAGATTCTTTTCTGAATTCCAACTTCGGATTCCTACTCCCATAACTTCTCAGACCAATTCCTTGCCTTAAGTAATCAACCGATCCTAAATGTTCTTTCCAGGCATTATCAATTATTTGAAGAAGAATTTGTTTTTCAAAATCTCTCATAACCGGACCAATGCTCTCTCCTTTGGTCCTGTAGCTGGCCGTAGTTGCAGAATATATTTTTTCGCTGATATCCTGTTCATTTAAATTGGAATCGCTTTCTAACCACTCTTGTAAAGGAATCTGAAGACCAAAGTTATTATGAACTGATGTCTCCAGTCCTTTGATATCCCACTGAAGAACCGGTACTTGTTCAGGAATAAACTCATTAATTTCATTTTCAATTACAGTTTGTCTCATGGAGTCTAGTAATTCACTTATGTCTTCAGATTCCAGCACAGAATTTCTTTGTGAATAAACTATCTGTCTCTGTTCGTTAGCCATATCATCGTATTCAAGAAGTAATTTTCTTATATCAAAGTTCCTGCCCTCAACTCGTTTCTGAGCTCTCTGTATAGCTCCGCTAAGCATTCTGTGTTCTATTGCTTCGCCGTCTTCCAATCCCAAACCTTGCATCATGTTCTTTACTTGGTCAGAAGCAAAGATTCTCATTAAGGAGTCTTCTAGGGAGAGGTAGAATTTAGATGAACCCGGATCACCTTGTCTTCCAGACCTTCCTCTCAATTGATTGTCTATTCTTCTGGATTCGTTTCTTTCAGTTCCTATAACATGTAAACCACCACAATCTATTACCTTTCTATTTCTTTCTTGCCAGTCCGAATATATTTTTTCTTTGGAAATATTATTTCCTTCTTCTTGCTTCCCAAGTTCTGCTTCCCAGTTACCCCCTAAGACAATATCCGTTCCTCTTCCAGCCATATTGGTGGCTATGGTTACTATTCCAGATTGACCTGCTTGGGCAATTATTTCAGCTTCTCTAGCATGATTTTTTGCATTTAAAACTTGATGATTAATGTTTTTTTGTTTTAAAAGGTCAGAAACAACTTCTGAACTTTCTAAAGAAGCAGTTCCAACTAACACAGGATTTCCCTTATTTCTGAATTCCTCTATTTCTTTGACGACGGCCTCAAATTTTTCTTTTTCGGTTAAATAGACTACGTCATTGTTATCTTCTCTTATCATTGGTTGGTTAGTGGGGATTTCAAGAACTGAAAGGTTATATATTTCCATGAATTCCTGAGACTCCGTACTCGCAGTTCCTGTCATTCCAGCTAATTTTTCATACTGCCTAAAATAATTCTGAAAGGTGCATGAAGCTAGAGTCTGACTTTCCATTTGGATTGGAACTCCTTCTTTCTGTTCTATCGCTTGATGAAGTCCATCCCCCAGTCGTCTACCGGGCATAGCTCTGCCTGTATTATCGTCTATTAGAACTACTTGATTTTCTTGAACTAAATAATCTACATCCTTTTGAAATAAGAAGTGAGCTCTTAGAGAAGATTGAATGTAGTGAAGAAGTCTTAAGTTAGCTGAAGAATATAGACTTTTCTGTTCATTGAGCAAGTCAGCAGATTGCAATAACTTCTCAACATGATCATGACCCAATTCAGTTAATTCTACTTGTCTAGACTTTTCATCAATTAAGAAATGACCCTCTTCTTTAATCACCTTGTTACCTTCTTCGTCTTCTGAGACTTCCTGTTGTTTAAGTTCGGGGATAAATCTAGCTATTTGGGTATAGATCTTTGAAGTATCTTCTGCTGCACCTGAGATAACCAATGGGGTTCTTGCTTCATCAATTAAGATGGAATCTACTTCATCAACAATTGCAAAGTAAAAGTCTGTCATAACTCTTTCTTCTTGAGTTATGGCCATATTATTTCTCAAAAAATCAAAACCAAGTTCATTGTTGGTTGCGTAGATAACATCTGCTTGATATGCAGCTTTCCTTTCTTCCATGCTCTGACCCGATACAACAAAAGCTACTGTCATGCCTAGGCCTTCATAAATTGGTTTCATCCATTCTGCATCTCGTTTAGCCAAATAGTCGTTTACAGTTACTAATACAACTTTTCTTTCAGTAAAAGAATTAAGATAAGCGGGAAGAGTTGCTACTAAAGTTTTTCCTTCACCAGTTGCCATTTCAGCAATTTGACAATTATGTAAAGCTATTCCGCCTAGCAACTGGCAATCAAAATGGCGAAGATTCAGTTTTCTTTTCGCAACTTCTCTAGTGACAGCAAAGGCCTCTGAAAGTAAATCATCTAGACTTTCTTCAGACTGATATCTTTTAATGAAATCTTCCCTCAGGGCTGATAGTTCAGAATCACTTAATGCAGAAAAATTCTCTTCTAATTTGTTAATAGACTTAACTAAAGGCTCGATTTTCTTTAGTTTCTTGCCAGTTTTTGAACCAAAAATTTTTCCTAAAATATTCATTGCTTTACATTCTCAGGCAAATTTTACAACTTGTAAGGATTTTTTTCTGAATAAGGATCAGAAATTATCCAAGACTAGGGTCTATGATCGGGTCTAAATAGGTTATTGGTGAACTTTGCGGGTCATCATAAGAAAGGATTTCCCAAGTTTCAGGTCTTGAAATCAGTTCTCTTAAAAGAGCATTATTAACTGTATGGCCAGATTTATAGCCCTCAAAAGAACCCACTAAGTTATGACCCAGTAAATATAAATCTCCGATTACATCCAGGATTTTATGTTTAACCATCTCATCTTCGAACCTTATACCTTCTTCGTTAAGAATTTCATCATCTCCAATCGCAATGGCATTTTTCATACTCGCACCTAGAGCTAGATTTTCTTCATTCAACATTTCCATATCTTTCATTAGACCAAAAGTTCTAGCTCTTGAAACTTCCTTAACAAAAGATGTGCTATTGAAATTAACGGATGCTACGTTGGTGTATTTTTTATGAACCGGATGGTTATAAATCATGGTGAAGGTTACTTTAAAGCCTTCAAATGGAGATACTTCAGCCCAGGCGTCATTAAATTCAACCCTTACTTTCTCTTTAATGCGTATGAACTTTTTCGGTTTTTGTTGTTCATCTATTCCTGCAGATTGAATTAAAAAGACAAATGGTCCAGCGCTTCCATCCATAATTGGTATTTCTGAAGCATTCACTTCAACATAGGCATTATCAATTCCTAATCCAGCCATGGCTGAAAGAAGATGCTCAACCGTGGATATTTTTACATCGTCATTACAAAGAGTGGTACTAAGAGTTGTATCCCCAACATTTTCAGCTCTGGCTTTTATTTCAACTGTAGGATCTAAATCTGTTCTTCTAAAAATAATTCCAGTATCTGGTGGGGCGGGTTTGAGTTCTAAAGAAATAGGATCGCCACTATGAAGTCCAACACCGAACGCTTTTATAGAATTTGTAAGGGTTCGTTGTGCCAGCATCGATGTATTCTAAATAAAATTTTCAGATTTACTAACAAATTCAAACAATAAAATGCCGCAGGCAACAGAAGCATTTAAGCTTTCCACACCTCCTGGTAAGTCAACTCTTATCAAAGTGTCACAATTTTCAGCAGTCAGTTTCTTTAACCCTTTATCTTCTGAACCAATTATCAAAGCATTCTTCTTTTCCAGAACTAATTCTTTGTAATCCATCTCTCCGTTCTTCTCAGCGCCTACCATATTCACATTAGATAGCTTCATTTTCTTTATAGTTCTAACTAAATTTGTGACAACTACAAACGGTACAAGTTCAGAACCACCGGAAGAAACTTTTCTTACAGTTGGGGTTAAATGACAGGATCTATTTTTAGGAACAATTACAGCGTCTACATTGGCAGCAGCTGCACTTCTTAGACAAGCCCCAACATTATGTGGATCCGTAATATGATCGAGAACAAGTAAGAACAGAGAGTCTTTTTCGAGCAAGTTATCTAAGAATGATTCTTGTTCTTCAATTCTTTTATTGCATAAAAGAGCTAATCCTTGGTGATTCTGATCTCCAAAGTAGTTTGAAAAGAAATCTTTAGTCTTGAATGAGATCGCTATTTGATTAGTTTTAGCCGAAGAAAGAATTTTTTTTATTCTAGAGTTAGATTTTGAATCCAATACAAAAAGTGTTTTTGCGCTACCTGGTCTTAGATTTAAAACTGTTTCGATGACATTGATGCCACAAATAATTTCTTGGTCCTTTTCTATTTTCACTTGGCAATATCTAAGTCTATTCTTTGCAAAGAAATATCAACTTCCCTGATTCTAGCTGAGACTAAATCTCCCAGAAAGTATCCTTTACCTGAAGATTTTCCTTTCAAACTCTTAGTGACTTGATCAAATACAAAATAATCATTATTTGGAAGGTTTTTTATATGACAAAGTCCATCAATGCCTAAATCATGGAGAAGAATAAAAATACCGAAATTTGTTATACCAGTTATGGTCCCCTTAAAAGATTTCTGTCTGTGTCTAGCTGCTAATTCACACTTTAGAGTGTTTGTGGCATCACGAGTAGCTTTTTCAGCTTCACGCTCTTTAAACGATGATTGCTCTGCTATTTCTTTTACCGCTTGTAAATTGAAAGGGTAATTTTTTTGGTTTGATTTGGTTTTTTTTGCCTCTCTGACTTTAAGCTCTTCTTTATTGTTTTGATGTATAAGTTCTTTAATTGCTCTGTGAACCATTAAATCTGGATATCTGCGTATTGGTGAAGTGAAATGTGTGTAGGCCTTATAAGCTAAGGCAAAGTGGCCAGATGATTCTTCGCTGTAAGAAGCAAGAGTTAAAGATTGAAGGATTTGCATATGAATTGCCTCTAAATCTTTTCTACCGGAAGCTAATTCTATTAATTTATAAAAGTCTTCTACTTTTGCCTCAGGTCTAATTTTTATGTTAAGGCTTCTAGATCTTGCAAACATCTCGAGGTGGTTGATGCTAATCGCATCGGGTTTAGGATGTATTCTGTAGATCGAAGGTATTTGAGAGTTTAGGAGAAGTTGCGCAGCACTAATATTTGCCAACAGCATACATTCTTCAATTACTTGGTGGGCTATATTCCTTTTACCCTTAATAAATTTTTGAATTTCATTATTATTAAACTTTGGTAAATAATCAGGAATATCAAGTTCAAGAGCACATCTTGAAATTTTCTGTTTTTTCAGCAGATCGTAAATATTCTTAAGCGGTTGGAGACAGGATAAAAGGTGAGTAGGGTAATCATCCTTTTCAAAATAAGTACCTGTTTCTTCATAAGTAAGTCTGGCTTTCGATTCAATAACTGCTTCGAAGAAAGTTGCTTCATCTAACTTTCCTTTACTGTCGAGTTCTACTTTACAAACTAAACATGCTTTCTTCTCATTAGGCCTTAAAGAACACAATTTATTGCTTAATTCTCCTGGCAACATGGGAATAACTTTGTTTGTAAAGTAAATGGAAGTGCCCCTTTTTTTTGCTTCCTGGTCTATAAAGCTATCAATCGAAACAAAGTGACTTACGTCTGCTATGGCTACATATAAGTTGTAGCCCCCTTTATTAGTTTCTTCAGCGTAAACTGCATCATCAAAGTCTTTAGCATTTTTCCCGTCAATTGTTACGAAGGAAAGGGAAGACAAATCTCTCCTCGTACCGGGCAGAAGAGGATCCAATCTTTGTATTTTTTTGACTTCGTTTACTATATTTTTATTCCAGCTATTTCTTAGGTTAAATCTAGAGATAGCAATTTCGTTAGCTGCAGTCTCGGGATTTTTTTTATCCAACACTTTTTCAATGTATCCTTTAGCCGAAGATCTGCTTGTGGGTTGTTGTGTAACTTTTACCTTAACCAGATTAGAAATCTTGACTGCATTAGGAACCTTTCCATTTATATTCACATAATTGTGTCTTCCCAAATCCAAGGGTAAGGCCTTGTAACTTTTACCAAACTTTTCAACCTTACCTATGAAGGAAGATGTATTAGATTCCAAGACTTTTTCTATTTGTACCCATCGTTTGGGAGTTAAAGAGCATTGAACCTTGTCACCAACAAAGGCTTTGCGTAATTCTCTCACAGATATTTTGTAGGATTCTTCCGAGTAAGAATCTATTACTCGATATCTATTACTTTTGGTCTTTTTAAGAATTCCAATTATCCGAGACTTAGGTTTATTACTTCGCCTAAGTCTTTTCTTTCTTTTTGAAGTCTTATATCCCATAGCAAAAGTTTCTATTGAGATTTTGAGTTTTTATTTTGTTCAACTTAATGATATGTTTCTCTTAAGTAATTATAAGGAGAGTGGCTCTTGTTAGGTGTAATAATATATTTATTCTTTCTTACTGTTCTGTTTCTTTTATGGCAATACTCCAGAGGGGAAAAATTAGGAAGCAGATTAGGTCTCTTAGCGGGTATTTGGGGTGTGGTAATTGTCTTCTATATTTTAATGGTTATGATTTTTTAAGGAGAAGAACATGACAGTAAATCATTATGATTGGTCTGCTTATCATGCAAATGTTCGCCCAAATAAAATTGCCATAAGGGATTTAAGTATTAATAAAGAACTGACTTATTCAGAGTTAGATATCAGGTCAAATAAATTAGCTGAGTGGCTACAAAGAAATGGAGTAGGCAAGGGTGACAGGGTTGCCATTCTGTCGCAAAACTGCGCTGAATTCTTTGAGTTGGAGTTTGCTTGCGCAAAAATTGGTGCCATAGAACTTCCTCTTAATTGGAGGTTGACCAAACCCGAGCTCGAGTACATTTTGAATGACAGCACTCCTACTGTATTAATTTATGATGCTGCTTTTTTAGACATATCTCTTGAGCTACAGAAAGATTGTCAAATTAAGGAATCACTTCAGATAGACAATGAAGACTCTTCAAGCCAATACGAAAGTGCCCTCAGAGAATCAAATGGCAATTATCAAGAAGTACCCACAACACATGACGATCTAATAATGATTATGTACACATCGGGTACAACTGGCCACCCGAAGGGAGCAATGATTAATCACAGGATGCAGCTTTATAATTGTATAAACTTAGCTGCCCCTGCTTTTGTCAGTCCAGAAACTGTGCAGTTAGTAGTTTTACCTCTGTTTCATACGGGCGGTATGAATTGTTATGCCAATCCGGTACTTCATGCAGGTGGTGAATTAATCCTTATAAGAGAATTTGATCCAGGCTTGGCTCTCTCTATTCTGGGAAACTCAGAGTATAAAGTTTCCCATTTCTTCGCTGTACCAGCACCATATCAATTCATGATGAATCATCCTGATTTTGATAAAACAGATTTATCGTTTTTGAAGATCGCAGGTATTGGGGGAGCCCCTTGTGCAGAGGCTATTTTGAAGACTTGGTCAGGAAGGGGAGTATCTATGATCCAGGGTTGGGGTATGACAGAAACTAGTCCTGGAGGAATTGGACTTGATGCCGCTGATGCAGAGAGAAAATTAGGCTCAGCTGGAAAACCATTAATGCATACTGAAGTTAAAGTGGTGGATGATGATGGCAATGAGCTTCCTTGGGGAGAGGTAGGAGAACTCTATATTAGAGGTCCCAATATAACCCCTGGATATTGGAATAAGCCAGAGGCAACTAAAGATTCATTTGACGGTGATTGGTTAAAAACTGGAGACGCTGCAAGATTTGATGATGAAGGTTTTGTCTATATAGTAGACCGTTGGAAAGACATGTATATTTCTGGAGGAGAAAACGTTTATCCTGCAGAAGTTGAAAACGTCATCTATCAATTACCTCAAATTGCCGAAGCTGCGGTAATTGGAGTACCAGATGAAAGGTGGGGTGAGACAGGAAAAGTTTTTATTTCTCTCAAAGAAGGGCAGAGTATAGAAGAGAAAGACATTATTGAGCATTGTTTGAAGAACCTAGCTAAGTTTAAAGTTCCTCAAAGCGTTGAGTTTATAGAGTTACTTCCTAGAAATGCTACAGGAAAGGTTTTAAAGAGAGAATTAAGAGAAGAGGTCGTGGGCTCTAATGCCCCAGCCATAACTTAAGATGAAAGGAGAGGGATTATGGATTTAGGGATTTGTGTAGCATCACATATTGGTGATGTAGATTATGTAGTTCGCGCAGAAGAACTAGGATATAAATGTGCATGGTTAGCAGATTCACAAATGCTATGGTCAGACTGTTATGCAACTCTTGCTTTAGCAGCAACTCGAACCCATAAAATTCACCTTGGAACAGGAGTAGCTATAACCGGTACTAGGCCAGCTCCGGTCAATGCAGCAGGTATTGCAACTATAAATGCTCTAGCTCCAGGACGTACTTTTTTTGGCGTTGGAGCAGGAAACACTGCTATGAGAGTCATGGGGCTACCTCCGCATCGCATAAAACAATTTGAACAGTATTTACAAACTCTAGTTCCTTTATTAAAGGGCGAAGAGAGTGAATTGCATGTTGGAGATAAAACTTTACCAATTAAACACATCATGCCAGATAATGGCTTTGTTAACTTTAAAGACCCAATTCCACTATATATTTCAGGTTTTGGTCCTAAATCACTTGCTTTAGCTGGAAAATACGGAGATGGAGCAGTTTTAGGAGTGAATACCCCTGAAACAGTAAGCGGTATGTGGCATTTAATTCAGGAAGGCGCCAAAGAAATAAATCGTGACCTCAAACCCAAAGAAAATTATTACACCACAGCCTTAACTTCAATGGTGGTATTAGAAGAAGGTGAAGCGGTTGATTCTGATCGTGTTAAATCTCAGTGTGGTGCTATGGCTATGGCTGCTGTTCATTACAACTATGATCAATATAGAAATTTTGGCCATCAACCCCCTAATGCTTTTACGGAGATATGGGAGGATTACACTTCTCTTCTAGAATCTTTTCCTGAAGAAAGACGACATCAAAGGATTCATGAAGGCCATAACTGTTGGGTTATTCCTGAAGAGGAAAAGTTTCTGACGCCTAAGGTGTTAACTGCATCTAATATGATTGGAACAAAAGAACAACTTTTAGAAAGATTACACCAATTATCAGAATCTGGACTAGACCAGGTAATGATTTTGCCTAATTTTGATACTAGGTATGAAGTTATTGAGAGAGTAGCTAAAGATATAATCAAGAATATCTAGAATTAAAGTGGTTGGTTCTAATCTCGAAATAATACGCTTTACTAGTTCTGATAAAGACTACCAGAAACTTTATGAGTTAGAAAATTCGCTGGATTATCACATTAAAGATTGGGGGAGCGTCGAGATGCTGAAGTATCATGGAAGTTTAATCCCTGAAAAATGCAGACCTGAGACTAATTTTTTAAGTTTAAACAATAAAGTTTTTGGTTACGGTTACACAGGTCATGACGAATGGGCTTTTGACCTCAAATTGTTAGATTCTAGTATTTCGTTTCCAAGCGAAGAGAAATATCTTCCTTATGCCCAAGAGCTTCTTAATTACCAATTGTCTTCGGCGAGAAAAATGGAGCAGGTTAAAACATTCAGGGCTTGGTTGTTCAATGCAAATGATTTTTATATAAATTTTTATCTCAAAAATGGCTTTAAAGTCTCACAAGTTGAATTTAGCTCTCTTATTTCTTTAGAAGAGTTTAATCAGAAAAATTTCAGTAGTTATGTTTCAAGATTCAAGGAAAGTCCTTTTGAGATATCTAATTTACAGGAACTTCAAAAAAGTCATTCTAACTGGGAAGTAAAGCTCTATGAACTTTGGCATAGGATTGAAAAAGATGTTCCAACAGATGTCTTAGAGCCAGGAGAGGATATAGATTCGTGGAGACGGCGTTTATTTGCACCTTGGTTCAAACCTGAAGACTTATACATTGTTATGGATGGAGAGAAATGGGTTGCCTTATCTAGTTACGATAGGTCAGATGTAACGACTGATACGGTTTCGACTGATTTAACTGGAGTTCTTCCTGAGTATCGCCGAAAAGGTATTTGTACAGCAGTAAAGCTATTTGCTTTAGAGGATTTGAAGAAAAAGGGATTTAGGAAAGTATTTACAGGCAACGAAGAAAACAATCCAATGTTTCAAATTAACTTAAAACTAGGATTTAAAAAAATAGCTACGGAAGTTGGGTGTCAATTAACTCTTTAATTTCTCAAGGTTAATTAATTATCTTCTTTTGCAGGTTCTTTAAAAGGGACTGGCTCACCGGTTTTATAAGCAATAGCGGAGTGTAGTTTTTGAATTCTTTTTGTCATAGCTCCAGCTTTACCCTCTCCAATATCTCTACCATCTGCTTTAAGAATAGGAGTTATTTCTCCCATGGTGCCAGAAGTAAAAACTTCATCAGCTGAATAAAGATCTGTTAAGGAAAGGTTTTTTTCCTGAGTAGGTATTCCTTCTTCAGCAGCTATTTCTAAAATCATTTGTCTAGTTAGTCCAGGTAAACAGCTATCCGTAGTAGGCGTTAGGATGACACTGTCACGAACTAGGAAAATATTGGTGTCATTGGTTTCTGAGATAAATCCATTCACATCCAACATCACTGCGCTATCTACATTAGCCGTATTTGCTTCAATTACTGCAAGAATATTATTTAACAGATTATTGTGGTGTATTTTTGAATCCAAGTGTTGAGGAGAATTTCTTCTTATAGATGAAGTAATCACGGTTATGCCGGTATTTGAATAGACAGGCGGTTTCCACTCTGCGAGGACTATGAGGGAGCAACCTTTCTGATTAAGTTTAGGATTCATACCTGAGGTCACTTTTTCACCTCTAGTGAGTGTTAACCTAATATGAGTTTCATCCCACATTCCAT
>UINC01000448.1_pt1 | contig 14491 bp, 14 predicted proteins | sample 5385821 | NCBI WGS metagenome assembly UINC01 (sample SAMEA4666929, study PRJEB26691) | marine metagenome | isolation source: Pacific Ocean | place: Pacific Ocean | collected 2011-10-13 | reverse complement strand
TCCTCTCGTGCGACGTCAAGTCCCACCCTTGGAATTGACACCCTCAGTAGGCGGTGACGAGCATCCGTCCAAATTTCGGCCGCTAATGGGGCCGCAGCGTTCAGAAGCGAGACGCGATGCATCCGGGCATCGATGATCGTTGAGGCCGTTTCCATCTGCTGGGGGAGTATCTGTTCCAGTCTGGCGACCGTAACTCCTTGCGGAGGCACAAAGATTGGGATCTCGTCGCCGATTCCAGCCGTAGCCAAACGAGCTGCCAGCGCCTCGTACCCGCCAAAGAAGTATTCGGGTAGCACAATGGAACCTGGCGGCGTCTTTTCAGTAAGTTGGACCCGTTCTTCGCCCTGCTGTAACTCGCTGGTTGAACCGGAGTCACTGAAGGTCGTGCTCCAGGAATATGGGGTGTTCGCGCGAATAGCGACGATCCTCAATGCCCGGGGACGCCACTGTTCGTCGTACTCGACCTGGAACAGTTGATTCTGTAGATCAACTGGCAGTGATAGGTCTCCCTGTGATCGGATGGTCCATCCGTTGTCATCGCGGCTCACCTCGACGTGTTCAAACCCGATGAAGTTTGAACCGAGGAACACGTTGAAAGTGGACACCCCCGGGGACGGAGCGGCCTGTTGGGCGGCGGCACACGGCGCGGTGAGCACGAGCGCAGCGAGGGTAAAATACGCTGAGACGCGCATTCCGTGAAGCATATCATTTCGAGCGTTCCTGACCCTGCTTCGATGGGCGCTGCCGAGGATTCATGACTGACGTCTACGTCGCCGCTCGCAGCACTTCGGTGTTTGTTGATCGTTCGGACCGCGGCAAGCTCGTGATCCTGGGCGCTGATCGCGCTTCCTACCTGCAGGGGTTGTTGACGAACGACATCGCGGCGCTGTCACCCGGAGACGGCTGCTATGCTGCTTATCTCACACCACAGGGTCGCATGGCAGCAGACATGTTGGTCCTCGATCTTGGCGAGGGGCTGCTGCTAGACGTGCATTCGAGTACCACGTCTTGGCTGGTTGACCGTCTCCGTGAATTTGTGTTTACCGAGGAGGTCACGGTTGAGGATCGAACGTCGATGTGGTCAGCGGTGGGGGTGCATGGTCCAGGCTCGGCAACGGCCGTGAGCACGGTGGTGTGGTCTGGAGAAACCGCCGACGCGGGCAGGTCTGGGGATTTATCGAGATTGGCCGAATATCACCACCTGGCTGGCCGGTTCCATGGAGTAGATGTCGTGGTAGCTCGCAACGACGAGCTCGGTGAGCTTGGTTTCATCATCTATCTCAAGTCCAACGCGGTAGGGGCGCTACATGCCGCCCTGTCGGACACGGGTGTCTCAGAAATTGATGGGTCTACCTTCGATGTGCTTCGGGTAGAGGGAGGAAGACCAGCATTTCCAGCCGATTTGGACGAAGAAACGATTCCGCTGGAGGCCGGCATCGAAGATCGGGCTATCAGCATGACCAAGGGTTGCTACGTTGGCCAGGAAGTAATCGTGCGAATCCTCCATCGCGGGAAGGGGCGGGTTGGACGTCGTTTTATCGGGTTACTTTTTGACCCCGACATGGCGGCCCCTCCCGTCGGAGCTGAGCTCACTCGTGGGGAGAAGCACGAAAAGGTGGGGGCGGTAACGAGTGCTGTGTGGTCGCCATCACTTCAGCGGCCCATTGCCCTTGGTTATGTCAAGCGCGAGTTGTCAGAACCGGGAACGGAGTTTCGTGTCGTAGATGCCGACCGGCGATGGTCTGCCGTGGCCGCCGAGCGCCCATTTCTGACGTCTGCCCATTCGTCTCCCCGGTAAGCGCCATCCGCGCCAGTTAGCGGCTGGTTAACAAATTGATAAGTTCCAGATCGGCGGCCGGGAATTGCAGCGTCTTCAGTTCAGTTTTGGGGATCCAGAGCATCTGCTGTCCCAGGACAGGCGTCGGTTCGCCCGTTGTCGCGCATTGGAAGAAATGCAACTCGACCGTGCGGTCCGGATAGCGGAAACTGGTCACCAGTAACTCTACCCCCACCTCGACCGCGAGGTTTAGTTCTTCTCGCATTTCGCGCTTGAGACACTGGTGTTGGCTTTCGCCGGGCTCGGCTTTTCCACCCGGAAATTCCCAGTACCCGGCGAGATGTGTGCCCGGGGGCCGTCTGGTGACGAGTAGCCGGCTCGCGCGTTCAACGACAGCCGCAACGACCACGACGTGCGAGGGGTTATGTGCGTCAGTCACTGGTTACGGGTCTTGAGTTCTGGTCCGGGTGGATAGGTCTGGCAAATGGCGCTCATTGGACAGACGCTACACTGAGGCTTTCTAGCCACACAGACTAGGGCGCCGAGGTCCATAAGTGCCTGATTGAAGTCAAAAACATGGCGCCGAGGAAGTACCGCAGCTGACACTTTCCAAAGGTGTTTTTGGAGCGTCGTCGAACTCCGATCACTCTGTCCGATGAAGACTCGGAACAGGACCCGCGCGACATTGGTGTCGACGATTGGCGCACGCAACCCGAAGGCGAAACTTTGAACAGCGGCGGCCGTATAGGCGCCGATCCCGGCGAATGATCTAAGGGTCACTTCGTCGGAGGGGAGCGCGCCATCGTAACGGTCAACTACTTCCCGAGCGATGGCGTGGAGTCGCCGCGGACGAGCGTTGTAGCCGAGCGGACGCCAAGTTCGATTGACGTCGGCCGGTCGTGCCTTGGCCAGTGCCCTGAACGTTGGAAATTTTCGGACCCATTCTTCGTATTTTGGGATTACGCGGTCTACTTGGGTTTGCTGCAGCATCATCTCCGACACGAGGATGCGGTACGGGTCTCTGGTGTGCCGCCAGGGAAGGTCACGGCCGTTTCTTCCATACCAGCTCAGCAGACGACGGCGGAACCTGCGTCTGAGAGTAGGCGGCGGAAGGGTTTCCGGGTCGTCGCTGGCTGAAGATGGGGACGAGGGGGTCACGGTGAGCAGAGTGCGTTTTCGGGGAAGCCAGTATGAGCGGTAGCCTAACCGCGTGAGACTTCAGATGGCACGGGTCACTATAATCGAACCGTGAAAATTTACACGCGTACGGGCGATGGTGGTGATACCGGCCTCTTGGACGGAGGGCGGGTTTCGAAGGCGAGCCCGCGCATAGAGGCCTGCGGTGCAGTTGATGAGTTGAACGCCTGTCTCGGCTTGACGTTGAGTACGGGGGTTGACCCCGACCTATCGAAGATGCTCGGTCAGATCCAGCGGAAGCTCTTTTCTCTAGGTGCTTCACTGGCCAACCCCGCCACACCCGCAGCCGGCGATACAAAGGCCGCCCTTGATGAGACGGACCTAGGTTGTCTCGAGGAATGGATAGATCTGCTCGAGGTCGATTTGACCCCTCTCAAGAAGTTCATTCTTCCGGGAGGACATCCGGCTGCGGCCAACGTTCACTTGGCGCGCGCGGTTTGCCGTCGCGCCGAGCGGAGGATGGTGGAGCTTGGCGTAGTCCACGTCGGGGCCGTCCCGTTCGCTTATGTGAACCGACTATCGGATTTCCTCTTTGTGCTAGCCCGTGTACTGAACTCGCGAGCGGGTGTCACGGAGCTGGAGTGGTAGTTTCGCTCACGTCCCGCCGGTCCATGTCGGCTCGCACCGAATCGAAGACTCGGCGTGCGAGTTCCTGAGAGACTCGCTCCCGAATGCTGCCACATTCCACCAGGATGTCCGTTGTGTCGGTCCGGATCAACACGTCCCAACGGTCGTGGGCGATGCCGTCGGGTCGGTCCGTGAAGGAGTCGGAATTGTCGGCATCGCCAGGCGGATACCGGCGAGCCTGGTAAGACGCCAGTGGAGTGCCGTTGATCAGCACCCTGACAAGTTTGATGCGTGCCTGTGGGATCGCCGTGTCACCCCAGTAGAAATGCGTGTCGTTGGCGACGAATAGCGTGAGACCTTCACGGTGAGGGACCTCGGCGAGGACCGTTCGTCCGGCCTCTTCAAGCTTCCGGCGTTCTCGTTCGCGGGTTCGTTGGTGAAACCGGAGGGTTGAGACCAAGCCGAGCGCGAACAGGAACAGACCGAGCGCGATAAGTCCGGCGATGAAGTCGCGCACTATTCGATACTAACAGGATATGAGTCGCCGGTCCGCTGCCTGCGGACAAGTATTCCCCGTAGGGCTTCCTCGCGAGACTGGAGATAGAATCACCGCCGTTACCTGATCATGGCATCGTCAACAGAAGCGGAACTCGCTTCGGCCTACGCTTCCTGCGCGAGACTAGCGCGGGCTCACTACGAGAATTTTCCCGTTGCGAGTTGGATACTGCCCCGCCAAATGCGTCCCCACATTGCTGCGATCTACATGTTTGCTCGCATTGCTGATGATTTTGCCGATGAGGGAACGGTTGAGCCCGAAGAGCGCCTCCAGCGTTTGGACGCCTGGAGGCGCCGGCTACGACAGAGTCTCTCCAGCGTTTCAGATGGCTCGTTCCGGTCGCATGCGGTCGACTTACAATCGACAACGGCTATCAGCGCGGACCAGAAGGCTCTGTTTCTGGCCTTGGCGAACACGATCCAGACCCGATGTCTCCCGGTGACACTTTTCGAGGACCTCCTGAGTGCCTTCGAGCAGGACGTTGTGGTCCATCGTTATCAGAGTTGGGACCAGTTGCTGGACTACTGCAGTCGGTCGGCGAATCCGGTTGGTCGCTTGGTCTTGCGAGTCGCGGGCCACAACGATCCCTCGTTGGACCGCGCGTCTGACTGCCTTTGCACGGCACTGCAGCTTACGAATTTTTGGCAGGACTTTGCACGCGATTACAGTGCGGGCCGTCTCTATTTACCTGCGGACACCAGCGACGCGGTCGGAGCCGACGAAGCTGATCTGGCTGGCGGTCGTCTGACGCCCGCTTGGCAGGAGGCACTTGCACTGGTTTCAGCGAGGACTCGAGATCTCTTCCTCGAGGGGCGCGATGTCTGCGACGGTGTTGGGGGACGCCTGTCGATGGAGTTACGGCTGACCTGGCTCGGTGGGTTCCGGGTACTCGAACGTCTCGAACATAACGGTTTTGACGTGTTCGCACGGCGCCCGAAACTCGGGTGGCGTGATGGGGCGGTCATGCTCTGGAGGGCCATGACCTGGGCCGCGGCTAAAGACGGGTAAGGGACCTTGCACGAATGGCTCGAGACACGAACTTCTATTACTCGTTTTTGGTGCTGCCGTCAGCGAAGCGGAAGGCAATCGTTGCCGTCTGGGACTTCTGCCGCGCCGTCGACGATGCCGTGGACTGTCCGGCGGACAATCAGCTCGGCGAGCCGGCGGGCCAGGTACTGCATTTATGGCGTGAGGAACTGGCATCCTGCTACAACGCCTTGACCCCCACGACCAGACAAGGGAGGAACCTAAAGGCTGTTGTTGCTGAGTTCAAACTGCCCAGACGCCCATTCGATGATTTGATCGATGGGGTCGAGATGGATACCGTCGCTAGGCGATATCGGACGTTCGACGATCTTTACGAATACTGCGTCCGGGTGGCCTCGGCGGTCGGTCTCCTATGCATCGAGATCTTCGGTTACCGAGATCCACAGACCCGGGATTACGCAATCGCGCTCGGTGTGGCGCTTCAGCTAACGAACATTATTCGCGACATTCCAACCGACTTGCAGAGAGGTCGTCTGTATCTACCTACGGACGATCTCGAACGGTTCGGGTGTTCGGAGGAAGATTTGTGTCACGGCGCGTCGGAACGGGTGATCTCGCTGCTGCACTACGAGTGTGCTCAGGCGCGTCTGTTCTACGACAAGGCTGACGCTCTTTTGCCGTCGGTCGATCGGCGACGCATGGTTGCCGCGGAGATTATGGGCGCCATCTACTTTACGATTCTCAAACGCATTGAGGGTCGTGATTGCGACGTTTTCTCTTCGGTTGTCAGGGTGCCCCGGTGGCGCCGCGTGGTGATCGCGGGCACAGTTTGGCTGAAGACGATGGTCGGGATCACGGGGGTGCGAGGCGGGAAGGGTGGACGGGACAGGCAGGTATGAGCGACCGGTGGACTCACGATGTTGTCGTGATCGGCGCGGGTTTTGCTGGGCTCAGCGCCGCCGCAGCGTTGGCGGACCACGGTTTACGCGTCGTCGTGCTTGAGGCCGCCGGGCGACTCGGCGGGCGAGCTGCTTCCTTCCGAGATGGCGTTACCGGCGAGCTTGTTGACAACGGGCAGCACGTGTTATTCGGGTGTTATAGCGAGACGCGGCGGTTCTTGTCTCGAATCGGCACTGCGGAGCACTTGCGGGTGCAGCCGCAATTGGATGTTGCGTCGATTGATCCGGAGGGCCGCCGCACCCGTTTAGTCTGTCCGCCACTGCGACCTCCGTTGAATCTATTTGCGGGTCTGCTTGAGTGGGATGCGTTGGGTTTTCGCGACCGCCTCGCCGTGCTCAGGTTGGTCGCTCCGCTTCGTTTGGCCCGCAGTGAGTTGCTCGGTGACGCGGGCGTCCAGGCTGCCTCCCCTGGCGAGACGGTTACTACATGGTTGGTCCGGCACGGGCAGACGCGTCGGTTACGCGAGATGCTTTGGAACCCTCTGGCATTAGCCGCGTTGAATCAGTCGCCGGACCTTGCTGCTGCCCCAACTTTTGTACGGGCGTTGGCGCAAATAGTCGGGACGCGACCCTCTGACTCTGGGCTCGCTCTGCCTGCGCGGCCCCTTGACGGTCTCTACGCGGCGCCCGCCCGGGATTTCATTTTGGCTCGTGGGGGTGAAGTACGGACGGGGGTTACCGCACGAGTGCATACTGACGCGTGCGGCTTGTGTGAGGTTCGTGCGGGTGCTGCCGTTTGGCGTGCCCCCGCGGTGATTTCGGCCGTCCCCTGGTTCGCTCTGCCGGACCTCTTTGAACCAGAACCACCGTCGGAGATAGCCTCGGTCTGCCGCATGGCTGGCCGGATGGCGGTCTCGCCTATCGTAACGGTCAATCTCTGGTTCGATCGCGAAGTGTTGGACCGTCCGGTTCTCGGACTCCCTGGGCGAGTGATGCAATGGGTCTTCGACAAGCGGTTGATGTTCGGTGACACGGCATCGCATCTGTCGGTAGTCTCGAGCGGGGCGGCCAGCATTGTCGGTTATTCAAATGAAGCGCTGGTTGAACTAGCGACCAGCGAGCTCCGTACCGCACTTCCTGCCGCCCGTGAGGCGCAGGTTGGGCGTTCCACGGTGGTCAGGGAGCCACGGGCCACATTTTCGCTCGCGCCTGGACAGCCACCGCGTCCCGGGACCGAAACAGCGTTGCCTGGGTTTCTACTCGCGGGAGATTGGACCGATACCGGTCTACCGGGTACGATCGAGGGCGCTGTGGCCAGCGGGCATCTCGCGGCGGCTGTAGCGATTCGGTTGGCGGGTCGTTGACGCCCTTGGGCAGCAATATCCGAGATAGGTCGACACGCAGCATGCCGTCGGTCATCGTGCACTACCAAGAAATTGCGCTCAAGGGGCGTAATCGGCCGTGGTTTGTCGAGCGGCTGGTTAGCAACATCCGGACGGCTACCGCCGACCTCGGCGTCACCGGGGTCCGCGCGCTCATGGGGCGCATCGAGCTCCGGTACGAATCCGAGGATGCCTGGACAGATCTCTGTGAGCGGCTCGCGTGTACCCCGGGTATCGCGAATTTTTCGAGGGCGGTCCGAACCCGATGTGACCTTGATGCCATAACGAAGACCGTGTTGACTGAGCTCGCCGACGTGCAGGTTGAAAGTTTTCGAGTTACCGCACGACGGGCGGACAAACGCTTTCCGGTGACGTCCCCCGAGCTCGAGAGACAGGTGGGCGGTCGGATCAAGGCGACTCGGGGGTGGCGCGTGGACCTTGGACGACCTGAGTTGACGGTGTGGGTCGAGACGCTTAGCGACGAAGCGTTCTGCTACCTCCGGAAGAATTCAGGGGCCGGGGGTCTGCCCAGCGGTGTGAGCGGACGGGTGGCCTGCCTCATGTCTGGCGGCATCGACTCTCCTGTGGCGGCGTATCGGATGATCAAGCGTGGATGCCGAGTCCGGATGATTCATTTTCACAGTTATCCGATACTGGCGCACACCTCGCAGGATAAGGTGGTCGAGATCGCACGTTTACTGACGAGATATCAACTCGACAGCCGGCTCTACCTGGTGGCATTCGGTGATATCCAGCGTCAGGTTGTGCTTGAGGTGCCGCCTCCATTGCGCGTGGTCATCTATCGCCGGCTGATGCTGAGGATTGCGGAACGGCTCGCGCATGCCAGCGGTTCGACGGCGCTGGTAACCGGAGAGGCGGTCGGGCAGGTGGCCTCCCAGACACTGGATAACATGGCGGTTATCGACTCGGTCACGACCCTGCCGGTTTTACGTCCGCTGGTCGGTATGGACAAGGACGAAATCGTGTCGGAGGCCCGCAGACTCGGAACCTATCCGATCTCAATCATTCCTGACGAGGACTGTTGCACCCTTTTTACTCCGAAGCACCCAGCAACCAAGGCGAGAGCACGCCGTGTTACCGAAGCGGAATCAGCGCTTCCCGTTGACGAGATCGTCGAATCGGCGGCCGCAGACGCCGAGCGTCAAGACCTGTTTTTCCCGCCAGTACGGGCGGCGAAGACAAGGTTCGTGACATCTTCCTAACATCCGATGTTGGCTAGCAGCAGTGCGGGTGGATCACGCCGTGAAAGTAGTCGCGGAGCGCCTCACGTGTGCTGCGGAACGCCAGTTCCTCCCACGGAATTTCCGACTCACTGAAGGTAGCGATCTCAAGGCTCTCGTCGTCGTGGCGCAGGTCTGCGGTGATTGCTGTAGCCGCGTAGACGATGATCACCGGGGGGCGGTCCGGGTAGGAATAGATGCTGACGAGGCCGTCGAGGCGGATATTGATGCCGGCTTCCTCGCGGGCTTCACGGATTGCGGCGGTGCTGACCACTTCACCGCGGTCCACATATCCCCCGGGAAAGACCCAGAGCCCATAACCCGGCTCTATGGCGCGGCGCACCATTACGATTCTGGTGTCGGGCATAGCGATGATTGTGCCGACCGCGACCTTCGGGTCGAGATATAGGATGTTGCCGCAGCCGACGCACACAAGTCGTTTCCGGTCACCCATTTTCAACTGTCTGGATTCAAGTCGTTGGGCGCACGCCGGGCAATAGCGATAAGCGCTGCCGTGTTCGTGCGGTTGCATGGGTGTGAAATTCGGGGACGGAACGTGTCTGTTGTCCTCACCTTGGGACTCGGTCACGCTAACGTATAATCCAGACTCATGTCCATCTTGAAGGTCGCGCGCATGGGGCATCCCGTGTTGCGCGAGTGCGCTCGTCCTCTCGAAGTCGACGAGATCTCGACCCCACGAATTCAGAGGCTCATCGATGACATGTTTGACACCATGCACGATAGCCAGGGAATCGGACTGGCCGGTCCGCAAGTGCATGAGAGCATCCGATTGTTTGTGGCCGGTGTCGACGGCGACGAGGGAACAATGCCACCCGTCGTGATTATCAATCCAGAAATTACCCAGGTGGGGAGTGCGACCGAGGAAGACTGGGAAGGCTGTCTCAGTATTCCAGATATTCGAGGGCAGGTGCCGAGAGCGGCCGATATTCGCGTCCAGGCCCTCGATCGTTACGGAAAACAAATCTCGATGACGGCCAACGGTTACCCGGCGCGCGTCATTCAGCACGAAACCGATCACTTGGACGGAGTGCTGTTCTTTGACCGGATGAAGTCTTTTCGTAGCCTGACGTTTCTAGAGGAGTACTCTAGATACTGGTCAAGTCGGGACGAATAGGTCTCGCCCGCATGCAACCACTGGTGAACAAACGGGATGGCCCCTTTGCTGACGGGCGGGGGGGCGCTGCCGGTTCGAGGTTCACGAAGCCGGTCAGACGTCCCTTGCTTGTTCCCGCCGTCGTCGTTCGGTGTTCCGCTCGGCGCCGAGCCGTTCGAGTTCAACGGCCGAGTGGTCAGCGAAAGTCATCGCGTCAGCGATGGCCCGATGGCCTGCCTGTTCGGCGATCAACCGGTGCATTTGTTGGCACACGCGTCGATACGCTGGGTGTCCTTGGGGTGCCGTCCGTAGCTCGATTACATGCATGGCTTCCCGAGCGTTCATGTGCATCCGGTAGCGGATTCGGTAGGCCATCGGCACGACGTACTGGGCTAGGGTGGAAGACTCGCTCGTCAGTGCTTCATAGATCTCGCTGCTTCGGTCCATGACGCGCTGCCAGTCTTTCGTCGCTCCGATTTCCCCGATCGCAACGGGCGTTGTGCAGCCGTGATCGGTTGACAGCTCTTGCCACTCGATCGTTAACAGGCGGTGGCGTTGTAGATCGCGGAACGCTCCGTAATCGGACAGTAGGTCAAAACAGTAAGCCGTGCGTTCGAACGCGCGCCCAGGTCGGTGGCGCCGGTTGACGCGATTCCCGACGTAAGCTCGCAGAATCTCGGCCCGCTCGTCTGCTTTCATCCGCCTCGCTGCTTCCAGCAGCTGGCGATCGGGCAAGCGGGATGTCTCGTAAAGTGCCGACGCCACCACTTTAATTTCGCCATCGGGGTCGAATTCGGTGAGCTCGACTTCGGCACTGCCCTCGGGTTTCACGCTGCCCAGCAATCGGTCCGCGATCTCTCCTGTTTTGCGACGTGAATCGGACAGATAACGGCTCCAACGGATACCCCTCTCTTCACGGTCGACCCGGGTGAGAAAGGCGGGGATGATTTTTCTGAGTTCGGCAAGCATCTGGTCGGCACACCGGCGCGTTTCCTCGAGAGGATGGGCACGCATTCGGAGTAACAACTGCTCGTAGGCTTGCCCTGTGCCGAAGATACCGACGTTAGAACGGGTCGCGGCCGGTAGTAAACCACGGAGTGTGTCTAGAGCTTTTGCACGAATTACTGCGCGGTAGACGGCGTCAGAGTCTTCCGGCGCTTTCGGATAGCGGTTCCGGTAATGGTCCTGTGTAGGTCCGAACCACTTCGTGTACGTCTGAAAGGCGTCGTCTAAGGTTGAGACGTAGCGGTCTCTCAGTTGGTGTTCCTCGAGCTCGTGTGGGATCAGATATTTCCACTGGCCTGCCACTTGGTCGGTGTAGGGCACGTATCGAGTTGATTGTTCCAGATAGGCCATGAGGCGCCCGCGCTCGAGGACTTTTGTGAGGACGTTAGATACTCCTTCGCACGCGACGTGTGCACCGCCAAGTTGCGCGACTGAGTCGTCTCCATAGTCGCCGAACACCCGCTCATACAGACGTTCGGCTCGTTCGACGCCGACGAGGTCGGCGGCGACAGCGCCGGTTTCGACGGTGTCCAGAAATTCGTCAAGGAATAGTCGTCGTAGCGATTTCGCCGATCGTGAATAGCGGGCGAATAGAGCCCCCTTAACTACTTCGGGTAAATTTCTTAATGCGAAGACCGGACCGTCGAGGTTCGTGAAGTACGGTGTCAGCGCGCACCGTTCGTCTTGGCTGAATCGCTCTGGGAGATCGTGAGGCACGCGTATAATTGTCACCGGTTTCTCCGCGTCCTCCAAACGACGCGTTTTCTAGGTCCTTGTGAATATCACTCTTGTGCCGGGTGGCAACCCGGGCCCCTATACTGGTGCCGGCAATAATACCTACCTCATTTCTGGGAAAACCCCGACTCTGCTGGACGCCGCCACGGGCGAGTCTTCGCATCTTGTCGCCCTGGCGGAGGCCCTTGCGGGCCAGCCGCTCGGCCAGGTGCTGGTGAGTCACGCGCACCAAGACCATGTGGATGGATGTGGCTCGATTGCCGCGCGCTGGCCAAGTGCCTGTTTTGGGAAGATGCTGTGGCCGGAGCGTGATTGTCTGCAATCGGTCGATTTTTTTCCTATCTCTGATGGCGATTTGATCCCTGCTGGCGACGGCATGTTGCGGGTCGTGCACACCCCAGGGCACGCTCCGGATCATCTCTGTTTTCTTGACGAGACGACCGGCACTCTCTTTTCGGCCGACTTGGTGGTCCAGGGTAGCTCGGTGGTGATTCCGAACTCTCATGGGGGCAGCCTGGCCCAGTACCTGGCTTCACTGCGTCTCGTGCTCGACATTGCGCCGCACCGGATGTTGCCTGCCCATGGGCAGGCCATCGATTCTCCGAGTGAGGTAATTTCGACCTACCTTGAGCACCGGTTGCAACGTGAGGCTCAGATCATAGAGCTGGTACGCGTCGGAGTCGGGTGGCCGGACGCCCTTGTGAAAAGGCTTTACCCGGGGATTCGCCCAGAACTCAAGCCAATGGCTCGAGAGAGCGTTTTAGCTCATCTCGTCAAGTTACAGGAGGAGGGGCGTGCCCGGGACGACGGCGAGTGCTGGGTGCTGACCTGACGTGCTAAGGGTAATCCAAGAGTTTTTGGAGCACCGGTTTTTGCTCAAAGAGCGCGGTAGCTCAGTGCGCACTGAGGTGCTCGCTGGGCTCACCACCTTTTTGACCCTTGCATACATCCTCTTTGTCCAGCCGGCCCTGATGAGTTCAATTGGCCTCGACTTTGGGTCGGTTTTTGTGGCCACCTGCTTGGCCTCGGCCTTCGCCACACTTCTGATGGCGGCACTCGCGAATTATCCGATCGCGGTGGCGCCGGCTATGGGGCACAACTTTTACTTCGTTTTCACGGTGGTTCTGGCGATGGAGGTGCCGTGGGAGGTCGCCCTCGGTGGCGTCGCCCTTGCCGGGCTGCTGTTCATTGCGACAGCGGGGGTTGGGCTCAGAGAGAAACTGATCACTGCCATTCCCGATTCGCTGAGGTGCGCTATTGCTACTGGCATCGGTTTGTTGATCGCGACAATCGGGTTGCAATGGGCTGGCATCATTGTCGCGTCGCCAGGCACGCTTGTCACGCTCGGTGACCTACGTACCCCACCGGTTTTGGTTGCCCTGGTTGGCCTAGTAGTGACTGCCGTCTTGTGGATTCGAGGTTTCCGCGTTGCTATATTAGCGGGCATCCTGTCTGCGACAACCGTGGCCTGGTTAAACGATTTGATCCAGTTTGAGGGGGTGGCTGGATTACCGCCGTCGTTGTGGCCCACCTTTGGACGATTGGACATCGGTGGGGCGCTCAGGCCGGAGATGGTGCCCGTTGTTTTCGCGTTTTTCTTTCTGGCCCTGTTCGATTCAATCGGTACCTTGGTCGGGGTGGGGGAACAGGCCGGCCTGATGCGTAACGGTACGCTGCCCAGGGCTCGTGGGGCTCTGTTGGCCGATGCCATCGGGACCGTGGTTGGGGCTGGGCTCGGTACGTCGACTGTGACTGCGTACGTCGAGAGTGCAACCGGTGTAGCCGTCGGGGGGCGGACGGGCCTCACAGCGGTGGTGGTAGCTGCACTATTTCTGTTGTCGTTGTTTTTTTCGCCGCTGGTCAGCATGGTCGGTGGTGGGATCGAAACGCCAAGCGGCGTCATTTTGTATCCGGTGGTGGCACCAGCACTCGTTCTAGTCGGTGTCATGATGGTCCGCGGAGTCCGTCGGATTAACTGGGACGACCCGACCGAGGCACTACCTGCGTTTCTTACGTTTGTCGTGATGCCGCTCGCCTTGAGCATCACCGACGGGATCGCGTTCGGTTTCATTGCTTACGCCCTGCTGAAGGTGGCCAGTGGTCGGGCACGAGAAGCCCACTGGCTCGTGTACCTCTTCGCGGGACTGTTTCTGGTGAGGTACGCGTTTCTTGCGTAGTCCTGGAGCGTCAGCTCCGACCTCTCCAAACGTGAGCGACGATATACGCAGCAATGCAGCATGAAGGGTGTGTATTCATGAGTGAGAATCCGAAGGGGTATGAAAATCCTGAGCTGCTCATAAGTACGTCCACGTTAAGCACGCGGCTCGGCGGGACAGAGCAGCCCACATTGATCGACCTTCGGCCTGCCGAGCAGTTCGCGGAGGGACATATCCCTGGGGCGGTGCACCTAGATCTGTTCGGCCTGAGTCTGATCGATACTGACCAGGCCCCGCTTCAAGCGTTTCTCTGGATGATCGGACACTTGTTGACCTCCCGTGGAGTAGATCATTCCCGTACTGTGGTGGTGTATGACTCTCAGTCGGGTATTCGTGCCGCTCGGGCCTTCTGGTTTCTTGAGTACTTCGGGCATCCGGATACGAAACTGCTCGACGGTGGATTCGGCGCCTGGCAACGTGAGAAACGTGGCGTTGGACGTGAGGCTGCTGTCCCCAGCAGTAGCGATTGGATCGTCGGGAGTGCAGATGAGCGACTGGCCACCTGGCGACGTCTACGAGATCGCTTGGGGGAGGCAGACGTCGCGGTGTTGGACACCCGAACGGACGGCGAGTATTACGGTGAGAACGTGCGTGCGAAACGCGGTGGTGCGGTCCCCAATGCTGTACACATCGAATGGACGCACAACCTCTCTTGTGACGGTGCCTTCAAACCTGCTGCCGAGCTGCGCAGGCTGTACGAAGACGCTGGTGTCACACCGGATAAAGAGGTGATCAGCTATTGTCAGGGTGGCTACCGCGCCGCTCATACCTACTTGGCTTTGCGGTTGCTCGGATATCCCCGTGTACGAAACTAC
>UINC01000447.1_pt1 | contig 14492 bp, 15 predicted proteins | sample 5385821 | NCBI WGS metagenome assembly UINC01 (sample SAMEA4666929, study PRJEB26691) | marine metagenome | isolation source: Pacific Ocean | place: Pacific Ocean | collected 2011-10-13 | reverse complement strand
GAACCCATCCACAAGCCGACCCTATTTTGGGGAGTACCCGGTTATTTTTGATTCTCCCTCGTCTCCGCTCCAAACAACATACTAAGCCACTCGGGATATCTGGTCTAGCCAAGTACCGTTAGAGAGTACGCATATACCTGATGTTAAGTCGGATGCAGGTCGCGTTTGCTCAACGCAGGACGAACAAAGATGCGGCGCAGGCTATTCCTAGAACCAAGTACTAGTCCGGGGAGATGCCCTGAAAGATGTCATCGGGGACCGTCTCTCTGGAACCAACTTCAGGCCGGGCCCGAATATAGTATTCACGGCCTATGACCCAGGCGGCAACTTCCCTGGGCACACGGTGGTAGGGCCACGATGGTGCCACCTGTGTCCGGTGACAGATTATGCACGCCATCTTAGTCTCAAGATGGTCCGACACGTCCAATTCCAGGTGTATGTCCTCGGGCGGATTGCCGTGGGTAAGTTGCTCCGGGGTGGGCAGGGGGAAATCCTCTCCCGCCGCCCGCAGACGGTTGGCCCATTCCAGCCGAAACCCCTGGGGCCGTGCGCTGTAGAAGAGGCGTTGGGGAGTGTGCGGTTTGAGTCCATCCGCTAGTTGCTCCGGGAAGGCGGCTGGATCCGAGGCCAGATCGAAGGCCTTGGTTGCGTGCTTGGACACTGCGATGTGGTCGGGGTGTCCATATAGCCCACCCGGCTCGAATGTCAGCATGACTTGGGGTTGGAATGCCCTGATCTCCCGGACGAAACGCTCCACAATCACGTCTTCTGGGGCGTTAATGTAGGCCCGTGGATGGTTGTTGGCATCCCAGCCGGCCATGCCGGAGTCCCGGTACTCCAGCAGGTCGTGACTTTCCAGACCCAGGGCCCTCACAGCACAGGAAAGCTCGATGCGCCGGATCTCGCCCAGGTTCTCTCTGGTGGCGGAGCCCTCCTGCCGAATCTCCCCCTCTTCGCCCAATGTGGTGGTCACCAGGCGCACCCGTCGGCCCTCCGCCACATTACGCGCCAACAGCCCCCCCACGGGGAAAGCCTCATCATCAGGGTGAGCAAAGCAAGCCAAAAGCCGAAGTCCAGACATCTTTTATCGTCCTTGACGTTCTGTTGATTCCGATGAACAAAGCCGGTTGTTGGAAGTTCATATCCAGTAAACCCGGCTCGGCCGGTTCAGTCAATGACGGCAACGGTCATCACCTCGTGAACAGTCTGAGGTCCAGTCCGAATTTGTCCCGAATAAGGGCCGTTTGGCCGTTTGACAGCCCATAAGGGTGCATCTAGAATCCTGCTCGTGGCGTACTCGATAACAGGATGGGGAATCTGCCATGACCCGTATTGATTTAGGAGGCCGGTATGGCTGAATTATTGGGCTTGGGTTGTTCTCACGGCCCTATCATCCTCACTCCACCGGAGGTCTGGCATAAGAGCCGGGAGCGGATATTCGGCCGGAACCCGGATTTCCAAGCGCCGCCACAACTGGTCAAGGAACTGGGTGATGACAACGGTCTGACCCAGGATCGTCTGGACCAACGGAGAGTGGTTGAAGCCTTCCAGGTGATGCGAGACCGGCTCCACAATTGGAAGCCCGACGTCCTGATGGTCATTGGCGATGACCAGGCCGAGAATTTCCAGCAGGACAACCTGCCGCCATTCTGCTTATACACTGGAAGCGAGGTTGACGGTTTTCCATTTCGAAACATGGGCGGGAGCAATAACAGCTGGGGTGCCGCTCCGGAGACCAAGTTCACATTCCAGTGTCCCCAAGATTTCTCCAGGGACATGCGGAACTCCTTGATTCGAGATGGCATAGACATGGCCTCATCCAGTGCCTTGAATGGCTGGGATTGGGGTCTGTCCCACGCCATCATCAACCCCCTTGTCTACCTCGACCCAGAAGGAGAGTTTCCCCTGCTGCCCCTCTTTGTCAATTGTTACGGAGAAGAGGCCGGACCTGATTACCCGCCCCGGCCCACGGCAAAGCGTTGTTATGAAGTGGGACAATCCATACGCCGGTTCCTGGACACTCGGGACGAGCGGGTCGCCGTGGTGGCGTCGTCGAGTTGGTCACACAGCTTCCTGGCCCACAAATTCGGTTGTTCCGCCATCGACCTTGATACCGACCGCCGTTATCTGGAGTTGGTCAGGCAGGGCCAGGGTAGCGAGTTGGCCGGGCTCACACCCGAGGAGCTACAGGACTCGGGCGATCATGAGATATTGAACTGGATCATCGCCCTAGGAATCCTGGGCGACGTTCCGGCAGAGATAGTGGACGTGCGGGAATCGCACACCCAGTTGGCCTTCCGGGTAGCGGCCCTATGGGGATAACCCAAGACTCAAGTCAGATTTAGCTGCTCCGGCCCAGGCCGAACGTCGGCCCCGCACCCAAATGCCACAGGAGGAAAGATGCATTACGGCCTGATCATGGAAGGCGACTACCGGTACGGCCATACCCAAGAAGAAGCCTTTGACGAGTCATTCGATATGGCGGAAATGGCCGAAAACGGTGGGTTGGACGGGGTCTGGTTGGCGGAGCGTCACTTCGCCGCGCCCCGAAGCCCCTCGGATGCAATGGGAGCCGGGATACCATCGATCGTCTCCGTGCCTTTGATAATGTCGTCGGCGATCGTAGCCCGAACCGAGCGAATTCGGGTTGGGGTTGCAGTTAATGTACTACCTCTCCAACATCCCGTACGCATGGCCGAAGAGGTTGCCACCGTCGACCAGATCAGCCATGGCCGGGTAGATTTCGGCGTGGGCCGCAGCGGGTTCGCCAGGTCTTATGAGGGCTATGACATCCCCTACGGCGAGAGTAGAGAGCGTTTCCAAGAGTGCCTCGAGATCATCCTGGCGGCCTGGACCAACGAACGGTTCTCCTATGAGGGTAAGTACTACAACATCAGCGATGTTTGCGTTATCCCCAAGCCGTTCCAGCAGCCTCATCCGCCCCTCAGGGTTGCCGCTACTACCAAAGAAACCTTCCCCCAGGTGGGAGCCTTGGGGTACCCCATATTCGTAGGCCTGCGTGGCCTGGACCGGCCCGACCTGGTCAGCCTGCTTGGCGAGTACCGTAAGGCCTGGAAGGATGCCGGCCACGCTGGTGATGGCGATATCTACATCCGCATTCCGATTTTCGTGGGGAAGTCCCAGCAAGAGGCCTATGAGGTAGCCGAAGAGAGCACCATGCGGTCTTACAGGCGCTTGGCCCAGAATTTCAGTCTGTCGGCCGCGTCGCCGGGGACCGTGGCCTCGGAAGAACGAGTGGCCCGCGGCGAACGTCTGTCCACCGTGACCTATGAAGAGTTGATCCGTGACCGTCTGGCCTACGGAAGTCCCCATGACGTGGCTGGTCTATTGAAGGAGATTACCGGGGAGATGAGGCTTTCCGGCATCGTGGCCGAGACCAACGTGGGCGGATTGATACCTCGCGAAAAGGTGGCCGAGTCGATCAACCTCTTCTGTAAAGAGGTCGTTCCGGCGCTGCGCTAAAAGGAAAGCTACCATGGTGAGTTATTGGCATGCATAGTAAGGGCGGGCCTCAGCCCGTCCTTCTTCATTGCGGCGAATATCGGAGAGGGATGGCAAGCTCCATTGACGGGTGGTTGAGCCCAAGCATGGCGGGTTGTTAATCCGCCGTTAGGTGATTAGCCGTGGCAGCACAAATTCATTTATCGCCACGGCCAGCCCGTCTTCTCCAACGGTCGGCGCCACGAAATCAGCAGCGGCCTTGACTTCTAGCGGCGCGTTGCCCATGGCGACGCTGAACCCACAGGCCTCTAGCATGGGCAGGTCGTTGTAGCTGTCACCCACGGCCACTATGTTGGCTGGTAGCACGCCCAGCGTGTCGCCCACTCGGGAGATTCCGGAAGCTTTGTCGACACCTGCCAATGTGAAGTCGATGGCCCACAACCCGTTGTAAGGTAGCACCGCCTTGATCACGTACATGTCCTCATTGCCACTGAACTCTTTGGCCAGGGTGTCAGCGGTAGCCTCGTCCATGTCGAGAGCGGACACGCGGATCAGGTCCCAGTCAGGAACGTCATCAAAGGTGCTGGCGGTGCCGTTGGCGTGGGTGGCGACGAATGCCGCCCCCATTTCCCTGAGTCTGGTGACCACCAATTCAGCGTTGATCGGACCAAGGGGGGCGGTCCACGTCGATACTCTCCGTACCGGGTCAAGGATGTTGGCGCCGCCGTCGCAAAGTTGAGGTGTGGTCAGGCCCAACTCCTTGGAATACCGCAACACGTCGGCGGGCTCTCTTCCGGTGGCGATGAAAACGGGTATGAGTCCGGCTAGCCGCACGATGGACTCTCGGACTGTGGGCGATATGCTTTCTTCGGGGCCTATGACGGTGCCGTCTAAGTCCAGGGCTGCCGCCAGGATAGCGGAGCGGCCATTGTTGGATGGGCTATCAACCGATGAGCTATTAACCATGGAGTCCTTTGGGGGGCGGGTGGTGAAGTAATTCTACATGACCCGGCCGTACTTACTGAGATCCGCCGAGGGCTTTTTCGCCGGGAGCGGGCGGACGCGTCATGAATGCCCCAGGGTTTTAGTGCTCCGCAGGTTTAGGTATGGCCCAATAAAAGAGGCGAATCGATGCATCGTCAGAGTCATAGCCCGGCCAGGCGGCTGACCACAAAAAGAGGCCCCCGCCCTTCTGCAGAAAGGCGGGGGCCTCTCGGTTCCTAATTAACTATGAAGACGGTCTAGTCGAAGACCAACTCCTTGTTCTTGCGGTCGGGGCTGCGCATCTCGGCCAAACCGTCTTTGGCGTTGTCTTGGGAGTTGCAGAACAACTCTATGCCGTTGCCGTCCGGATCGGTGATGTAGATGCTGCGGGTCATGCTGTGGTCAACGGTTCGCAGGTCCGATTTCTCGAAATACTGCTGCAAATTATTGTAATAGTCCGTCAGCTCCGCGAAGTCTTCTACCTGTATGGCCATGTGGTTCAAACCAAGGCCGCCCTCAGTTACCGGCTTTGCGCCTTCGGGAGCCTGGAAAAGAGCCAAGTCGTGGTGGATTGAGCCGCAGGTCAGGAAGGTCCCGAAACCGGGGCGCTCCAGAGCGATTTCGAAGCCTAAAACTTCGGTGTAGAACTTGGTCGAGGCATCCACGTCTTTGACGTTGATAACTAGGTGACCGATCCTCTTGGGTTTTGCCATTTTAGTCCTCCTAAAGCCTTCCCTGATTCTGAACGTTATGACTGGGAATCCCGACGGATATTGATAGTTGGCGTTACGGATACTATACCGTTTCAAAGGCAATATTCCAAGAGGTCCTCCGCTCTCACCTCTCACGTTCCAGGAACCGCTGCACCCGGTCCATGGCGTTTGTTTTGTCGTAGCTTTGGTAGAGGAGCATGGCGTTGCGCACTGGGTCTCCGCCGAAGAAGCGCTCGTAGAGCACCTGCCTGCCTCCAAAGGCGCTGCAGGCCACGTCCCAAGCCAGGTGGAACAGCCGCACTCGGTCCTTGGCGCCCGTTGTATCGGTGGCCAGGTAACGCTCCAACTCCGGCGCGATCGGAGTGTCGAAGTCGGCTTCTGCGGGCAGGGCCATTAGGCTGCTGGAGCCCAGTAGCTGCACGATCTCAGCGAGCCTGGCGTAGATGGTGCTGGAGTAGAGATTGCGGGCGGCGATCAGCGGGCCTTGGGCCGGACACATCACTCCCCATTGGTTCAGCTTAGCGTCAGCCTCGGCGGCCCGCACGCAGGCCTTCAGAGTCTCCAGATAGACCACGATTTCGCCAATGCGTTCCTGAACGTGGGGTACCTGAGTCGAGCCCAAAGTTTCCGCCATCAGGGACGTTAGCCCGAGCAGGAACTCGGTCTTGACCACCGTGCGGTTGACCACCTGTTGCCCAGTATGGGCAGTGGACTGGGTTGCCGTTGCGTAGGCGTTGCACATGTCCACGTCGCCGAGCAAGAACACCCTCTCCCAGGGCACCAGGACGTTGTCGAAAAAGACCAGGGCGTCCATTTCCTCAAACCTGGCCCCCAGGGGGTGGTCGAAGCTGGAACGGCCTAGGTCCAGGCTCTCGCGGCAAATGAACTTTAGGCCTGGGGTGGCGCAGGGAAGGGCGAAAGAAAACGCTTGCCGCCAGGAGTCTTTACCCAAGGTATGGGTGCGGGTGGGATAAACGGCTATTTCGTGGGAGATTGGCCCCAAAGTGGCCAAGATGCGGCTACCATGCACTACGATTCCCGCGTCGGTTTCCTTCACCACCGTCAGGGCCACCTGTTCCTCGATATTATCGGCGATGGCGGAATCGCGGCGGCGCTGCAGGTTCACCAGAGTGTGAGTCAGTGTCAGGTCGTTCTCGCGGATGTGTTCGTGGTAGCGCAGGACATTGTCCTTGAATTCGGGACGGTTGTCTGAGAAGTAATCCGACGACCCTGCCCAGCCGGACACCGCGTTGTTGAGGAAATCTGGGGTGCGGGCCATCATGCCGCAGCTTTCCCACGCCCAATGGGTCATCATCTCGCGCCGTTTGACTAGGTCGTCGATGGTCTTTGGGATGATGAAAGACAACCCGACCGGTTCTCCAGAGGACGGCGACTTGAAGGTCATGGCATCCTTGGTGGCCGAGTCGTGCTGCTGGTCGTAAAGGGCCGCTAGAGAACGAACGCCATTCTGGAAAGAGGGGTGGGTGGTAACATCGTCCACCCTCTCTCCGCGGATCCAGACCTCGGCAGGGTTCTCAGACAGACCGTCGATGTATTGCTGCCCTGTTCGAGCGGGCATGGATTAGCCTCCCAGCGCCGTTAATACCGGACATTGTGGATAGGCCCCCGGCCAGATTGCGGCGAGTGTAGCAGCGGCCTTATGGGGTGTCAAAATTGGCTGCTACAAGATGCTCAATGTGCCGGGCACACCCGGCGTCACCGCCAATGACATCAAGGCCATGGCAATGCTGGCTGCGCAGAATCAAACACCCGACTTGCCTCGACGCACCGTAGTCCTTCGCGTGAGGCCTGGAATCGGATCCTAAATATCATCGAAATTATAGGCACACCCGCCTAGCATCACAGCTTAATCTACTTTTATCTATCGGCAAGTATTAAGTCGTACACGATTAGTAGAAGGCGCTAAAACGGTGATATACATAGGCGCGCATGGACTAGTACCCATTCCCCAAGGGTTGTGGTATGTTACCGGCGTCTTTTCAGCCTCTTAACGGCTGTTTTTAAAGTTATTGGGGCGCGTGATGGTCAGCGATAGGAGGAACGTATGAAAGGCCGAGTGGTAGTCTGCAAGGAATACGGCAAACCCTTCGTGATCGAAGAGTATGAGGTGCCGGAGCCCACTCCCGGCTCAGTCATACTCCGCATGACCCAAGCCGGTGTCTGCGGTTCAGACCTGCACACCTGGCGGGGTGATCAGAACCAGACAAACCTGCCTTTGCCGCTCACCGGCCGGGCCATGGGGCACGAGGGCACCGGAGTGGTGGAGTCGCTGGGCGACGGTATCGAGACTGATACCGCCGGCGCTCCCATCAAGAAGGGAGACCGGGTGGTCTACGCCGCCGTTTTCCCCTGTTACCACTGCCGCCAATGCCTGAAGGGCAACACCAACTGGTGTATGAACCGAAACTACCCCGCCGCCGGGGTTTGGCCCTATTTTGTGGCAACCTACTCCGATTACCTTTACTTGCCGGCCCGCCATCCTTTCTTCAAAGTGCCCGACGAGCTGGACGACAACATCCTGGGTCCGGTGAACTGCGCCATGGGCACCGTTACCACCGGGCTGATTCGGGCGCAAGCCGGCGAGGGTGATTACGTGGTGATCCAGGGCGCCGGCGGTCTGGGCATCCATGCCACCGCCATGGCCAAGGAGATGGGCGCCGACCGGGTGATCGTCATGGATCGCTTGGAAAACCGGCTGGAACTGGCCGAGGAATTCGGCGCCGACCACACCATAAACATCGAAGAATTCAACACTCCCGAGACTAGGCTCGCCCGAGTTAGAGAACTGACCGACGGCCGAGGTGCCGATGTGGTGATGGAGCTGGTAGGCCGGGCCGAACTGTTGGCCGAAGGCATCGACATGCTGAGCAACGGAGGGACCTTCGTCGAGATCGGTGACATCGTCCGCGGCAAAGAGGTCTCCATTGACCCTTCCAAGCTGCTCACCGGCAAGAATATCGTCGGCTCCCTGATGTACAAGCCGGAGCTGCTGCCCAGGCTGCTGAACTTCCTGGTCCGGAAGCAGGACACCCTTCCTTTCGACAAGATCGTCTCCCATACCTTTCCGCTGGCCGAGGTCAACGATGCTTTCGTCCAGGCGGAATGGGACCAGAGCCAGACTCCCATCACCCGAGCCATGCTTGTCCCCTAGGCGAACTACCCGGACGAGCACCCATGACCTCTAGAGTGGGCGGTGATGGTCGCCGATAAAGAATAGACGCGTGTCTTGATCGACCCCAGGGAAGACTTGGTACAGGCGGCCAAAAAGGTAGCTGCCCGTATCGCGGAGCGTGCTCCTGAGACTGAGCGCCAGCGCACAATCCTGGTTGAGAGCGGTTAGGACCTCCATGAAGCTGGGCTTATGACCGTCGCCATCCCAAAGACTTGGGTGGGATCGAGGCGCCGATGGGCTGTTCGAGTCCGGCAACTTCGAACACTATTACCGAGATGTCCGCAAGGGCACCCTCTACGACGTCAGCACACCTAACCAGGTACGCGAGGAAGTGGGCAAACACCTGTTTGGAATTCCGCTGGATACCCAGACCCGCTGGTTTTAGCCCCCGATCACCCGGCCTAAATCCTGTGGTAATATCCCCCCAACCTGGGATTCCGCGCCCGCGACCAACCCCTCGGCCCCGGGCGTTATCAATTGGCCTTAACCATTTGGAGGAATTACGCATGAAATTCGGTATGATGTATGAGATTCAGATACCCGAGCCCCACTACCCTGGCATCGAACGCGACCGGTATCACCAAGTCATGGCACAGGTGGAGTTGGGCGACCAGGTGGGGTTCGACTATTTCTGGACGGTCGAACACCATTTTCTCAACGAGTTTTCCCACTGCTCTGCGCCTGAGGTGCTATATGGGGCCATCTCCCAACGCACCAAGCGCATCCGCATCGGCCATGCGGTGGCCCTGCTGCCCGAGCAATACAATCACCCGATAAGGGTCGCCGAACGCGCGGCGGTGCTGGACATCGTAAGCGATGGCCGCATGGACCTGGGCACCGGCCGCTCTACCACACTGACGGAGATGGACGGCTTCGAGGTGGACCCGGAGCAGACTAGAGCCCAGTGGCGAGAGGCCATTGGGATGATCCCCAAGATGTGGACCGAAGAGACGTTTTCTCATCAGGGCGAATTCTTCAACATTCCGCCCCGCCCGGTGATCCCCAAGCCGGTACAAGACCCTCACCCACCACTATGGGTGGCGTGCAGCCAGCCGGACTCTTTCACAACCGCTGGCGAGATGGGGCTGGGCGTTCTCTGCTTTAACCTTGGTGGTTACGAGCAACTCCACGAGCGGGTTGCCGCCTATCGCGAGGCCGTCAAGCACGCCAACCCGGTTGGTTCTTTTGTCAACGACCAGATCGCCGCCTTGGTGATAGTCCATTGTGGTGAAGACGATGAAGAGGCCAGGCGCATCGGAGCTCCCGAAGGCGAGTGGTTCGTACAGAATGCAGAGCGCCTTTACAACCCTTGGCAGGGACGTGAGGTTCCCGAATCCTACAAGTTTGCGGTGGACGCCATACAAACGGAACGGACCAATAAAGTAGCCCAGGACCATCTGGATTCCGGAGCCTTTGCCATGGGGAATCCCGACACTATCATCGAGGTCATGAAGAAATACCAAGAGGCCGGTGTGGACCAGGTCCTATGTTTCCTCCAGCCTGGCCGTCTGGAGCACATCCGCATCATGGACTGCATTAAGCTCATGGGCCGCCACGTCATACCTCACTTCATCTAAAGGGCGGAACTGACCTAGCCCACGTCGGGTGATTTTGGAGAACCGGCACCAGAATCGAAATAGGATTTTGCCCGGTTTGCTTAAACTTGATTCAGATTATGTATGGAAATGCCCAACCAAAAATAGGGCCCCTTCCCCCAAATGGGAGAAGGGGCCTTTTAGCGTTTCCCTAAGAAAACTAGTCTGAAGACGGCAGCTTGCGGGGTTCTTGAATCTCCATGGTCTTTTCACAGCAGTCTATCTCACCTTCGCCGCTCTTGGTGCAGAGCACACTGCTGCCGCACGTTTCACAGGTGTATCGCTTGCCGAGCTGGTTGGCCATTTAATGGTCCTCCGGGAGGGTGTTGTTGTGGTCGTTCTACTTGAGTTCCATGGGTGTTTGGCAACAGGCTATGATGCCGTCTCCGCCCTTGGTCACGATGAACTCGGAACCGCACTTGCTGCATACGTAGCGTTTGCCAGTCTGATTGGCCAACTGTTTAGCTCCATTGCCGCAATCGTTTTTCAGATACCACTAGGCACATACCAATTATAGACAAGCCATATACGGGATTCAACTTACGCAAGTAGTTGAAGTCAGGAATCCGCCTCCGCCTGGTTGCCCTTGAACCGCACCAGGAAAGTAGCTTCGCCCAGGGGGATGCCGTCGAAGAGAATGGCGGCTGAGTGGATTCCCGGTTTCTGCACTGGAATTCTGAAAGTTTTGATCCAGCGCTGAAACAGAATGCCCTCTTCCCATTCCACTTTCTGCGCCGGGGGCGTTTCCAGTGGTATGCCAGGCGTCTTCAGGGTGACGAACAAGTAGTGCTCGCCGGGCTCGACCCCGCCGATGCAGAAGGCCAGGTTGTAATCAACAGTGGCCAGCACTGGGTTGTCGGTATCGGACGAAACGTCGGGCTCCGGCAATTCAAAGAGATCGACGATGCCGTTTAGGCTAAGTTCACCGTCGTCTGTCTCTGTTGTGTCTTTGCAGAATACCGCATATTTCAAGAAAGGGGCATTGGCTTCACCTGCCAAATTGCAGCCTCCGATAGCTATGGGACATCAGTGATTTGGATGACCAATTCTAGCATGCCGCATTTTTACGGAAAACGTCGAGCCGGGGCAGTTCTAGCTAGCCCATTGCCAACTGGGGCCAATATTGAGAAACTAGGCGCGTAATCTTCAGCCTTGGGGGTGGCCGTTGTGGCATCGACACAGGAAACCAGGCTAGACCAAGAGAAATTCGACCAAGGTATGACGACCCAACAGTACATCGACCAGATCAAGGTCAATAAAGACCCGTTCGTGGCCATCTATGACGCGGTCCAGGTACCGGCAGATTTGTTGGACCTGTTCAACGGGTTAAGCAAACCGCTTAAGTTGGCCGTGTTCACCGCCGATTGGTGTGGCGATGCCATGAGCACCACCCCGGTGATCCTGAAGCTAGCCGACAGCACACCCAACATCTCCCTTCAGGTGTTCAACCGGGACGACGAACTGGTATTGAGTAACAGCCTGCTGCCGGAACACCGGGCCGGCACCGTGCCCATTTTCGTGGTTATGGACCAGGAGATGCATCAGATGGTTCGGTTCATCGAGACAGCCAATATCCTGGTGCCTGATATCGATGCCATGGACGCCGCCATTGATGAGGAAACGGCCGGACTGGATGAGACTGACCAGCGAAGAGCCAAACGGGGCCGGCGCACCTCCTACCGAGTGGAGCGCGCCCAAGCCTGGGGAGAGGTCATCCTGAAAGAATTTGGTGGACTGGTGAGCGATGCATTGGCCGCCGGCCATGCGGATCTGCCGCTTGAAGGCGGCACCAAGTGGCCGCCAGAGGACTAAAATCAGGGATTGATCTCTAAGACTAACCTTACCTTTAGAGACACTTTCGGAGAGGACGGTGATGGCTGAAGAACAGATCGGCATGGAAGATATGGAGATGATCTTCGAGGTTACTGACGCCCTGGGGATACATCGTGAGTCGGTTCGGGTCGAGCTCACCAAAGAAGATCCGGGTTCCATCCAAAGGGTCGCCGACGGCATGGTGGAAATCACCCTTCCGGTCAACGAGAGCGCCGAGATCTTCTGCCGCAAGCTACGCATCGATCTGGAGGCGATGGGCTTCGAGCCGGCCGATACCATACTTGACTACGATAATGACGATGACGATGAGGACGACCGCCCGGCCCCCGGCCCAAGGCAACGCTTAAGCTAGTAACCCGGTTCCCGCCATTCAAATGCCAGATTGGCGTAGCGCACGAAGACCGCTCCTCCTGGAGCAGCCATGGGGCCATTGGCGGCCAATAGTGCGATGGTGTGCTGCTCCCCCGGGTGGACATCTTCCGTCATCAACACCCGTTGGGGCACATTGAACCCCTGTACCGTGCCACGGTCCCGGTTGCACTCCCCGTCGATCCATAGTTCTCCGTAATCGTCGATGCACGTCTCAAACTGGACCCGGACCCCGGTTGTGGGGTGGCCGTCCACGGTCTCCGGGAAAGTCACTTTGATCCGGTACCAGACGAACGAGAACCCGTGGGTGATCCACTTAGCCAGGTCGGTGCAAACCTCCCAACCGGAATCGTCGTAATTGGGCAGCCGGGCCGGAGAGCCTTCAAGCTGGGAGACCAGGCCTTCGTTGGGCTCGCCTGGCACCAGCCCCTGGGCGAACTTCCACTGTCCTTTCACCGCCGCCAGGCCGCTGGGGGTATTGAGGTCAATCGCTGCTCTAGGCATGTTGCTTCCCCTCGTTTATCATCTATTTGATTCCCACAATCTTGATGCCGGCGTGGATCTTGTAGATCCGATTGATATTCACCAGCAGGGGAGTTATCTGCTCCACGTACTTGGCGTTGACCAGACTGCCGCCATCAACGCCCCGCAGGTCCTTGATCTTGTCGGCCAATCCCATCACCAGCTTCTTGGCCTCAGGATGGTCCGAGCAGACCACCACGTCGCCCTCCATGGTCACGTTGGGATCCAGCAATTCCTCGGCACTGGCGTTCTGGAAGGCGGCCACGACCAGGGAATCGGGGAGCATGCCCTGGGCTTCCTGGGCCGCGGAACCGACTTCGACTTCCACGGCGCTGGCGCCCTTACCCCGCTCGAACTTCATGGGGGCTATGACACTGACCACGATCTTGCCTTTAAGCAACGGCCCCAAGTCTTCCAACACCGGGCCTTGGCCCTCGTAGGGAAAAGCGAGGAAGACCACGTCCGCCGCAGCCACGGCCCCGGCGTTGTCCGAGCCCTTGATCGTTATCCCGGATGCAGACTGGGCCAATTCTTCGGCGGCCGCCGAGCCCCGGGCAGCGTCGCGGGACCCGATGATCAGCGTTTCTCCGGCCATGGCCAGCCGCAGGGCCAGCCCTTTGCCTTCCGGCCCGGTTCCTCCCAAGATCGCCAGCATAAGCCCCCCTAGGTCTATTTGATTGAGCGACAGTGCGCCGCCGCTTGATATGACCCGTCGCTACGCCTGAATGGTCATGCGGCAATACTATAGCGGCAACGGGTTGCCCTGGGAAGGGCTGCCAAAATGGAGGTTAGATTGGCGCATGAACTCTAGCCTTGTGTTCCCAGGCGTGCTCGGCGATAATGGGGGCCTATATTCTCCGGGGCTTTTCACGCCTAGTTCGAGAATTTGGAGGTTCACCATGGACGAAGATGCCAAGAAGACAGCTTTACGCATGATTCCCTATGGGATGTATGTGCTGACCAGCAAGAGCAAAGACGGCAAGGACGTTAGTGCCGCCACCGTGAACTGGCTGACCCAGACTTCTTTCGCGCCGCCGCTGGTAGCCGTGGGCGTCAAGGGCGACTCCGGGGCCCACGCCCACATCACCGATACCGGTGTCTTCGCCGTGAACGTGATCGGCAAGGAACAGCTCGATACGGCCTTCACTTTCTTCAAGTCCCTCGAGCGCGACGGCGATTCCATTGGCGGCCAGGCCTTCGTGGCCGGCCCCGAGACCGGATGCGCCCTGCTGACCGATTCACCCGCTTGGTGGGAATGTAAAGTCGTTGGGCAACTCGACCAGGGCGACCACACTCTGTTCCTGGGCGAGGTCTTGGAAGCCGGAACACGCGCCGAGGACCAGACGATCCTGATGCGAGACCACAATCTAAACTACGGCGGCTAGCCAGCCGGCACAGCCCGGCTTATTGGGCATTATTTACCCGTTGTTAATTGTCTATTAGATTTTAAGTGAGGATTCCAGCCAATGGTTGACCTGAGACGTGCGGCCGCGATCGTCGGCGTGCACGAGCACATCACCCGGTACGCGCCGGACAAGAGCGAGGCACAGATTCAGGGCGAAAGCATCATCAAGGCCCTGGAGGACGCCGGCCTGGAGAAGAAGGACGTGGACGGCCTGTTCTGCGCGTCCATGTCGGTCCGCAACAGCGGTCTGAACCTGGCTGACTACCTGAACATGTATCCCAAGATGGTGGACAACACCACCGTGGGCGGCGGATCTTTCGAATTCCACCTCTCTCACGCGTTGAACGCCATCTACGCCGGGCGCATCAACTGCGCCGTCATCACCTACGCCACCCAGGCCCGCTCGGGCGGGGTGT
>UINC01000442.1_pt1 | contig 14518 bp, 12 predicted proteins | sample 5385821 | NCBI WGS metagenome assembly UINC01 (sample SAMEA4666929, study PRJEB26691) | marine metagenome | isolation source: Pacific Ocean | place: Pacific Ocean | collected 2011-10-13 | reverse complement strand
ATTTTTGGATTTGGTTCAATTTGATGATGTACGATTTTATTATTTGCTGAATCTTCAATAGAAATATCCAAAGTAAAGACAAAATGTCTCAATGTTTGTCGGGTTTCTACAGGTATGATCAAGATAGTTTGATTCTTTTCATCAGGCAAAGGAAACGTCATAGAACATCCTGTGAGAAACAGGACTGCCGCAAAAAACAGATTTGAATAATTTTTTCGTATAATTTTGTAAGCAATTAACTTTAAATTAGAGCACATATTTTCTCCTTGTTTAATATTTGGCTATTGCTAAAGGAAACAGTCGTTTCTGCATTGATACATTTTTCAGTACAAGCTGCTGGAAGGATTTCCATTGGTTAAGGCTTACTGAGTATCTGGCCCGGCTATATTCTGTCACCGGGCACAGATACGCAGTAAGTTCTTTTTTTCGTTAATTGCAATTGAGCTATTCCGGCGGAGGACCCATGAACCTGTCACCGGATTCAAAATTTGGAGAAAGATCCAGATTTGCGATTTTATATCGTCCACTGCCAGTGTGCAGAATGACCGCTTTCGTGTCATTATTGGGGATAGCATAGAGCTGAAACATTCCTGCTGGGGGAGGCCCCATCCTTTCTTTTTTATGGCTTGCGCCTAAAGAAAAAACTAGCACTATTCCAAATAAAACACCAATTATCGTTGATTTCATATCAAGCATAGCAACTCCTTTCAATAAGGTTAAAGGATTGGATAATCAAAACAATGCGAACCTTACTCTAATAAAAATGAGTAGTCAACACAAATTCTGGTGGAATTGTTACCTCTTTTCAGATTAGTCTGAGCGGTAACAAAATTCAGAAACATTCCAAATAATTCTGTAAATAATTAGACGGAGAATTTAAGATGAGTGCCTATGTTATAAGTGATATCACCGTAAATAATCCGGAAAAGTATGAGGATTACAAAAAACTCGCACCACCGGCTATTGAAACCTACGGTGGGAAATACCTGGCGCGTGGAGGAAGAGCCGAAAAACTCGAAGGAAACTGGGAACCTGATCGCATTGTAATTCTGGAATTTGAAAGCGTTGAAACGGCTAAAAAATGGATTGATTCACCGGAATATAGAGAAGCCCGAGCGTTGAGGCACCAGAATGCTTCTACGAACATGATTGTGGTGGAAGGTTTGTAAGTACTATTTAACGAATTTCAAACAAATTATTGTTATTGACAGCGAAAATAAATCATCAAGGTTGAAAAATCAGCCGAGATGTTTGATTCGCCAGGATGTCTTCGCGGTTCATTCTTTGTTTGCGGTATTCACCAGCCAGATAAAGCGGGGTTTGATTCTGGTAATGCTGATCGAAAAAATATCCGGACTGCCCGGTTGGACTAATTCCTGTTGAATTTTCAGCATCTCCAAAATCAATAACACGGCGTGTTGACGGTCCGGAACTGACTTTCAGCTCTTTTGGTCCATATTTGTGCCGAAACTGGTTGATCACTCCCTTACTTCCGGGAACTGGAAAAGGACCAATATTGAATAACAAGTTCAGCGGTTTTTTCTGCCCCAGCAAATGCTTGATTTCCAGAGTGTGAATCTTGCCCCACTCCCAGGAATTCAGATCTGAACCATAATCTTTTTCCAGGCTCTGCACGGCATTTACCCAAGCCGTTTGTAGAATCTCCTGCTGTTTTTCACGCTTGTCCGGAGTTTTCAGATTGTCCCACCAAGGAGATTGAGAATTATTCAGCAGTTGCGGCATGCTCTTATCGATCAGCGAAACATTGAGTAAAACAAGGGTCCCCTTTTCTTCAATTTCATCTGCAAAAATACTAATGCTCAAATGATAAAAGAGGCGGTGAAAAATAGTGGCCCCAATAGCATTTCTTTTGTGCGTTCCATCCCAGTTTTTAAATACTTCCGCAGCATTCCGGAAAACTTCGCCTCGTCCTGAGTTTTCAGACAGCACAGTCAGAAAGTGCTGCCGAAAATTCTCGATCCGCGGATGTTTCGTATCCAGCTGAATCTGCTGCATATCTGCTGCAGTCCAGTCATCCTTGTCCGGATCAAGCAACTGACTCATACGCTGCGCCCTTTCCTGCGGTGCATAATAACCCGGCTCCAAACCGCTTCCCATGTCTTCCGGCTGATTATTTCCATTGAACACCATTCCGGATTGGGGATTCACAGATTGAGGATTTCCTGAAAAATCGTGGTAACCGAGAACTTCATCCTTGCCGCTTGCTCCATCCAGAATAATAAAAGAATTCACGTGTGACGGACGAATCAACAGACGCGCGGCTGCCCACCAAGCAATGTTTCCTTCCGCGTCTCCATAGTTGATATTCAAGCCAGGAGCATGAAGTTTGCTGACTGCGGTCTGTGAATCTTCAAGACTGTTTGAATGCCCCAAATCATAAAAAACCTGTTCTGTCGAATTTTCATAATCAGCCAGCATCTCCCAGGCCAGTGCAACGGGATGGCTTTCAGTTTTTTCGACAGACTCCAGAACATCGTTGATAATCGGGCCGTGTCTTGAAATCCGTACGCGGAGAGAAATATCGTCTCCACCCTTTATCGAAATTGTTTCTTCAATGATTTTCAGGTCTTCCCAGTGATCACGGAACCAGACCTGATCCGGATTTGCAGGATTTGCCTGCTCACGATAATAATCCAAATCGTCATTTTGCAGCATAGTGACACCCCAAGCCATGCGGCGGTTGTGACCCAGAATCGCAAAGGGGATTCCGGCTATATGATGCCCGTAGAGCTCCCATTCCGGAGTTTTCAGGTGTGCTTCATACCAGGTTGCCGGCGCTGCATAGCCAATGTGAGGATCATTGGCAAAAATTACTTTGCCTGATTTGGTTCTTGATCCGGAAACTACCCAAGAATTGCTGCCGAAAAAAGGTGGTATCTGGGCCAACACATTATCCATTCCTGAAAAGAGTGCTGCTAACTCCAAATCTTCACTAGACTGGTTTTTTGAAACTTTAATTTGCGTGTCCCCTGCCGGCCAGTTTATGGCCAGATCCTTAAGGTAACTGCTACCAAATGTTTTATGAATATGAGAAATCAGTGGATCCTGCCGGACTGCATTAGTGAATGTGTAGGACATGTAAGCGGCTATGCAAACCAAGTCATCGATTTTGTATTCACGTTTTGGAATTCCAAGTAGCGTGAATTCGATCGGAGTCGCTCCGGAAGCCACAAAAGCATTCAAGCCGGAGAGATAGGCTTTCAGTGCTTTTTGAACTCTTTGTGGATTTTTCTGGAAATGATCTGCTGCATATTTTTCGGCATAGCGGTGTATGCCCAGCGTGCGGAAATAGCGGTCAACGTCAATTATGGCCTCACCCAACATTTCAGAAAGTCGGCCTTGAGCGACACGAATCATCAATTCCATCTGAAAAATCCGATCCTGCGCATGCAGATAACCCAGAGCTAGATAGGCATCCAGCTCATTTTCCGCCTCAATGTGAGGAATCGCCCATTTGTCAAAGACAACATCAACCTTATTGTTCAGACCCGGAAGTATGATTTCTCCTGAGCGCTGAGGTAATTTTGTTCTTAAAAAACCATAACCCCCGGCAATTACCAGCAAAGCCAAAAGGCTGAACCAGTAAATGAATTTTCGAAACATATTTTATTGCGAAATAATTAAGATCAGGCGGCCTCCATACTTAATTTTTTTCGGTGCAGGTACTGATTAAGTTTCATGCGTGTAAGCATGTCAACTTCACTGAACTTGCAGTGGATATCGTTCAGTTCACCGTGGGATACCATATCGACCACAGTCGCAGTTATATTTCCATGTAAGCTGGCATAAGGCAGATGAAAAAGAAAAGCATCACCTTTGTTGATTCCCTGAGGCGGCATTTCACCCAACTGAACTTTAATTCCACCGGCGCTCATGTCTTTTATTTTTCCGGAAAGTGTATGATGCTGCAGCTTACCTACATCAAACTCCTGCTCCGCTTCATACTGCTCTGCGGTCAGCAGCTGAAAGTCCATTTCTAAATCCATCGGCAGACGTTCAGAGACTCGAATGTGCAGTCTGTGAATATTATTGGTGTGTCTCAGAATTACAGCATTAAGATCCTTTGCTAGTTGCCCTATGATTTTAAACTTGAATTCATAATCTGCATCTTCTCCGCGGCGGATATTGCAGTACAGTTCAGAAAACTGTTTCATATTGGCCGGACGCCGTTTTACAGTCGGAGGTTTTATCAGCAGCTGAGTCTCATTTGAGTCCAGAACGGTAGTGATGAAAACTACATTTTTTCCCTTGTGATGAATCTGGCATTCCAAATGTGTTCCGGGTTCAATCATTTGTGAACAGCTAAAGCCAACCGCAGTATTCTTAAAAGTGAACTGCAAACTTTTCCTCAGCATAAAAATTCTTGCCAAATCCAGTTTTGAAAATCTGTCAGATTTTTTATAGTCCTCAACTATTTTTTCAAATTTTTCTGAAGACATAATGACCGGCAAAAGTTCTACCGGATCGCTCGTGTTGCATAATTCTGGGAAAAATTCCCTATCCTCTTCTTCTACTTGTCTGGCTTCAAATTCCGAGTCCAGTGCCAGTTGAGCTTGGTCTATTGCAATTTGATCTAGTCCATCCTGGATTTTCTTTTTGTGGTGATAACGTACCAGAAAAATAACTCCAATAATTGAGCCCACAAAAGCCAAGGCCAAGAAATAAAAACTTAAAGGAATTTCTGTAAGAGGCGGCATTGACTGCAGCATGTTCTTCGTCTGCAGATCCTTAAGCCCAAATTTCATTTCCTTTGGGCTCCTGTCAATCCCGCAAAGCAGCCACCAACTTGCTGTAATTCCCGAAAGTCTGACCAGTTTCTGGAAAATTATTTTCATTTCAAACATGACTACCTCTTTAACTAAACAAAGCTCAATCTGTTGAAAATTGTTAAAATTTTATCCTGCTCTAGTAACGCATCTGTCATGCCAATCATTTGATTAAATCGTAACTTCCAATTACTTTGTAACGAAATTTTGACACACGGATAACATCAAGACAAGCCTCTGTTTCCGCTGTGTTGTAAAAGTCTACGTAAAAAACATATGCCCAGGGAGTGTCCTTGGCAGGCCGCGACTCCAATCGGCAAAGATTGATCTGAAAAAGATTGAAAACACTCAACAGGTGATAGAGCAAACCAGAACGATCTTCCTGAAATTCGACTAAGAGTGATGTTTTTTTGCGGGAAAAATCCAGCTGTTCATTTGCTTGGCGTGATCGGACGACAAGGAAACGTGTGGTATTATTTTGATAGTCCTGTATTGCTGAAGCGCATTTCCATTTCTGATACCTATCAGCAAAAGAAAGCGGGACGATAGCCGCAACAGGTTCAGGTTCGGAATCAACGGCTTCCAAAAACTGAATCCCTGAATCTACGTTGCTCCTGGTGAATTGATTTTGTGCTTTCCCCAGGTTTTTTGAGATAAATCCGCTGCTTTGCTCAAGTGCCTGCGGGTGAGAAAAATACAACTTAACCTGTTCCAACTCTGCATTGGCCAGCAAAGCATACTCGATCGGCAAATTGATTTCTCCCAAGATCAACAGGTCATAACGGACTAATGAATCCTGAACCTGGGCCACTGTACCTGCAACAGAATTTTCAACTGGAACCACTGCCACAGACTCCGGATCTTCCGACACCCTGACAAGTGCCTCAACAAAAGTACTGGTGTAGGTAACTCCAACACCGGTATTGCGGACTTTTTGGGCGGCCTCATCACTAAAAGTGCCCTGCGGCCCCAAAGTGAAGATTTGGGAACAATCTTTTAAAAGCATGAAACCAGCGAGATTAAGAGGCAAGCAAACCGCCGGTGTTCAGAAAAAACACCAGCTGAATGAAAAATTGGCGGCTTAAGCAGCGATTGTTTTTCCGCTACGGATACACTGAGTACAAACTCGTTTTTTTTTACGATTACCGCCTGCCTGGCGGATTCTCACAGTTTGTAAATTCGGCATCCAGCGACGCTTTGTTCTATTGTTGGCGTGACTGACCCGATTCCCATTTGCGGGAGTTTTTCCACAAATTTGGCATTTTGTCGACATAATTAATTTGCTCTATTCGTTAATTAAAACTGAATCCTATAGCCGTTCATGCTAAGGGATTTCTATAAAATGTGCAATTCATAAATTTTCTGATTCTTCAGACAAAGAGGGCCAACCCTCTTCTTCCGGTTCACTCGCAGTTACTTTTACGTTCTGCACCGATTTGCTGGAAACTTTGTTTCCTCTGGCCTGAATCCCTTTAATTCCCAAATCATCTAAATTGTATGTATCACTGGATTTTCGAATTCTGGGTGTCGGCACAAAGGAAACTTCCAGTCTTATTCCTTCTCCCTGACTCAAGTGCAAAATTTTTGCACCCTTTTTCTTGGGAAACAAATTGTATTCCCGGTCAAGGATAAATTTTTCCACCCGAAAACGTTTTGCATAACAAACCTTGCTTGCTCCTTCCCAGTAAATCACATTGTGAACTGTCTCCTGGTTCAATTTCTCTACGCTGATGGCATCCTTTCCAACAAACTGTTTTTCCGGAACACGGATAACCTGATAGGATCCGTCCTTGCGGATAACCACAATTTTGTCATATGCAGAGCAATAAAACGAGGTACTGCCAGACTTGACATTGAGTCCCAAAAAACCTTCTTTGCGGTCCCAGCCCACTTTTTGTTTTTCTGCCACATCTTGAACACGGATTTCATCAAAGCTCTGGACTTTGGTACGGCGGGGAAAATCCTCTCCATATTTATCCTTGATTTTGTCAAGATATGAAATTGTGTAGCGGGTAATGTCCTTAAGGGACTTATTAAGAGAACCGATTGTTACTTTCAGTTTATCCAGTTCCTTCTGACTTTCTTTCTGATCATAGCGAGAAATACGTTTAATCTGCAGCGTCAGCAATTTTTCGATATCATCCTGCTCAACCGGAAAAGGCAGGACTGACTCAATGTGGAGCACTGCTTTTCTAACAACATCCAGGGCTTCTTCATAAGAATCACAAGCTTCCAGTTTTTGATATATTTTTTCACCAATAAAATACATTTCCATCCTGCGCATGTGCCATTTTCTTCTGGTTTGCTCTAGTGACAGAAGTAGTTCCTGCTTGAGTAAATCTTTGAGCCGCAAAGTACTGTGCCGCAAAACTTCGCTGACAGTCAGCTGTGCCGGCTGGTTTGCCTGAATTAGCAGCAGATTGACCGAAATGGATACTTGACATTGTGTAAATGCATAGAGTAGTTTCAGCAGTTTTTCTGCATCCATTCCTCTTGCTGCTTTTAATTCAATTTCAACAGATTCTGCAGTAAAATCATCAATTGAAGATAACTTGAGTTTCCCCTTGTTTGCTGCATCCTGAACAGACTGAATCAGGGATTCGGTCGTCACGCCAAAAGGTAATTCCCGTACAGTTAAGATTTTGTCATCAGTAACATCGATCCGGGCACGAACCAGTACCTTGCCGTTTCCCTCTTCATATTGTCCGACATCCAGTATGCCTCCACTAAGAAAATCCGGTAGCAGCTTAAAGGGCTGGTTTTTCAGAAAAGCAATTTGTGCATCAATAACTTCATTGAAATTATGTGGCAAAATTCGAGTTGACATTCCTACTGCAATACCTTCCGCACCAAACAGCAGGGAAACCGGGAGCTTGCAGGGCAGCACGACCGGTTCCTTATTTCTTCCATCATAACTGTCCGTATATTCAGTCAACTCCGAATTAAAAAGGGTTTCTTTTGCCAGTGGAGTAAGGCGTGCTTCTATGTATCGTGGAGCAGAGGCTGGATCGCCGGTTAGTGCATTTCCAAAATTTCCCTGTTTGTCAATAAAATATTCTTTGTTGGCCATGACAACCAGTGCAGAACCGATGGATGCATCACCGTGCGGATGCAGCTTCATTGTATCACCCACTATATTTGCAACCTTGCAGAATTTGCCATCATCTACCTCCTTCATTGTATGCAGAATACGGCGCTGCACAGGTTTCAGACCATCTTCAATATCTGGTATTGCACGATCCCTAATCACATAGGATGCATATTCCAAAAAATTTTGTTTCATCAAAGGCTTGAGATAGCGCATTTTATTTTTTCAACTCAAATTATTTGCAGGTATAGCATGGTTTTAAAAGGTGGCCTGTTCCAATTACAATATAATTTTACAAACGGAAGTGATACCTTCCATGTTACGGATTTCTTCCAGCACTGAGTCCAGTAAGTCATCATCAACGCGAATCAAGGACAAAGCCTCACCGCCAGGAGTATTTCTTGACAGTTGAAACTGGTCTATATTGACGCTATTTTTTCCCAAACAGGTTCCCAAAACTCCGACCATTCCCGGACGATCCTGGTTGGTTGTCGCCAAAATTGTTCCCTCCGCTTCAAATTCACAGACAAAACCATCGATCAATGTGATTCTTGGATGCGGGCCGCTGAAAACAACTCCTCCTATGGAAAACTGCTGGCCTGATGTGGAAAGAATGCACTTGAGAGCACTTTCGTAATCAGTAAAACCCGGATCATCTTTTTCTTCGATATGAAGACCCGCATTTTCCGCCTGCTGATTAGCATTGACATAACTCACATAATCATGCCTGCTCTGCAGCAAGCCCTTTAGAAAACAAAGTCTCAAGAGAGTACCATCATGCCTGGCTAATTTACCGCGGTAGCTGATTTCTAAATGAGTTGGGTTAAATGCAACATATTGTGAAGAAAAAACCCCCAATTTTTCTGCAAGCGATGCATAAGACGACACAGGACCGCTGCCTAAAACCTGCACACTTGGCATATTCACCGGATAGTCTACTACTTCTCCACGGAGGGCCCGGGGAGTCTGGATCGCAATGGATTCCGCGATTCTTTTTTGAGCCTCTGTTGTGGAGGCCCCAACATGGGGAGACATCACCACTTGAGGCAGATTCCGAAAAGGATTCTCTTTTGGCGGCTCCACTTCCCAGGTATCAATTCCGGCAGCGGCAACCTTGCCGGATTTTAATCCTTCCAGCAACGGTTTCTCCTGAATTACTCCTCCTCGTGCTGTATTCAAAATAACCACTCCGAACTTCATCTTACTGAATTCCTCAGGGCCGATCATTCCTGTTGTTTCCTCGGTTTTAGGCACATGAAGCGAGATTACATCCGCTGAAGAAATCAGCTCGTCCCACGTACACTTTTTAGCATGATGGCGCTCAAACACCTCTTCGGCAATATAAGGATCATAAGCCAGCACTTCCATTTCAAAAGCATTTGCGTAACGGGCAACACGATGCCCGACATTACCAAGACCAATTATTCCAATAGTTTTTCCATGAAGTTCCGTACCAGTAAAAGCGTGACGGTTCCACTTGAGATCGCACATGTGACTGTGAGCAGGAATAATTTTTCTAATCGATGAAATAAGCAGTCCTACGGTCAGTTCTGCTGCAGAATTTGTGTTTTTGCCAGGTGTATTGATGACAAGAATTCCTTTTTCTGTTGCATAATTTACATCAATATTTCCAATCCCGACTGCTGCACGAGCGATAACTTTCAAGTTTGGTGCTTTTTCAATCAACTCTCTGGAAATTGGCGTTTCCGAGCGAGTAAGAATACAATGAAATGGTGCTATAATTTTGAAAATTTCAGCCAAAGCCAGATCTGGAGCATATTGAATCTCAATATCTTTTTCTTTACGCAGGATTTCCAGACCCGTTTCGTGAATTGAACCTGTAATGAGAATTTTATACATGATGCGGTCTTATTTCCCCAAACAGGTTATGAACAACAACTACATTCTATCATTCCACATTTTTCCAAGGGACGCAAAGCCTCTGAACTGATCCTGAAGAAAATTAGCTTTTAAGTAGGGCTTCCCGAAAAATTTCTTTCTTTTGTCATCACGGACTTGATCCGGGATTCAGATCCCCGACTGGGTATAGAACAATATTTGGAACAACACCTCTGGATTCCGGGTCTGCGCTGCGTTTCACGCGGAACAACAATGGAGAAGAATCGAAAGCGGTTCCACACCCCTGTGAAGATAACTCACAGGATGATGAATTCAACCAACGGTTATGCACGACTTTTGTGCGGTTTCAGGGTAGACCCTTGCACATGACATCCTGAATCGAATAATTACTTAAATGATATTATTGAATAATATTATTTTTCTACAAGCCCTAAGTACAAAAAACTAATAGAAAATAATTTAAAAGGAAGGAAAAAATAACAACTTTCTAAAGAGAGTGGCCGGGGAAACGGGAGGACCTTTCCTCCCGTTTATCTGAAAGAAATTCAGAGACCCCTGCGGATCATCAACTCCTGAGGATTTAAGCGGTGCAAACAGCGTGTGCGAATGGCTATTTGACGAAAAGGGTAAAGCACTTTTTTATTTGAATTCATCTGGTTCTCCCGGATTTAATTGGTTAAAATTAGTGATTAAAACAGTTCTAAAAACTATTTCAACAAACTCTTGCACGCATCTTGAAAGATGTACTAATAGTATCGGCAGAACAAGTAGTTTCTTGAATGTTTATTTATCAGTAAAATTTGAGAAGGTTATTATGGCAAGAGGAGGCTTCCGAGAGGGGGCAGGAAGAAAAAAGGAATATAACGAACCTGTCAAAAAAATTCTATTAGGACTTCCGGAGTCAGTTTTAAAGCAGTTGGACAGCTATGCCACTGCCAAGAATCTCTCTCGCCCTAAAGCTGTGGCAATTTTGGTGGAACAAGCCATGCAGCAAGGCGGTCAAATGGTTGTCTAGTATTTTTTGTGTTCGCCAAAATTACTCATCACTAGCCCCTGATTGAAGCTCTGAGCTCAATTCTTTGAGTTTCTGCGAAGCTTCCAGGAAGCGTTTTTTTGACCTGTGCCTCTCCCACAGTCCCAAAAGAACTATAGAGGCGAAGAGCATTCCAACTAATACTAGTCCCATTTTTCTTCCACACTTAATCAAATTCATTCAGCCGTCCATTGCCGGATCTGCAAAAAACTAAGCGTTCCGGGCAATCTGAGCTCGGCCTTCCTTAACTGGAGCCAAACAACATCACCATGGCTGATATTACATAATAAACCGCAACTACAACAAGCACCCAATCCACCCATCTAGACGATTTGCCCTCTGACTTTTTGCGATATCTCCTCCATAAATAGACTGCACAAACAATCAAGATAGCAAGAAAAATTCCCTTTAAGCCCATTTCATCGCCTGTTCACTCTGATTCGCCTTTCCAGTAAAGCACGGGATTCAAACTTTCATCGTTATACATTTTCATTTGCTGATAAACTTTGAGTCGCTTTTTTCCGGTACTCAAGTCAACCAGCAATTTGTCCAGGCATTGCCTCAAATCCTCTCTTTGCTCTTGTAGAACGGAGAGTTTTCCAAAGCATTTTTTTCGATGACTTTCTGCAGCATCTTCTCGCTGAATTTCCTCATTCATGTGATAAATTTTAAGAGCATTGATGGAGAGACGGTCAATCATGCTCCCTGGAGTTTCACTGTTCAGTTCCGTCTGATCGGTAGTATTTACATTTTCTCTACTCAGTACATTTACCAAAAACTGGTCCAACTGCTCAATCAGGTCATTCCTCCGCTGATTCAAAACATCAATCGCGCGCTTAACTCCCGCGATCTTTGAGTCAGAAACATCCGGGTCGCGCGCCAGATCTTCCTGGTGCCATAACTCAAAATTGACCTGGTGCTGCGTAGAGACCAAAGATGGAAAATCTGCTGATTCAGAAGAATCATCCTGTGGCAACTCTTCGTGCCACTGTTCAACTTCTTTTAGCTGCCGCTCCAGCAACTTCACTGTTTCAAACAAGAAAACCATTAAAATTCCTTTAACTGAATAGCTTTTATCATATCCTCTAATTCACTCTGAACTGCTTCAACCGTTACACCATGAAGACATTCCAAATTACATTTTGGATACATGCATTTATTTTTACAGCCCGGATCAAATTCCAGAGCACGGTGCAGAGTTTGTCGGGGAGGCGTCCAGTTTGCGGCCCACGGTCTGCCAAAAACAGTCAGCGTCGGAGTTCCGCCGGCAACTGCAAAATGCCTTGGCCCATTATCGTTGCCCAGATGCAAATCTACTTTGTTCAAAATGGCAAGAGTTTCAGACAGTGTTGGAATATCATAATCCGGAAGAGCCGGGTGGGTCATTGCTTTCCTCACCGAATCAATAAAATGCACTTCTCCCGGTCCAAACAGGAATAATATCTTTGCTTTGTATCTTTCCACCAGCCAGTCGGCAATCTCAGCAAATCTTTCTAAAGACCACACTTTGTAGGGCTGACGGGAAACTGGAGACAAAGAAACAACAAAATCAGTTTCTAGCAGCCCCATTTTTTCAAAAAGATCGGCTGCATAATTTTGATCTTTTTCTCCTGTGAAAAAATCCAGCCTAAAATCTTTTGCCGAAATTCCAAGTGGTTTCAACAATTGAGACTTGTGTTCTGCTGCGTATGTCACCTTTTCAGAAATCTTGACTGGATGGGTGTAGGCCCAGCTCCTTCCACGAAAACTAAAACCTATCCGGATGGGTGCACCAGAAAAACGGGTCATCAAAGCACTGCGTGGATTTCCGAAAAAATCAAGCACTGTGTCAAACTGCTGCTGGCGGATCATCCGGAAAAAACTTTGTGTTTCCCAGAGAGTTTCACCTTTCCGGAAAAGTAGGATTTCGTCCAAATACGGATTCTCCCTCAAAACCTGATCAGAAGGTGACTCTGTCAGAAATGCAAGATGTGCCTCAGGAAAAGACTCACGTAACAGCCTGATCGAAGGAGTTGTCATTAAAACATCACCAATCCTTCGCAATTGGATCAAAAGAAATTTCACTGAAGCATCACCTTTATTCCAGATCAGTCAGATCTTTGAGCCGATCTTTTGTTGAAGAAATCTCAGTTATTTGTGCACCAAATTGTTGACCTACAATCACAGATTTAGCTTTTGCAATCTCTTCATCATTAATATAAAGTTTCAAATTTTTTTTAACAGGCGTATCCAGTTCCAGCATGGAGCCTTGCCCAAGTTTGAGTATTTCTTCAATTTCCATCTTGCATTCTCCCAAAACCAGTCGAGCAGTAACGGGCATTTCCATTAATTTCTGAATTTGCGGCCCAAGTTGTTTTTCGGGAGTTTTCTTTTTTTGTTTTCGGCTGCTCATCTCTTTCCCTTAAGGAGGAAGATTTTCTTATATTTAATTTGATGGTATCTCAACAAATCAAAATACCAAACTGGTTTGTCATTCCTGCAAAAGCAGGAACCTATTATTTCAAGTACTTACAAGTTCCCGGATTTCCCCTGAAGGGAAATGACAACATATTACAAGAACGTCAAATTTAGCTCGCAATATTTTAAATATTTTGCTATGTTTAAACGTTCAATACTTAAACCATACCGATTCCTTTCTATCAGAACAAGATGATTTAATCTCAAGTTACAAGAACACAAAATGTCTCCCAAACAAAAAACTGCAACAAAAAGACACGCAAATAGCCGTCCAAACAAGAAGAATCTAAAAAAACGCCGCCTGCAAATTCAGGAGAATGCAATTCTTCTCCAGTCTCTTGCCCAGGAGTAATGGGTTCTCGAAAGGATTTCGAAACCTTGATTCCTGATAAAATCAGGAAAAAACTTCATAATGATGGTGTTCCATTTTCAGAGCTTCGACAGGCCAGCAAAACTCCTGAAAATTTAATTGAGGCGATATACCGTTATTGGCGCGGAGGCAACGTCCGCATTGAGCGGAACTGGAACGGAATCCCAGCAGAAGCGGAAAACGTTCCTTACAGCAACAGTGCCTGTTTACTGCCGGATGACCGTATTTATCTTGAAAATTCAACCTTCCGGGATTTGTGGAAGGCTGCAACCTGGAACGTGAATTCTATCCGGACGCGCCTGCCTTTACTTTTAGAGTGGCTTGAGGAGCAAAATCCGGATGTTGTCTGTCTCCAGGAAACAAAAGTTGAAGACGCACAGTTTCCAGCCTGGGAACTCCGGCAAGCCGGATATGAATCCGTCTGCTACGGACAAAAATCCTATAACGGAGTGGCTATTTTATCCAAACATCCCATCAAGGATGTTCAGTTGGGTTTTCACAACTGCTACGATCAGGATAATGCCCGTTTGATTGCAGCAACAGTTTCCGGAGTGCGGTTGGTCAATGTGTATATACCTCAAGGACAAACCACTGAATCGGATAAATTTAAATACAAGCTGACTTTTATTGAAGAATTGATTCAGGAAATACTGGCAGAAAATTTTTCTGACAGCCCATTGGCGATAATGGGTGATTTCAATATTGCTCCAAAAGCAGAAGATGTCTCAAATCCTGAGGCTATGCAAAACAAAGTGAGCTTTCATCCGGAAGAACACGCACTTCTGGCAAAACTTACGGATTTTGGCTTGTGTGACCTTTTTCGCAAATTTGATCCACGGTCCGGACAATACTCATGGTGGGATTTTAGAACCCAGGGTTTTGAACGCGGTGAAGGAATGCGTATCGACTTTATTCTGGCAAAT
>UINC01000435.1_pt1 | contig 14560 bp, 13 predicted proteins | sample 5385821 | NCBI WGS metagenome assembly UINC01 (sample SAMEA4666929, study PRJEB26691) | marine metagenome | isolation source: Pacific Ocean | place: Pacific Ocean | collected 2011-10-13 | reverse complement strand
GAGCAATTTTCCAGGTACAGTGAAGAAATATGTATTAAAATTAAATAATATTCCAAACATAAAAGGTAAAAGATATTTTGGTCCTTCAAAAATGAGTATTGTTGGTTTGGTGATACACTCTTTTTCAATTATCGCTGTTTTTAAATATCAGGTTTTGATTAGATCTCTAGCTATTTATTTCTTTTTACTACTCTTCTTAAACAAGGCCTATATAACTGTTGTGCTTTTACAGTCTATGTTGGTAATATTTACAATAATTATTTTTATAACGTCTAGGAGAGAAAATAGTGAAGCCGTTAGTAATTCTACTAACCAAATTAAAGACATTATAAACATACACACTACTTAGTTGTAAAATGAGTCTAAAGATGAATCATAAGTGAATCAAAACGTGAACATTTTAAAAAGGTCTATATTATATGTGGATATCTATAGAAACTAACCTAAATTAAATTAAGAAAAGGAGAAAATAGAGGAAATAAATGAAGAAATTAACTTGTCACTGTGGTGGAGTAGAAATCGAGATATCTCTACCAGATGGTTTAAAAAATCTTACTAGATGTAATTGTTCATTTTGCAAGAGACGTAGTGCTATAATGGTAGCTAAAATTGGTCTTAATGATCTCAAAGTAATTAAAGGCAAAGAGCTACTTAAACTTTACCAGTTCCGTTCTAAAACAGCCAAACATTATTTTTGTTCAATTTGTGGAATTTATACCCATCATAATCCACGAACCGCTCCAAACATGTATGCAGTTAACGCAGCCTGTTTGGAAGGTGTTAATCCTTATGATTTGAAAGATGTTCCTATTTTTGATGGTGTTAACCATCCTCTTGATAAAAAAAAATGAGTTTTTACTAAAAATGAAAAAAATTTTAATTTTATTTATATTTTGTTTACTCACAAACAAAGTTTATTCTCAAGAGTTACTTAAGACTTTGTCGGACGCATTTAAAAATAATTCCAAACTTAATGCTGAAAGGGCAAGTTTAAATGCTAGCAAACAGGATGTAAATATTTCTATAGGAGAATTCTTGCCTTCTATAACCTTATCGGGTGATATAGCAACTCAAGATAATACAAATAGAACAAACCAGTCCGGAACAACACTTGCAGACACTACTACCGAACCTTCTAGTAAATCTATATTAATTGAACAGAAAATTTTTGATGGTTTTACTAATTATAATGATGTTAAAAAATCACAATTAGAATTACGATATGCTCAAATTAAATTAAACAAACTCGAACAAGAAGTTCTATTAGATGCAGCAAAAGCTTATTATGGGCTAGGTTATAGTGTTAAAAATTTAGAATTTAATCGATCGAATTTCGATCTTCTTGAAAGACAAGTTGAAACTGATAGGTCTAGGCTAGATAGGGGAGAGATTAGTCTTACAGACCTAGCTCAGTCCGAATCTTCTCTTGCTGGAGCTAGCGCAAAATTAATTACTGCTAAAAACGAACTTATTTCAGGAAAGAAGAATTTTCAAAAAATAATTGGTTCCAAAGCACCTGATCAAATAAAGTTAGATTTTTTTCCCACCTTAGAAATACCAGACAGTTTACAGAAAGCTATAAATATTTCTAAACAAAAAAATCCAGATTTAAATTTAGCGAAAATAGACCTTGAAATAGCCAGAAAGGAAGTGTTAATTGCAAAGGGAGATTTATCCCCGTCAGCCAAATTATCATATTCATTAAAAAAAAATGAAGATGTAAGTACTACTGTAGACCAAAGAGAACAAGAGGAAATTAAAGCCACTGTAACTTGGCCAATTTTTGATGGAGGAAAAAATATATCATCACTAAGAAAGGCTAAGTTTAAAATGAAACAGAAACAGCTTATATCGGACGATATTTTAAACCAAATTCAAATTGAAACAGCTAATGCTTGGACAACATATAATTCATCAAAAGGCGTTTTAGATGCTACTGAGGCCCAGTTAAAGGCTGCAGAAATAGCAAACGAAGGTATTACTCTTGAATATGAGACAGGTAATAAAAGAACAACTCTTGAAGTGATCCAATCGAGAACTTTGTTACTGGATGCTAGGACAAGTTATGCAAAAGCACAAAGAGATTTTGCAATAGCACAATTCAACCTTCTCGCATCTATCGGCGATCTTTATTTAGATAATATCAGATAAATCTTTACACTATTTTAAGATTGATTAAAAGAACAAAATGTGTACATTTGAATCATTGATTCGTAATAAAAAAAAGGAAAAAAATGACTAAAAATAATTTAAAGGTAGTTAAATCCGACAGTAAGAAAGAACAAGAACTAAAAGAAAAAAACAAGGCATTAAATGCAGCCATTAGTCAAATAGATCAAAATTTTGGTAAAGGTTCAGTAATGCGTTTGGGTCAACAGAAAGCAATGGATGTTGATTTCATTTCAACAGGATCTTTGAGTTTAGATCTAGCTCTTGGAATAGGAGGTTTACCTAAAGGGAGAGTAATAGAAATTTATGGTCCCGAGGGATCTGGAAAAACAACTTTAGCTTTACAAGCAGTGGCCGAAGCTCAAAAATTAGGTGGAATTTGTGGATTTATTGATGCAGAACATGCTTTGGATCCAGTTTATGCAAAAAAATTAGGCGTTAAAACAGATGAACTTTTAATATCTCAACCCGATACTGGAGAACAAGCTTTAGAAATAACTGATACATTAATAAAATCTGGATCCATTTCAGTTTTAGTTATTGATTCAGTTGCAGCTTTAACGCCAAGAGCGGAGCTAGAAGGAGAAATGGGCGACCATCATGTCGGTTTACAATCACGGTTAATGAGTCAAGCTCTTAGGAAATTAACAAGTTCAATCTCAAAAACTAATACCATGGTTATATTTATTAACCAAATAAGAATGAAAATTGGAGTAATGTTTGGAAATCCTGAAACAACATCAGGCGGAAATGCCCTTAAATTTTATTCATCAGTTAGAATGGATATTAGAAGAATAGGTGCTATTAAAGATAAGGAACAAATAATTGGCAATTCAACACGAGTTAAAGTGGTTAAAAATAAAGTTTCACCGCCATTTAAAGTTGTTGAATTTGATTTAATGTATGGGAAAGGCATTAGTAAATCAGGTGAATTAATTGATTTAGGCTGCAAAGCTGATGTGGTTGAAAAATCAGGTGCTTGGTATGCTTATAAAGGTGAGAAAATAGGTCAAGGAAGAGAAAATGCAAAAATCTATTTGGAAAAAAATCCAAAAATTGCTCAAGAAGTTGAAACCGCGATTAGAATGAAAGCGGGTTTAATTGCAAAAAAAATTGAAGGGAACCCAACCCATCAAGAAAAAAACATCGAAAAAGAAACAGAAAAATAAGGATTTTCCATCACAGTCTCCACACGAAAGGTGTTTAAACACCTTTCGTGTAGTCTATTAGACTTCTAATTATAGACAATAAATAAAATATCTGTATTTAATAGAATATGAGTCAGATTTTATTAGGTGATGTTAGGAAGAAATTTCTAGAATATTTTGAAAAAAATAATCATAAAATTGTAGAATCGAGTAATTTGGTACCCAATAATGATCCAACTTTGATGTTTACAAATTCAGGAATGGTTCAGTTCAAAAATGTTTTTACTGGCGTTGAAAAAAGACAATATAATAAAGCCACCACATCACAAAAGTGTATTAGGGCAGGTGGAAAACATAACGATTTAGAGAATGTTGGTTATACACCAAGACACCATACATTTTTTGAAATGTTGGGAAACTTTTCTTTTGGTCAATATTTTAAAGACCAAGCAATAAGTTATGCTTGGGATTTAATTACAAAAGAATTTAAGGTCCCAAAAGAACGTTTGTCAGCAAGTGTCTTTTCAGAAGATGAAGAATCTTTAAAATTATGGAAAAAGATAGGTTTAGAAGATAGTAAAATATATAAAATTTCAACAGAGGACAATTTTTGGTCTATGGGAGATACTGGGCCATGCGGTCCATGTTCTGAGATATTTTATGATCATGGCGATCATTTAAAGGGTGGAAAACCAGGTAGTCCCGATCAAGACGGAGATAGATATATTGAAATATGGAATTTGGTATTCATGCAGTACGAACAGATTTCAAAAGACAAAAGAATAAATCTACCCAAACCTTCGGTAGATACAGGAATGGGACTTGAACGAATGACTGCTGTTCTCCAAGGGACTCATGATAATTATGAGATTGACCACTTTAAAAAATTGATAAATGCATCTTCAGATATTACCAAGACTAAGATTGATAAAAAAACTATAGCAAGTCACAGAGTAATTGCCGACCATTTAAGAGCAAGTTCATTTTTAATTGCCGAAGGAGTTTTGCCTTCAAACGAAGGTAGAGGGTACGTTTTAAGAAGAATAATGAGACGAGGCATGAGGCACGCACATTCTTTAGGATGTAAGGATTTGATATTTTATAAATTGTTCGATGTTTTATTAAACGAAATGAAAGCTAGTTATCCAGAGCTAAGTCATGGTAAAGATTTAATTATTGAAACTTTAAAAAATGAAGAGGAAAAATTTTCTAATTTATTAGCAAAAGGAATGAAAATTCTTAACGATAACTTAGACAAGGTAAAAAATAATACTTTACCGGGATCTATAGCTTTCAAACTTTATGATACCTATGGATTTCCACTTGATTTGACTGCAGATATTTTAAAAGGAAAAAAAATCAAAGTAGATGAAAAAGGTTTTGCAAAAGAGATGGAAGACAGAAAGAAACTTGCTAGAGCTCAATGGAAAGGTTCTGGTGATAAATTATTAGATGACAGATGGTTTAAAATTAGCGAAGAATTAAGTTCTACTGAATTTTTAGGTTACGAATATAACGAGTCCGAAGGAATTATACTAAAATTATTCAAAGATCAAAAATCTGTGAATGAAGTTAAACAAGGGGACAAAGTAGAAATTTTAACAAACCAAACACCTTTTTACGGAGAGTCGGGAGGACAAGTAGGCGACTGTGGTGAAATTTTTTCAAAAAATTCAAAAATAAAAGTAGAAGATACAAAAAAATATCTTGGAGGATATCATGTTCATATAGGCGTTATTGAAAAAGGAAATTTTAAAATAAATGACAATGTTAAATTAAAAATAAATGTTGAAAAAAGATTAAATGCAAGAGCATACCATTCCGCAACTCACTTATTACACGAGGCTTTAAGAAGAATTTTAGGAAAACACGTCACCCAAAAGGGTTCATTGGTAAGTCCAGAAAAATTAAGATTTGATTTCAGTCACAATAAGCCGTTAGAGAACACCGAAGTTCAAAAAATTGAAAACTATGTAAATGACATGGTTAACACCAAGAGCGATGTTGTGACAAGAATTATGACACCCAAAGAAGCCGTTGATAATGGCGCATTAGCGTTGTTTGGGGAGAAGTATGGTGATGAGGTTAGAGTTTTATCAATGGGTCTAGATAAAAACAAATATTTTTCAACAGAATTGTGCGGCGGAACACATGTAAAAAACATAGGAGAGATTGGAAGATTTAAAATAGTCAGCCAGTCATCAATTGCATCAGGAGTGAGAAGAGTAGAGGCTTTGAGAGATAAACAATTGGAAGATTATGAAAAATCTTTAAAAAAAGATAAATCGTTAAAAGAAAAAACTCTAAAAGAACAAATAGATTTGATTAAAAAAGAGCTTTTAAAATACAAAGCTAAACCTAATTTTAGTGAAGATTTAAAATTAGCTGACAATGTTAAAAATTTAAACAAACAACTAGCACAAATTCAAATTCAAAACATTATTAATGATAAAAGCAAAAACATTATAAAAGACAAAAAAGTGGGAACTATTACTTTAAGACAACAAGTTTTGACAGGCCTTCCTTCGAAAGAATTGAGAACTATAGTGGATCGGGGAAAAAAAGATATTAAACAAGGCATTGTAGTTGCCTTTTCTATCTTTGAAGGAAAAGTTGGTGTTGCTGTTGGTGTAACTAACGAATTGACCAAAAAATATGATGCAGTGGAACTTGTAAAAATTGCCTCAGAAGTACTTGGTGGAAAGGGCGGCGGAGGAAGAAAAGATTTTGCACAAGCTGGAGGGTCCAACAAGGATAAAATTGAGGGTGCTTTTCAAACTTTAAGCAAAAAAATTAATTAAGACTCTTTTTCAAATTAGAATCTATTACCTCAAGAAATTGATTTGTGGTTAAATATTTTTGGTTTTTACTAATTAATATAGCCAAATCTTTAGTCATAGATCCACTCTCAACAGTTTGAACACATACTTTTTCTAAAATGCTTGCAAATCTTTTTAATTCATCATTACCATCTAATTTACCTCTATGTGCAAGACCCCTAGTCCAAGCGAATATCGAAGCTATAGGATTGGTAGAAGTTTCCTTTCCTTGTTGATACATTCTATAATGCCTAGTGACAGTTCCGTGAGCCGCTTCGGATTCTACAGTTTTTCCATCTGGAGTCATTAAAACACTGGTCATTAAACCTAAAGAACCAAAACCTTGAGCAACGGTATCAGATTGTACATCTCCGTCGTAGTTTTTACATGCCCAAATATAACCGCCACTCCACTTGATAGCAGCTGCAACCATGTCATCGATTAATCTATGTTCGTAAGATATAGAAATTTTTTCAAATTTATCTTTAAATTCTTTCTCATACACTTCTTGAAATAAATCTTTAAATCTTCCATCGTAATTTTTTAAAATTGTATTTTTAGTAGACATATAAACAGGATACTTTCTTTGAAGCCCATAATTCATACAAGCTCTTGCAAAGTCTTTTATAGAATTGTCTAAATTATACATTGATAAGGCTACTCCAGGACCTGGAAAATTAAATACTTCAAATTCTTTCTTGTTCTTACCATCTTCAGAAGTCCATTTAACCTCAAGCTTTCCTTTTCCGGGAACTAAAAAATCTGTTGCTCTATATTGATCTCCAAAAGCATGTCTTCCAATTACTATAGGTTGTGTCCAACCAGGCACTAATTTTGGAACATTTTTACACATAATTGGCTCTCTGAAAACTGTGCCACCCAATATGTTTCTAATCGTTCCATTAGGCGATCTCCACATTTTTTTTAATTTAAATTCTTTCACCCTGACTTCATCTGGAGTGATAGTTGCGCATTTAATTCCAACCCCGTATTTTTTAATTGCATTTGCACAATCCACTGTAATTTGGTCAGAAGTCTTATCTCTGCTTTCTATACCTAAATCAAAATATTTTAGATCTATATCTAGATAGGGTTTGATCAGTTTCTTTTTTATAAAAGACCATATAATTCTGGTCATTTCGTCACCATCTAGCTCAACTATTGGATTTTTTACTTTTATTTTTGGCATAATATCAATTTAATTTGATAATCTAAAATTTTTATACATATTACCCTAAGATTATCAAATTATAAGTTATGATGTTTGAAAGAATATTTCCAAAGTTACACCAAGAGGGGTATAAATTTTTAGTTATATCTGTGATTCTGACACTAATTCTATGGTCAATTTCTGATTTTTTTGGGTTTATTTTTACATTGATTACCATATGGGTTTATTACTTTTTTAGGGATCCTGAAAGAATAATCATCGAAAATGACAATTATCTTGTGAGTCCGGCAGACGGTATTGTCTCAAGCATTGAAGAAGTTAGTGGACCAATTGAACTTGGGTTAGAAAATAAAAAATTTACTAGAGTAAGTATCTTTATGAATATTTTTAATTGTCATGTAAATAGATCGCCTTCAAAAGGTGAAGTAGAGGATATTTTTTATAAACCCGGAAAATTTTTAAATGCTTCCCTAGATAAAGCTAGCGAAGAAAATGAGAGGAATTATTTCAAGATTAAAGACAATAGAACAGAGGATGGTATCGTTGTCGTTCAAATTGCCGGCCTAATTGCAAGACGAATTATTTCCCAAACGCAAAAAAATCAAGCAATCAAACAAGGTCAAAGACTTGGCATGATTAGATTTGGAAGTAGAGTTGATGTATATTTTAATAAAAGAAAAACTACGGTTAAAGTTGGACAAAACGTTATAGCCGGAGAAAGTTTAATAGCGAGTTTTTAAATGGAAAGAAAAAATAAACTTGAAGTAGTTTCAACAAATAAATCTAGATATATTTTACCAAGTCTATTAACTCTGATTGGTGTTTGCCTAGGAATTAGTTCAATTAAATTTGCAATGGATGGCAATTTTTCTTATGCAGTTTTATTTTTAGTCGTTGCTGCAATATTAGATGGTCTTGACGGAAGAGTGGCAAGATTAATTAAAGGAACTTCTGATTTTGGAAAAGAACTAGACTCATTAACTGATTTTGTGAGCTTTGGAATAGCCCCGGCATTTGTAATTTATTTTTGGGAATTAAATAAACTTGGTAAGATTGGATGGTTAATAGTACTGCTTTTTTCAGTTTGTTGCGTGTTAAGACTTGCAAGATTTAATTTGACTAAGTTTGATCACAATGAGCAGTGGAAAATAAATTTTTTTGAAGGCATACCTTCTCCTGCAGGAGGATGTTTGATCCTTTTCCCATTAATATTTGAATTATCAAATTTTAGCAGTCTCATTAACTTAAAAATCATAACTCCTTATCTTACGGTTCTGGTATCTTTTTTATTGATAAGCAAAGTTCCGACTTTTTCATTTAAAAAAATTCTAATTCGAAGAAAAATGACTATATTTCTTTTATTAGGTGTGGGTTTATTTTTTGTATCAATTATTCAGTTTACTTTTGAAACGTTAACTATTTGCTGTTTAATTTATTTAACATTGATTCCAATTGGAATTTACAATTATAAATTACAGTTAAAGAATGCCAATAAGTTTGTTGATGAAGAAGAGCATCAAGATATTTTATAGTTTTTTTTAGTAAGAAAAGATTAATGGATAGCAGAAGTTATAAAGACCATTTTTTTAAAAAAGCAAAAGTACAAGGTTATAGATCTAGATCAGCTTTCAAATTAATTGAATTAAATGATAAATTTAAATTTTTAAAAAATGGCATTAAATTATTAGATGTAGGTTCTTTTCCTGGGAGTTGGTGCCAAGTAGCTAGAGAAAAGATAAAAAATGGAAAAATCTTAGGAATTGACAAAAAAGAGATTAAAGCAATACAAGGTGTTAAATTTGTTAGAGGAGACTTCTTAGACAAAAAACTTAAATTAATAGCAGTTGAATATTTTAAATCAAACATTGATGTTATTTTATCTGACATGGCCCCTAATACTACCGGCAACAAAAGTGTAGATTGTATTAGAACAAATGAACTATGTTTAGCTATCCTAAATTTTTCAAAAAAAATATTAAGTAAAGATGGCGTTGTTATATCTAAATTTTTTATGGGAGAAGATTTTGAAGAAATCAGAACTACTGCAAAAAAATACTTTAAAAAAATTGATTTTTTTAAACCCAACTCCAGCAGAAACGAGTCCAGAGAAACCTATATACATTGTTCGCGATTGAGTACATAATGTTTGTATGATACACAAAGGCATGAAGAAAGTAGAAATTTGTCTTGTTATTTTTTTTGTTACATTTTTTTTAACAAAAAATGTGTTTGCTAAAATAGACTATTTTTTACAAGGAGAAGAGCTTTTTAATAAAAAAAAATTTTCTGAATCAAAATTTAAATTTGAAAAAGATATTGTATTTAATCCTAAAAGTGAAAAATCTTATTTGTACTTAGCAAAAATATTTAAAAAAGAAGGAAATGACAAGCTTCAGGAAAGAAATTTAAATACTGTCATTTTATTAAATCCAAAAAATGAAGAAGCTATTTTTCTCTTAACGTTATTAAAAATAAAAAAATCTGACTATAAAGAATCAGAAAAACTTATTAAAACTTTTAAAAAAATTTGTAAGAATCTTTGCGAAAAAGAGAAAGAATTAAGCAAAACACTTCAAGGTTTACAAACAAAATAGGTGATAATTAACTGATGAAGGTTAGCAAAAAGATTCTCAAGATCAAAAAACTCAAATCGAAAAAGAAGCTGGTATGTCTAACTGCTTATTCCAAACCTATTTCAAAGATATTGGACAGGTATTGCGATATTATTTTGGTAGGAGATTCTGTTGCAACCGCTTTTTATGGCATGAAAAATACTAAGTCTATCAGTCTAGACACAATGATTAATCATGCAATGGCTGTAAAAAAGGCTATTCATAAAAGTACATTTGTAGTTGATATGCCTTTTAATACTTACAGAAATATCAAGGAGGCAAAAAAGAATGCTAAAAAAATTCTTAAAAGGACTCACTGTGATGGAGTTAAGTTGGAAAGCAACGGAAAAAATTTTATCATAATTAAAAATTTGGTCAAATCAGGTATACCAGTAATGGGTCATATAGGTTATACACCTCAATATAAAAAAACATTTAAACCACAGGGCTTAAAAAAAAATGAAGCACGAAAGTTGATTTATGAGGCCGAACAAATTGAAAAAGCTGGTGCTTTTTCTATTGTTTTAGAATGCATTTCTCCAAAAGTTGCAAAAAAAATAACTGAAAAAATCAAAATACCTACCATTGGAATAGGTTCATCAAATTTATGTGATGGTCAAATTTTAGTTACGGATGATTTGATAGGATTAAGTGGCTTTTATCCAAAATTTGTAAAAAAATATTTAGATTTAGAAAAAATTATAGAGAAAACTATAAAAAGATTTAAAGAAGATGTAAGAAAAGGAAAATTTCCTAAAAAGACTAACACATATTGATTTATATGAGTTCAGAAATTTCAGAAAAAGTAAAACTTATTGATTTATTAAAAAAAAATTTTAAACTTTTATTAAGTTTATTAATACTTTTATTTGTAATAATTAGTATTTTATTGTGGTTTGATCATAGCAATAAAAGTAAAAGAGAAAAAATTTCAGAAGATTTTATTCAAGCAAAAATTTTATTAGAAAATCAACAAAATATAAAAGCACACAATGTTTTAAAAAATATTATAGAGAAAAAGGATAATATTTATTCACCGTTATCTTTATTTTTGATTATAGAGAAGAATTTGGAGACAGATAAAGCAACCATTACGAACTACTTTGATAAAATTTTAGATATAGGGAGCATAGAAAAAGAAGATTTAAATTTACTAAGACTAAAAAAAGCAATTTTCATTTCCGAAAATAGTAAAGAAGAAGATATGCTTGAATTACTTAACCCTATAATAAACTCAGATTCAGTATGGAAAATTCAATCGATAAAATTTTTAGGCGACTATTACTTTTCGCTCAAACAATTCAACAAAGCAAAACAATATTATTTAATTTTAATTTCGGACAACGATATTGGATTGGACAAAAATGAAATTAAAAGGAAACTCAATATTATTGGCGATGAATAAATTTTGTAAGTTATTAATATTAATTCTTTTTCCGATCATTTTTATTAATTGTTCTTTTGGTAATCGAACAGGTATTTGGAAAGATTTATCTAAGGAATCGGCTATTAAGAAAGATAGAGCTAAATATAAACCAATTTTTGTAAAAGGAGAAAAATTTAAAAAAGAAATTTCAAACGATATTGTAGTAAATATTTCTAAGCCAATTACCAATGATAACTGGTTAGAGCAAAATTTCACAGCGATTAATTTTGTTCCACATCTTAAATATGAGAATAAAAAAAATTTAGTTTTTAAAAGCAAAAAAATTGGAAAAATTAAAGGTTCTATTTTCAACTCAGAATTTGAACCATTAATTGTAAATGAAAATATTTTCTTTTATGATATATTTGGATCGATTTATAATTATTCAACGAGTGAAGAAAGAATAATTTGGAAGTATAATTTTTATAAAAAACGATTTAAAAAACATTTTTTTAAAATCAATTTAACAATTGAATCAAATAATCTAATCGTTTCAGACAATCTCGGTTACCTTTATAGTATTGATGCGGAATCTGGAAAACTTATCTGGGCAAAAAATTATGGAATTCCATTTAGGTCAAATATTAAAACAGACGATGAATATTTATTTTTGATTAATCAGGATAATAAATTTTATATAATACAAAAAAGTAACGGGGAAAAAAAAATAGATATTGAAACTTTTCCGTCTTTTTTAAAAAATAATCATCAGGCAAGCATTAGTATTGATCCTATTAAAAAAAATGTTTATTTTATTACTACCGCAGGCGAAGTGTACTCTTTAAACTATAAAACAAATATTATTAATTGGCTGTATAAAACAACGCTGGGAGATTTTGAAAAAAAGGTAGATTTGTTTTTTTCTTCTCCAATAATTTATAAGGAAGATTCAATTATAGTAAGCACATCTGTATCCACTATTTCACTAAATACTTTGAATGGTACTTTAAATTGGGAGCTACCTTTTAGCACCTATTTAAGACCAGTTGTTTTAAGAGAATTTATTTTTTTAGTATCTAAAGATGGATTTATTTTAAGTTTAGATAGAGAAACAGGAAAAGTAATTTGGTCAAACAATTTATTTAATAAATCAAAAAAGTTTAATAAACAAAAAATTGGGGAAATTAATTCTTTAATGCTTATTTCTAATCAGATTTTTATGACAACCAGCAAAGGGTATTTTTTATTTGCAAACTATCAAAATGGCAAAATTATTAATTACGCGAAAGTTGATAAAACAGGATTTTTTACAAAACCAATAGTAGCAAATAAAAACATTTATATAATAAATAGAAAGATGAGAGTTCTGGTATTTAATTAATTTAACTGGTTGATTTTCCGCTAAGTAGAGATAGCTGAGTTATTTTATGATCTTTAATATGGTCTGTTAAATCGACCGGATACTCTCCTGTAAAATAATGATCTGTAAATTGCGGATATAATTTGTTTCTGTTTTGTGAACAAGCGGCCCTATATAAACCTTCCAAACTTAAAAATTTCAAAGAGTCTGCTTTAATATAATCACACATTTCACTTAAATTTTTATTTGAGGCCAAAAGTTCTTTTTTAGAAGGCATGTCTATACCATAAAAATCTGGAAACTTTATTGGGGGACAAGCAATTCTTACATGTACTTCTCTGGCACCAGAGTCGTATAGCATCTTTACTATTTTATGACATGTTGTTCCTCTCACTATAGAGTCATCGATTAAAATTACAGATTTATTTTTTATTGAAGATCTATTTCCACTCAGTTTTAATTTTACACCTAAACTTCTTATATTTTGTGTGGGCTCAATAAATGTTCTTCCAACGTAGTGATTTCTAATAAGACCAAGCTCAAAATTTATTTTTTTGTATTGGGAATATCCAATAGCCGCAGGCACTCCAGAGTCAGGAACGGGTACTACAACATCTCCTATATCAGGGGATTCTTTTGCAAGTTCATAGCCAAAATTTTTTCTATATTCGTAAGCGCATTTATCTTTAAGTAAACTGTCTGGTCTAGCAAAGTAAATATATTCAAAAATACAGGGTCTAGATTTTTTTTTAGGAAAGGGTTTAATGCTTTTTAAAGTATCTTTTTCAATTATTATTATCTCACCGTTTTCTACTTCTCTAATAAATTTAGCTCCAATTATATCCAAAGCACAAGTTTCAGACGCAAGAACGTATGAATTTTTAATTTTTCCTAAAATCAAAGGTCTAATTCCCAAAGGATCTCTCACACCAATTAACTTTTCATGACTCATCATAATTAAAGCGTAACCACCTTGAATTTGAAAAAGTGTATCAATTATCTTATCTATCATTTTTATTCTCTTTGACTTTGCAATTAATTGAACGACAGTCTCTGTATCAGATGTTGTTCTGAAAATAGCTCCTTCTTTTACCAAGTCTTTTCTTAATTGGATTGCATTAGTGAAATTACCATTATGCGCAACACTAATTCCTCCACCATAGATATCTGCAAAGAAAGGCTGAATATTTCTTAGGGAAGTTTCCCCTGTTGTTGAATAACGATTATGACCTATGGCAAAATTCCCAGGTAATTTTTTTAAAATTTCTTTATTTGTAAAATTGTCCCCAACCAAACCATGTCTTTTTTCAGAGTGGAAATTTTTACCATCAAAAGAAACAATTCCACATCCTTCCTGCCCTCGGTGCTGCAGAGCGTGTAATCCCAAAGCAGTCAGTGCAGAAGCATCTTGGAAATCATGAATTCCAAAAACACCACACTCTTCTCTAATTTCTCTCATTTTAAATTTCTTTTATTTTTTCTTTTGTTTTATAGTAATCTTCGCGATTTGGAAATTTTTTAACTAAAATTTCACTTATTTCATATATACGTTGGAACGAAATGGTATCTTTAGTTGCTATAGTCCATTTTTGATGTGGATAAAACCAGTTCACTAAAGTGAAAACACATACGCAAATTAAACCTCCTTTAAAAATTCCAAAAATTAAGCCAAAAGTTTTGTCTACATCACCCAGACCAGACCATTTTAATTTGCTGCTAATAAATTTGCCTAAATTCATTATGACAAAAAGCGATACTATAAATATGACAATACCTAAACCAATATCGGAATAATAATTAATTTCTATATAATTTTGTACCCAAGGATTTAATTTTGGCACCAAATATATTGTAGCAACTAAAGCAATTAACCATTTTGAAAAAGAAAATAAGCTTAATGTAAATCCTTTTGTGG
>UINC01000434.1_pt1 | contig 14572 bp, 14 predicted proteins | sample 5385821 | NCBI WGS metagenome assembly UINC01 (sample SAMEA4666929, study PRJEB26691) | marine metagenome | isolation source: Pacific Ocean | place: Pacific Ocean | collected 2011-10-13 | reverse complement strand
ACAGGGTAAAAAAGCAAAAATCAGGGTTGAAGGAAGACACGACCCTTGTGTTGCAACCAGAGCTGTCCCCATTGCAGAAGCCATGGTGGCTATAACCTTAATCGACCATTTATATAGAACCAAATCCGCCCGACTTTAAGCCCCTCCATACATGCAATTAATTGATATCGCTTTTGTTTGCAAATATTTTCTCCGGTGTTATAGGATCTCTTAGGACTTAGTCTTGCCTATGAAAGTTGGTTTTGTTCAAAATCATCCTCAGTTTGGAAATATTCAGGACAATCTGAATCGAATCGAAGAAATGCTTGACGGGAAAAGGGCGGACTTATTTGTCTTACCGGAGCTTTTCTCGACCGGATACCGATTCAAAAAAATGGATGAAGCTCATCAGTATGCAGAGCCTGTCCCCGGTGGTGTGGTTACAAGTTTTCTCACGTCTCTCGCAAATAAAATAAACACATACTTTATTGCCGGACTGGTCGAAATAGATGATGATCGAATTTATAACTCCTCGATCACAGTTGGGCCGGAAGGTTTCATCGGGCGTTACAGAAAAATTCACTTGTTTGATACCGAGAAAGCCTGTTTCCATACTGGCACGGAAGTTCCTCCCGTATTTAATCTAAACGGAACTAAGGTCGGGGTCATGATTTGTTTCGATTGGCGGTTTCCTGAAATAGCCCGTTCACTGGCTTTAAACGGTGCAGAAATCATTGCGCATCCTTCCAACCTTGTTTTGCCCCATTGCCCTCAAGCCATGATCACACGGTGTCTTGAAAACCGTGTCTATGCTATTACTGCCAACCGGGTGGGGAATGAAAATCGGGTCCCTGATGAGATTCTTCACTTTATAGGGCAAAGCCAGGTGGTCGATCCTGATGGGAATATATTAATTCGAGCATCAGAAATCGAGGAAGAAGTTCAAATTGTAGAAATCGATCTCGAAAAAGCCCGCGAAAAATTTATCAACTCAAAAAACGATATTTTCAAAGATCGTCGCCCCGATCTTTACAGTTAAAGATGATCATGCTGCATGTTTTGAAATAAAGCTGTCATGGGTTAAAATGCTAAATCATTTAAAGAACTAATACTATCGAGTAGCTAATGCCTGATGTTTTTTTGAGAGGAAAGTATGGGCAACGAAAAACCAAGATTTCTTAAAAGAGATAATGGAACTATTTATGACTCGGTGACCAGTGTGACCTGGATGGCCAATGACTCGTTACTGGAATTAGGAAAAGAGGTTTCCTACGCTGAGGCGGAGCAATATGCAAAACAAGCCAACGAGAAAAAAGTGGGCGATTACAGCGATTGGCGCATACCAACCATCCATGAAGCATCTTCTATTTTCGATAAGGAAAAACTAAATAAAGATTCAAAGGGCGGAGATATTTTTTTGGATTCGGTGTTTCCGCCAGGAGCCGCAAACTGCACCTGGACATCCTCAACACGCGGCAAAGAAGCCCAAATAATGTTTTATGCTAATGGTTGTCCATACTGGTACGAGAAAAACGACAAAACTATTTCACACTCCGTACGTCTGGTCCGCCGTGACTCCTGATAAAAAGACCAACATAGCAAAAACTATAACTATTCTTATTTTTCCGTCCCTATTTTCTTGGAACGTAGTAAAAAACTATTCCGGTTGTGCGGTTTTAATATTTGGAACCTGTAAGCCGAAATAGGGAGTCAGCTCATTGGGTATCGACAATTTACGATAGAGCTTGTGAAATTCCTTGCTAGAAAGTTCAGGATTGAGCATTTGCTTAACTTGTTCTGAAGATACAAGTTGCTGGGAAGGTTCGTCAAAGATGGTGACTCCAACACCAATCCAGTGGCCGTGGACAAACTGTTGCTGGACCAAACTTTCAACTCCCGTACTGTATTCCATGGCTTTTTTTATAACATGTTGAGCAATATGTACGGGCACACATTTTCCGATAGCAATCACCTTAGAGGTTTCTCCCATAGGATAAACCCGGAGAGCAGCTCGAGAGTTTCCCAATGCGGTAAATTCTTTAAAAATTGCTTTTCGTTGTTTGCGGAATTTTTTAGAAATATAGCCTTCAATTTTAATTCGTTTTTTATCCAAAGGTTCGCAATTTTCTTGCGCCTGCGCTGAGTCACCTAAGAACAAGCCCAGTATTATCAGAGTTCCAAACACCCATATTGTTAATTTTCCACTTAAATTTAAATTTTCTGTATTTTTTTTATGCATCATATAGGGTCTTGTTTCTCCAGTTTAATTGAAATCCTTTGCTATAATAGTAGAGGCTAATTACCAAAAGATGGTAAAAAAATTGAATCTTAAGGAGTTGGCTTTTATCAATCCGGTTTAGTTTGATTTTTTCTAATGTATTCTTCGGCGCTTTGTTCGGTTGAAAAATAATACTCTTTGCCATTGACCATTTTTTTTATTGCTTCTGATTTAGGAATGTACACGCCGTTATTGGGATCCTGCACCATTTCCGTTGGACCAGAATCTTTGGAACTCGAAGATGGGAAAATCATGCGAGCAACAAGAATGATAAAAACAACTGCAATTCCAAACAATGCTAAACGGGCCATTCCTTTATTGTAAAGATAAAGGCATATAGATTCAACCTGGGATAATGCCAAAATTTTAGCTGAAAATTGGTTTTTCTACTCCATGAACGATAAGCCTAAAAAAATTAAAGATAAGAAAAAACCTCTGGTACCGGCAGTGCGTCAGAAAGGCGCGCTAGTTCCCCCCGACCCTTTTGCCGCCTACCTTCAGGAGGCGAAAAAATACCCAATCCTTACTGAAGAAGAGGAAAAGGAACTGGCAATTCGGTTACGGGAAACAGGAGATGTTGATGCTGCTTACCAACTGACAACGGCTAATTTGATGCTGGTTGTAAAAATCGCCATGACTTTCAAGCGAGAATGGCAAAATGTCATGGATCTGGTTCAGGAAGGAAACGTCGGTTTAATGAAAGCAGTTAAAAATTTTGACCCCTTCCGAGGGGTTCGGCTCTCTGCGTACGCCACGTGGTGGATCAAGTCTTATATTTTGAAATATATTTTGGATAACTGGCGGTTGGTACGAGTGGGAACCACAAACGCACGACGGAAATTATTATTTAACCTGAAAAAAGAAAAAGAACGTTTGGAGAGAGAAGGATTTGACCCTTCCACCAAGTTGTTGGCAGAACACTTCGGAGTTGATGAAGGTGAAATTATCGATGTTGAAGCTAGTATTGGTGCTTTCGATGTTTCGTTTGATACGCCTACACATCCTGATAGTCCTATGACCCCAGCCCAATCTTTAAGCGATGGAAAGTCGCTTGAAAAAGGGGCTGAGATAGGTCAGTTTCGGGAAATTCTTCAGCAAAAAATTGAAGGATTTAAATCCGAATTGAAACCAGTCGAAATTGAAATTTTAGAAAAAAGAGTACTTTCTGAATCTCCTCAGTCTCTACAGGAAATCGGCAATCAAAGAGGGGTAACGCGGGAAGCGGTGCGTCAATCAGAACAGCGGTTATTAAAAAAATTCAGGATTTATATTGAAGAAGAAATGCCGGAAGCGGCGGATTATTTTAAAAATTGAGGAGAAGAAACATGGAAACCCGGACAGAAACGGATAGCATGGGAGAAATCGAGGTTCCTACCCACTGTTATTATGGGGCTCAAACTGCACGGTCGCTGATCCACTTTGATATTGGTGCAGAAACTATGCCGCGTGAACTCATTCGAGGTATGGGGATTCTTAAGAAAGCCTCAGCTTTGGTAAATGCTGAGTTAGGCTTGATGTCTGAAAACATAAAAGACTTGATTGCTAAAGCCGCTGATGAAGTTATCGATGGGAAACTCGATGACCATTTCCCTTTACGGGTTTGGCAAACAGGAAGCGGAACACAATCAAACATGAACAGCAATGAGGTCATTGCTAATCGTGGCATTGAATTGGCTGGGGGTGTCATAGGTTCTAAAGATCCGGTTCATCCGAACGATCATGTAAATATGGGTCAGTCTTCTAATGATACTTTTCCCACGGCGATGCATATCGCGGCAGTTGAGAGTATTAATGAGGCCCTGATTCCATCTTTGATTGCACTCACTAAATCGTTTAGCAATAAATCCACTGAGTTCAAAGATATAATTAAAATCGGGCGAACCCATTTAATGGATGCAACTCCGCTAACATTGGGTCAGGAGTTCAGTGGTTATACCACTCAGTTAGAATATGCTCTCGATCGCATCAATGGTTGCATGCCGCGTATGTATCAGATTGCTCTTGGAGGAACCGCCGTTGGAACTGGTCTGAATTCACATAGCGATTTCCCGGAAAAGGTTGCAAAACAAATTGCAGATATCACCGGTCTCCCATTTGTGACGGCACCAAATAAATTTGAATCGCTAGGGGCGCACGATGCTATTGTTGAAGCAAGTGGTGTATTAAAAACCATCGCCTGTTCTCTAATGAAAATTGCCAATGACATCCGCTGGTTGGGGTCAGGACCCCGATGCGGCATCGGAGAAATAATTTTACCAGCTAACGAACCTGGAAGCTCCATCATGCCTGGAAAGGTAAACCCAACACAGTCAGAGGCAATGACTATGGTGGCTGCTCAAGTAATTGGCAATGATACTGCGATCAATGTTGGTGGCTCGTCTGGTAATTTTGAACTCAATGTGTTTAAACCTGTGATGATTTATAATTTATTGCAATCGATTCGCTTGTTAGCCGATTCATGTCGATCGTTCAACAACCATTGTGTTGTTGGGATCGAACCAAACAAAACCCAAATTGAAAAGCATCTCAATGGATCACTTATGTTAGTAACCGCACTTAATCCGCATATTGGTTACGATAATGCTGCGAAAGTAGCTAAAAAAGCGTATCAGGAAAACATTACCCTGAAAGAATCTGCCATTGCTTTGGGATTATTGACCGAAGAGGAATTTGATGAAAAAGTCCGGCCCGAAAAAATGACTGGGCCTAAATAAAGAACTTTTAAACAAGGGAATAAGTTGAGGAGGTTTCAATGTTTAGTTTTGAACACTTTATAGGCATGGTGGTCATGCTTGCCATTATACTCCCGATCATTTTTAAAAAGATGTACTGAGCGTTATAAACAAATTAAACCTTCGAAAAGATGTTTAAATTCATGCTATCCATGTTTTGTATATTCTGATCGGCGATTAAAAAAATGACTTAAGCCTTTATGAAAATTCTTATAAATCACAAAAACAATGAATTTTTATGGGAGTCCTTTAAGTATATAGTTTGATGGGGCGGGAAACTTTTGAAATGTCCTTAATCGGCGTATTCAAACATGCGGTTGACACATTGCAGAGCTCGTTTTTGCGTATCGAGATTGATTTTGATGATGTTTTGTGGACTGGGATTTTCAAGGACGTTTAATATGTCTTCCAGTGAATTGGATTTCATGTATTTGCACATGGTGCAACCGCCTGCGAAGGTTTTTTGTGGAAATTCTGATTGCAGGACTCCTGTCAACCCACATTCAGTGAGTAAGAAGAATGAGTCTCGATCAGATTTTCGTACATGGTTAAGCATCTGACTGGTGCTGCCGACATAATCGGCTTTGTTGACCACTGCTGAACTGCATTCAGGATGAACCAGAACTTCTATGCCATTAAAGTTTTTTCGTACTTGATCAATGCCCTCCGGTTGGTATTCTTCATGGACGTAGCAGGTTCCTTCCCATAGTTTGATATTTTTATTTACCCCCTTTGTTTTCAGATTTTGGATTACGTTTTCACCCATCAGTTTATCTGGAAGAAAATAAATTTTATCGTTGGGAATTTTTTCGATTATTTTATAAACATTGGAAGATGTAACGCAAACATCGCATTGTGCCTTCACAGATGCAGTGGTATTGATGTAGCAAACGAAAGTATGGTCAGGAAATTGTTGGCGTAAACTAATAACATCTGCATCGGTGATGCCATCCGCAAGTGAACAGCCTCCGTATGGGTTCGGGTCAAGGACTATTTTTTTCGGATTGAGTATCTTGGCGGTTTCTGCCATGAACCGGACTGCAACAAAGACGATGATATCTGCATCAGACTCTTTGGCGTTCTTTGAAAGCCCATACGAATCCCCGGTGTAGTCGGCCACACTGTAAAATATTTGGGGCGCGATATAATTGTGAGCCAGAATGATTGCATTTTTTTCGCGCTTGATTTTTTCTATGCGCTCGATGGTAGGGAGCAGCAACTCGCAATTCTCTTTTGTGAATTGGCAGACGGGATTGCCAACATGAATATCTTTGAGTTTCTCGTAGAGTTGTTCTGCGGTGACCATGTGTTTAGCCTGGCGGCCATTTCAAAGGGCGACCGCCCAACATATGATAATGAATGTGAAACACGGATTGTCCTGCACCTTCTCCACAGTTTACTACAAGGCGGTAGCCTGACTTATCGAGTCCCCGTTCCTTTGCCAAATTATTGGCGACAGAAATAACCGAGCCCATGATTTCATGGTCGGCTTGTTCAATATCCAAAAGGCTAGAGTGATGTGCTCTTGGGATAATAAGAATATGAGTTGGGGCCTGTGGGTTGATATCGTTGATTGCAAAAAGTGTCTCGGACTCATAAATCTTATCCGATGGAATCGATCCTGCACTGATTTTACAAAATAGACAATCGTTATTCATAAGACTATTTTTTCAAGATTCGTAAAAGGGTTCGTCCCTATTTTCTATATCTTTTTGAGTGGAGTAACTGGTCTCAAATTGCTTCAGATGTTCAATGATATCTTCTTTATAGGAAATGAATGGGTCGAGCATCAAAAAAGGGTCGTCTGTTTTGCTAAGGCGAAAGCCAATCCAGTCTATGAGATACCCCATATGCGAATGTTGCCCTATTAATTTCTTGATCAATTCACCACGACCGTGAGCGCGTGTTCCTCTTGGTGGGTTTCTTTTTGCATGATCCACTGCCGGGTCCGTTGTTTTGCGGAAGCCATCGCCGCTAGCTTCCAATCCCCAAAACAGCCCACTTTTTTTGTTCAGGTTATGGTATTCCAGGTCAAGGCTTTTCAGCCATGGATCATGCCAATCCAGATTTTCTTCATTTTTAAATTCATTGAGCATCCAATACTTACTGGCCCAATCCACCCGTCCTAAAACAGCTTCTGGACCTTTCGACAAGTCGGTTAACACCGATTCCCAATTTTCGAGTATCCAGTCTGTTTCTTGATTCGTGCCTGCGAGATGTTTTTTGCAGGTCTCTAGAATATCATGTTGCAATTCCAGTGCTGTGGAAGAGGTACCAGAAGCCAGTGTCACATTCCATTTGAATTCCTGATCTCGTGAAATGGAACGCATTGCTTGCACAGAATCTTCAAGAATCCATTCTCTTTTTGCCACGCCCAGTTGCATGATTTCCAGCATCAAAGTGGTTGTTCCCATTTTCATGGCTGTTGCAAACTCACTCATTGTGGAGTCACCAACTAGAAGATGGATGCGTCGATATTTACTGGGGTCGGATAAGGGTTCGTCACGCGTATTGACAATGGCTCTATTGTATTGTACCCACCGATAAGATTCGTTGGGGATATGATCGGCGCGTTGTGAAATTTGAAAATCGATTTTTTCGTCCAGTATTTCTTGCGGCGAGACACCATCCCAGTCACGAAATGGATGTGGGTTACAGGAACCAATTCGCCCAGCACCACAGTAAATTAGTCGCGTTGTCAGAAAAGAAGATAGTAGTTTCAGGTTGTCCCGTTCATCAAAAGGAAAATTTCTCCCTACAAGGTAATTTTCGTGACAACCAAATGTGGCATTGGTTTCGAGATCAACATTATTTTTTATAATAGAAATATTGTTGTCCCAACCTAATTCTTCCACTGCTTCCTGAATAAGCGTATCACCTGCACGGTCAAAGGTAATGAGGTCAACAAGATTCGAGCATTCCGGGGATGCGTATTCCAGATGCCCCATGTCAAGATACAATCTGCCGCCATTAAGCAGGAAACCGCCATTGCCAGGAGGCTCGTCGTTTGCGCGATAATGCAGGTCGAGTATCCCTAGATTTTTTGAGAAGATATGATTCTTTATTTTGTTAGCAATCTCTATGGGATCGAGACGGAAGTCTCCGCCGTTATTATCTTTAACCAGCAGTCCATATTCTGTTTCTATTCCAAAGATTCTTTTTTTCATGGATTGCTTCAACCACGTTCCATGGAAGATTTATAAATTTCTGCGGTTTCATCATCGCCAAGAAATCGATATCCTTCTTCAGTGAGTGTTGCCAGGGTAGGGTAGATATCATCTTCCGGTCGAGCTTGACCGGTGGCTGAATCGAATAAAGCTGCAGTTTGAAGAAGTCGAATAGCTAGGGTCATGGCTTGTTCACTAGTTCGTTCTGCGAGAGGTTTTTCTCCCCACAAATCTTCGTGTTCGAGAATGCCGCGAATGATTTGTGATCCAGATCCGGTTGCGGTATGAGTGCGAATCTGGAAATCAGCTCCCAGCATATCGTAGAAATGGATGTTGGATTTTTTGTTAATTGGATCGTAGGTAGCGAATATGGGGCTTACCACTCCTAGTCCTTGCACTGCCATACCTACATTTTCTTTTAGAAGCTTGGATAGAGCCCGAATTTTACCTTCTACACTCATCGATTGTAGTTGCGACCGTCGATAATATTCAAAGTTGTGGGATAGGACTCGGGCCATTTCAAATGCAGTCGCCGGAACTCCTGCGATTGCCATCAAGGTATAGTTGTCAATTGGGATGACCTTGTCGCACATCTCATACATGATGCTGTTGCCTGCGGTTGCCCGCCTGTCACCTGCAACGATAATACCGTCCTGAAAATGGAATGCGAGAACAGTTGTTCCCTGCGGAACTGTAAAACCACTTTGCTTTTGGGTGCCTTCTATTTTTGCGTGCCAGCGGTAACCGGATTCTTCCAGCAGCTCAAAAAATTCCCCTGCGGAGCTATTGGATTCGGATTGAAATTTCATTGACCGGTGCGTTGCTTGTATTTTTCGGATTGTTTTGGATCAACTTTTTTCATGCGTTTGAGCAGATTATCTCGTCCCGGTCTAGATGAATCAGGACTGCTAGGTCCTGACTTGTCCTGGTCTGGGCTGGACTCTTTTTTTTCTTCTCTTCTTAATGGGTCGTTCATCTCCATTTTATAGACTCCTTTTTACAATGTGTCTTTATTATATATAGAATGATCAGCCAGTTGAAGACTTCAATCTGTTTATTTCATCCTCACTTAAAGAACGATAAATCGCTTTGCTCATCGATTTTTCCGTTAGTACGGCTCCCTCAAGATACCATTGATTAAAAGCTTCCTGTAAAGTTTCAGGAAGCTCATTATCTTTTTCGTCTTCACTGTTTTCAGATTTTATTTTTCTACTCTCATCCCACAGTTTAGCGGCTTCCTGCAGGGCTTGGTCGAGGGAGTAGGACGCGAAAGGTTGCTTCTGGATTTCGCGTTGCAACCAGTCCATAACTTTTTCATCTCCAGCTATGGCAGTGCCATTTTTAAATGTTTCCCAATGTCCATCATAGTTCATGCGGAAAAAATTAGGTTTCCCTTGTTCAGTCAATTCTACCAGCAGAAGACGTATGATGTAGGGAGCACGCTGAATTTCTTCAAAGTTTTGTTTCAATGCGGGTGCAATACCAAATTGTAGTAGCCGGGCCGAGGTGACATCTTGCGCAGATCGGTTGAAACCTTCCAGGTGCGCCATATCCAAAAGATTCATCCGCAGTCTTTCCACATCAGCCGGGTGACCCACGGCACCCAAGGCGATGCGATCATAGATTTCATAAATCTTTCCCGGTTGCGGGGCAAAACCAAAAATCAATAAACCTTCATTATAAGGAACTGCCAAAACAGGCTGCCCCATTTTTAGTTTTTCCTGCACATAGTTATGCCGGGTTGAAACTGCCTCCATCCAGCGATAAGGCTCTTCAAACATATTTTATTTTCCCTTCCTGGATATAGGCAAGTTCAATTGATCGTCACCTAAATAAATTCCAATTTTTGTAAACATTTTGCAGGCAATTTATCCAAAAAATCCTAGAGTTTATGGTCTGACCGATCGAGCAATTCGAAAAAGTCGCCGCCCGCCTGGGTTTCTTCAATATTTTCCGTCATGGATTTTATCTGTCTCAAAGAAAAACCTTCTATCTTACTACATGTGCTTTTTCTAAGTCTTCTTGACTGATTACCCCTGTTAAATCGAGTACATCCCCGTTTTTAAATTCAATTCCTGTCCAATGGATACTTTTTATTTTTTCACTTTCCTTGCTCACTGCGTCACCACGAATTTTTGCGCGGGTTCCTTCTGGCGGGAATTCTATGGCTCTCGAGATTTCTTTTTCAGTTAGTAATGAAAAAACTCCATTTTCCTGCTCCAATCCCCGATACAAGCCTCTGTCTGGATCAAGGTTGTGATATTCCAGGTCCAGACTTTGAAGCATGGGATCATCCCAATTCAGATTTTCGGATTCTATAAACTCCAAAAAAAGTTTTTCTTTAATGGCCCAATCTATTCTATCGGATAATTTATCTGGGCTATGCTTCAGTTCATTCAAAGTTTTTCTCCATTCTTGAATAACCCATTTTGACTCTCTGTCTTTTCCTGGAAAAGTTTTTTCAACTGCTTCCAGATAAATTTCCTGAATTTCCAAAGCTGTGATTGTTTCGCCAGAGTTTCTTTTTAGGGTTGCGTTCCTGTTTTTATCTTGTGATACTCTCAGAACGTCTTCAACGGGGTTCTCCAATTCAATATCCGGTAAAGTTGTTCCTCTTGCAATTAAGTTGAGCACGAATCTGGTGCTACCCACCTTTAAGGCGGTTACATAAGCAGACATATTTGCGTCGCCCATTATTAAATGTAGCCGTCGATATTGACTTCGTTTGGCATGGGGCTCATCACGGGTATTGATGATGGGCCGTTTTATCATGGTTTCTATGCTCAAAACGTTTTCAATAAAATCTGAGCGTTGGGCCAGTTGCAGTCCTTTAAATTGGTTCGTTTTAGGATTCTCAGATCCTACCTTTCCTGCTCCAGCATACAATTGCCGTGTAACCATAAATGGCACCAAGCCTTTCACCAAGATGTCGAAAGGAATGTTCCTTGACACAAGATAATTATCGTGTGTGCCATAACTATGCCCGCTGTAATCCGTATTATTTTTGAATACCTGGACAGCTTTTTTGCCCAGCTCTTGATTTCGAATTTTTGCACTTTCGGCCACAATCCTTTCACCAGCAACATCATGGGCTACTAGAGAAAAGAGGGAATTACATTCTGGTGTGCTGTATTCTGGGTGAGTATGGTCATTGTAAAAACGAGCACCATTTGAAAGTACCCGATCACATTTCATTTCCAGATAAGAATAAGGGCGTTTTCTGTCCTCGGCGCAAAAAGTATCTTCCTCTTCATCTTGCGCGAGGGACTGCACTTTGAAACCGCGCATGTCTTGATGAGAATTTTCCTGCGAGTAAGCCCATTTACCAAGCACGCTTTTTTGCGGGCAACTTTTCAATAGCTTCATGGATTCTTCTACGGGATCTGAATCTTCCAAGTCTTCACGGATGATACCGTATTCTGTTTCCATACCAAGAAGCGGGATGTAATCTTTCATATAACGGACCGACGAATCGTATTTTCAGCAGCGGAATCAGATTCATTGGGCTTTCGAACCCGAACCACATTTTTGGATTCTATATCCAGGAGTTGGAGCCAATCTTCTAAATTGTATTCGGCAGGTAAAAGGCTACCTTCTTTAAATTCGGTTTCTAATGCTGTGATCAGATCATCGACGGTTATGCATAATGTTTCCCCTTTAATAGATCTTTCTATGGCACTCTCTTTAGAACGTTTCATTATGCCTTCTATTGCTGCTCCCGAAATAAAATCGCTCCAATACATTTTCCTATTGCCACCACTTCGCAAGGTCAGCACAAGCACTTCTTGTTCCGGATTACGTTTAAAAAGCCGGTCCAGAAAAGGCTCGGCCATTTGATCGAAATCGTCATGCTCCCGTGGTAAACCATCTTTGAGATAAACGCGCAAAATTTGTTTGCATTCTTTTCGATCTGGACGTCGGACTTTAATTTTTCTGTCGATTCGACCAGGGCGAACAATGGCAGGGTCTATTAAATCGGGTCGGTTGGTTGCCAGGATTACCACGGTGTCTCGCAGGGATTGAATACCATCCATTTCAGCGCAAAACATAGGCACAACAGTATTACTGATGTTTGAACCTCTCCAAGCCTGCCGAGTGCCTAAAATTGATTCTGCTTCATCAATGAATATAAATGGCACTTGACCTTTTTCTTTGTAGTCTCTGGCTTTTTTGAAAATCTCGCGTATTTTTCTTTCAGACTCGCCGAGCCACATATTCAAAATTTCAGGACCTTTCACATGAATAAAGCGGCCTTGTAATTCGGAGTTTTCCTGCTCAGAAAGTTTGCTGATCACTTCCGTTAAAATCGCTTTACCAACGAGAGTTTTTCCGCAACCCGGCGGGCCATAAAACAGAAAACCTTTCGGTACCTGATACTCCATTTCTTGTAAAATTTTCTCATGCAACAAGGGGTATTCAAGAACTTTACGGATTTCTTCTTTTACCTTTTCTTGTCCACCTACTTGCGACCATTCTACTTTTTCAAAATCGTCTTCGATCAGAGTTTGCGATTCGCGTTTTGGAAGTTTTCCTAGAATCACTCTTTGGTTCGGATCTAGAAACACCTCTTCGCTTTCTTTTAAGGAATCTGAATCAAGATTTGCATGGGAAAGGACGATAGTTTCGGTATTTCCTGTGGCGGTCTGTACCAGCCATTGTCCCCCTTGAAGTTTGCCGGAAATTCTGGCCATGGGCCCCTGGATGGGAAGAGGTAATTTAGCAATGGCTACAAATCCTTCATTAAGAGCTACTTGATCTCCCGTTCTTAATCCCTCCTCTTGCATTAGTTCGGGGACGACTGCGACTTGATATTCGGTACCTCCTGATACAATACGGACAAGTCCATTTTCGCTTTGACCCAGAATGGTCCCAATTCGGTGCGCTGGTGATTTTAGTTTTTCAATCGCCTCTTCAAGTGTTTTTATTTTTAGAGAATATTGCTCTGCCATCTGTTGGGCCTGAAACAGGGCATCACGTAAATCTAAAACCTTTTCCTGTAATTGCGGTTGCTTGGAAGTTTCATCTAGCACCTGGTCAATCAATTCAACTATGTGGGTCTTATCGCCCATTCTTCCATCCTTTATTTTAAATTATAAACTTTAGAATATTATACCCACGCCAACAATCATAGTAAACGATGCTGTCGGGATTTATTTTACATCTCATAGCTAGGCAGTAATATTTCGGGTTTGGCCCTAGGGTTACATGAATGTAAACCTTGCTGCCACGCCTAAACAGCTTAAATAACAGCACTTTTCCTGCTGCATTATGTCCGCGCATACCCTTATGTCTACGTAGTTTACTCTTTATCGTGCCATCCCTCATAATATTTTTTTGTATTATCTAGGAAATTCCCAATGAAGAGGTCTGGTATAATGACAGCATGAAAGCTCAAAAAATATTCCAAATTTTTATTTTCTTCATTGCAGGGGTCCTTATTTTTCCATCTTTTTTATTTGCAAATTCTTTTAATCAGCTGATTGAGCAAAAACAGATTTTGAAAAATCAGTTTGGCATTGCAACATTAGAGTGCTTTCCCTTCACAAAGGAAATAGGGTTCACAGAGCACCAGATACCACTGATTGAAAAATGCTTGCAAGGGGTAACTGCACTGAAGGAGGCACTCGCCCAGGTTGGTCATACAGATTATAAAGAGGTGGGGATCAGTAATCGTTTTTTGAAAACTGCTGGCTTTCACACCATTTTAATTGATTGGAAGGCTTCTTCATCTGAATTAGTTCGTTTTCTAAGTCACCGTCTCAATACTGAGGAACAATTAGAATTTCTGAATAAAGTTCGCCTATTGAAAAAGAAGATTGCCGGTAAAGGGATAGTTAAGGAATTTTATTGTTCTAAAGAAATCTCAAACACAGATTGTTTGGCAGGCTATAAAAACCTCGTTGCTGTTCGTATTCCTCCAACGACAAAAAGAACAGGTTGGCATGAAATTATGATTACTCATTCCTCTTCTTCATCGGACAAACCCAATAAACTTATTTTAGGGTTTAACGAATTACCTGCCGAAATGGAAAATCGGATTTTGAAAGATCCTTATGAAACTTGGAAACCAAAAAAGAAAATGTATGAGGCTATTCAAGAAAAATATGGCAAAGCGTTCAAAGAGAAACTTCAGTTGGAGAATTTGATTTGTGCCGCCGAAATCACTTTAAGAGAATGCAAGCAGGGAGCTGTTAATTTATTGAAGGCCAGCCAATCGACCGAATTTCGTATGCGTTACTGGGGGAAAGTGACTCTAAACCGGCACAATACTTTCATAGAAGATGACTTTAATGCGCAGATCCGTTTCGACCTTCCAGCGGAAGAAATCATTGAACATTTTTCCCGCAAAGCCATAAAAACTCAGGCTGCAGAGAATACAACCCTAGCAGTAAAATTAGAGAAACAGACAAAAAATA
>UINC01000431.1_pt1 | contig 14581 bp, 11 predicted proteins | sample 5385821 | NCBI WGS metagenome assembly UINC01 (sample SAMEA4666929, study PRJEB26691) | marine metagenome | isolation source: Pacific Ocean | place: Pacific Ocean | collected 2011-10-13 | reverse complement strand
TAAAGAAAAATTATTTCTATTATCAAGAATCTTGTCATCAGACTCTAAGGAGATTCTGAAAAAGATTGAGAAAAAATCAAATAAAAGCTTTATGTATTTAAAGCGTCATATCAGTCAGGATCAAAGCAAGGAAATCGATCAACTGGGAGACATTAAGGGTCTTTGGTTGGAAAAGGAATACAAACGCTATTTTCCAGCAGGAGAAGTCACTGGCCATCTCATTGGGTTTACTAATATTGATGATCACGGTCAAGAAGGTATGGAATTATTACTCCAGGATTTTCTTGTTGGTGAAGATGGTTCAAAATTGGTACTGAAGGACAGATTTGGCAATCTTATTTCTGATATTGAATTAATAAAGAATTCAGTTGATGGTGAAGATTTCTATTTAAGTATAGATCTTAGAATCCAGTATCTTGCTCATCGAGCATTGCAGGCAGGTATTACAGAGTTCAAAGCCAAGGCTGGTTCCGCAGTTGTGCTTGATGCATTGACAGGTGAAGTGCTAGCGATGGTTAACCAACCTTCAGCGGATCCAAATATCCGTGGTCTCAGAAAACCCGAATTTTTCAAGAATAGATCAGTTACCGATCAGTTAGAACCTGGCTCTGCTTTTAAGACTTTAACCGTTGCGACTGCTCTGGAAAATGGTATTTATAAACCAGAGTCAACTGTTGATACTACACCTTTCAAAATTGGAACAAAATTAATCGGTGATGACCGTTGTCAGGGCCAATTAGACTTGGAAGCAATACTTATTAGGTCATGTAATGCAGGTGCTGCAAAAATTTCCTTAGCAATTAAACAGGAAATATTTTGTGACACCCTTACAAAATTAGGTATTGGCGAAATCACAGCTTCCGGGTTTCCAGGAGAGGCAAGAGGAGAACTGGGCTGTTATGAGAATTGGAGACCTATTAAGCAAGCTACACTGTCTTATGGTTATGGTGTTTCAGTGACATCTTTGCAATTGGCTAAGGCATACTCTGCAATCGCTAACAAGGGTATTGTGAATCAAATTAGCATTGAAAAAGTTAAGGGGAAGCCAAATGGTGAGCGAGCTCTATCTGAGAGTACTACTGCTAATTTATTGATGATGTTGGAGGCTGTTGTAGAGCATTCTGTGAGCAGAGCTAAGGTGAAAGGTTATAGGGTGGGTGGTAAAACAGGTACAGCACAAACATTTTCAGACGATTATTCTGGAGATGCACACAATGCATTTTTTGTTGGTATAGCTCCAATTAGCAACCCAAGAATTGTCACAGTAGTAGTGGTAAATGAGCCTCAAGGTCAGAAGTATTTTGGCGGACAAGTTGCAGCACCTATTTTTTCTTCAATCGTCTCAGGCGCCTTGAGAATTATGGGAATAGCACCGGATGGTAATGTAAAATCTTGATCGAATAATTTTCAGATAATGAAGTAGTAAAAAGAAATTGAAATTGGTTTAATTAAAAAATATAACTAGTTAAAAAAAAGTGTTTCTATTATTTTCAGATGATCTTATTGAGCTGTTTTCAGCATTTAATGCGCTGACCTATATTACAACCAGAGGAATATTAAGTGCCCTTACAGCACTAACCATTTCTTTTTTGGCAGGGCCAGTGTTAATTCGAAAATTATCTTTCAATGAAGTTGGTGAGTCCATTAGAACAGATGGACCGCAATCGCATGCTGTTAAACAGGGAACTCCAACAATGGGGGGAGTATTAATACTCTTCTCAATTACTTTTAGCACAGTTATTTGGGGAGATCTAACCAATAGATACGTACTTAATGCATTGATATTAATGAATTTATTCGGGTTGATTGGTTTTTTGGATGATTATATGAAACTGAATAAAACTACAAACGGTTTGAAGGCTTCAATAAAGATTTTGATACAGTTTTTTCTTGCTCTCATATCTGTAGTTGTATTGTACTACTACACTCAATCCCCAATTGAGACAGAATTGGTGATTCCCTACACAAATAATTTAACAATCCAAATGGGTGTATTTTTTATACCTTTCGCCATCTTGGTTATTGTAGGCTCAAGCAATGCAGTGAATTTAACTGATGGTCTAGATGGACTAGCCATAATGCCCACAGTAATGATAGCAGTTGCTCTAGGTATTTTTGCCTATGTTGCTGGAAACATATATTTTGCAGATTATTTAGGTGTTCCCTATATTAGAGATACTGGCGAAGTGTTTATTTTCTGCGCAGCAATTGCAGGATCGGGGTTGGGATTCCTCTGGTTTAATACTTATCCAGCCCAAGTCTTTATGGGTGATGTTGGCGCACTTTCTCTTGGTGCCGCATTGGGGGTTGTCTCAGTGATAGTGAGACAAGAGCTTGTTTTGGTAATAATGGGCGGTATTTTTGTTTTGGAGACAGTTTCAGTAATGCTTCAGGTTGTTTCTTTCAAGTTAACTGGCAAGAGAATGTTTAATATGGCCCCGATTCACCATCATTTTGAATTAAAAGGTTGGGCAGAACCCAAAGTCATTGTTAGATTCTGGATAATCACTGTTATGTTGGTATTAGTGGGCTTATCGAGTTTAAAGCTTAGATGATCGAATAAAGAGAGGTCTAGGTATTACATTGAACCAACCCTTTAGTAAGAAAAAGAGATTTTCATTCTTTGAGAATATTGACAATCTGTTTGTAGTTTCAGTTGCTCTTTTGTTAATGGGCGGAATGGTAATGATGACTTCTGCATCCATGCCGGTCGCGGCTCGAAATTTTGCAGATCCATTTCACTATTTTTATAAACAAGGTTTTGCAGCATGTTTGGGCTTGATTGTTGGGTTTTTATTCTTTTTAATACCGACTAACTTTTGGGAAAAGCTGGGTATTCTTACAGCTCTAATTGCAATTGGGTTATTGGCATTAGTCTATATTCCAGGCATGGGGTTGGAAGCCAATGGAGCGATAAGGTGGGTTGATATAGGACCCCTACCTACCATTCAAGTTATTGATCCTGCTCGATTTCTTTTGATAATTTATATTGCAGGATATTGTTTTAGGCAACAAAAACAGGTAGAAATGACCTTTTTAAGCCTCATTAAACTGATGATTTTTATTTTACCAGCTTGTATTTTATTGTTATTGCAGCCTGACTTTGGATCCACTGTGGTATTGCTTGCGATTGTTGCGTCTTTATTTTTTGTTGCTGGTTTTAAGTTTAGATACTTTTTTGTTCTTCTTTTATCGTTAGCTTCAGTTTTTTGGTTATTGGTATACAAAGTTCAATACAGGTTGGATCGCATTACTTCATTCCTTGATCCTTGGGCAGACCCACTCGGGGACAGCTATCAACTGGTGAATTCATTGATTGCTATCGGCAGTGGTGGATGGTTTGGAGTCGGTTTAGGTGAAAGTATGCAAAAACTGGGTTATTTACCCGAAGCCCACACAGATTTTATTTTTGCTGTCATTGCTGAAGAATTGGGGTTGATTGGTGTTGTATTAATAATTGGCATATATGCCTTACTGATTTGGAGAATTTTTTCTATTTCTTTGCATGCAATGAAACACAATAGGGTGTTTCAAGGCTATTTCGCTTTTTCTGTTGGCATCTGGATAACAGCACAAGTTGTAGTAAACATCGGGGTTAACATGGGAGTTTTGCCAACAAAAGGACTGATTCTGCCTCTGATCAGTTATGGAAGCAACGCTATGACAATGACGTTAATAACTTTGTTCATTGTTTTAAAAATTGGCTGTGAGAATCCGGTTATAAAGGCCAATAGAAGAATTTGATGAATCAGAAGAAAACTTATTCAATTATCATCGCCGCAGGAGGAACAGGTGGCCACATTTTTCCTGCCTTAGCGATTGGTAAATATTTTAAAGCAAACGGTCACAGGGTCATTATTGCTGGAACTGGTAATGATTTAGAAAGGAAAATTTTTGGTCAAAACGATATTGAAGTTAAGTATTTTAAAGCTAGAAAAATAGAGCGTAAGGGTCTAATGACTTTCTTTGATCCAATTAATTACCAAAATTTTTATAAAACAATATTCAAACATGACGCAGAAGTAATTAATTTTTTAAAAGACTTTGAACCTGATCTGGTGATAGGTATGGGTGGTTATCCGTCCCTTAGCATATGTAGTGCTGTCGATAGATCTGATAAGACTGTTGTAGTCATTCATGAGCAAAATGCAAAGGCAGGTCTGGTAAATAGAATGCTATCATATTGGAAAGCATTGGGCGTCATAGAAGGATTGCCCAACGGATTCGGCAGAATAACAAAATTCTTTGTTGACGATTGTGTATTTTTAGGCAATCCAGTTCGACAAGAAATCGTAGATACAAGAAAACTACCCAGAGAATTTCCAGATAACTCTAAAAAACCAAGAATCCTTATTGTAGGTGGGAGTCAGGGTGCACGCTCTATAAATAATACAGTTCCTAAAGCGATGCATTTGTTGAGTCAAAAAATCGACCTCGAAATCCGGCATGATACCGGAAAAGCTGATTACAAAGAGATAAAAAAGATTTATGAGGAATTAAATATTAATGCCACTGTTTCAGAATTTATAAACGACATCTCAGAAGCTTATGGGTGGTCAGACTTGGTCATTGCTAGAGCAGGCGCTTTAACAGTCTCTGAGCTCTCAGCAGTGGGCTTGCCATCGATATTGATACCATATCCCCATGCGACTGATAACCATCAATTTTATAATGCAAAATTTTTGGTCGATAAACAGGCAGCAGAAATGATCTTAGATCAAGATCTTGACCCAGATAAGTTGGCTATTAAGGTAGAAAGTTTTTTGTTAGAAAAAGACAAATTAAAAAATGCATCGATTGCTGCCTATGACAAAACTTTTGTACTGGCGACAGAAAAAATTTCAGATTATTGCATACGCATAATTGAAAAAGGACCTATTGTTCTTTCCAGCGAATCGCCACACTAATCGGAGACCATTAATTTTGTTGAGGTATATTGCACAACAATTTGAACATGATTGCTCATATGATGAGTCCATGGCAGAACATACATCTTGGGGAATTGGGGGACCTGTTGATCTTTTCTTTTCACCAAGAAACAGAGATGAACTTGTTTCATTTCTTTCACAAATAGATTCTAGAATACCCATTACATGGATTGGTAAAGGTACCAACATGCTTGTCAGAGATAGGGGCATTCGAGGTGTTGTTATTAGCACGAAATCCTTTCTGAAAGACATCACGAAAATATCGCACCAAAATTACAATGTAGAAGCTGGAGTCTCTTGTATGGATCTAGCTCTATTTTGTCAGAAAATTAACATTGGACCAGCCGCATTCTTTTCTGGGATACCCGGTTCAATTGGTGGGGCTTTAACAATGAACGCAGGGGCCTTTGGTAATGAAACCTGGAATCAAGTTATTACTGCTGAAGTTATAGATCAAAAAGGAAGAATTCAGCACTTGGATAGAGATCAATTTGGAGTCAGTTATCGAACAGTTAATTTCCCATTTCCATTATGGTTTCTGTCTTGTGTTATGAGTTTTTCTGATGAGGGTAAGACAACCATAGAAGATCTAAAAGAATTAAGAAACCAAAGAATAAAGAAACAGCCACTTACAGAGGACACATGTGGTTCTGTTTTTAAAAACCCAACAGATCATTTTGCAGGAGAATTGATTGAGCAAGCAGGCCTTAAAGGTTTTAAAATAGGCTCTGCATCAATTTCAAAAAAACACGCTAATTTCATTATCAATGAAGGGGGAGCTAAAGCAGAGGATATTGAAAAAATAATTGATCATGTTAGAACGGTAATAAAGAAAAAATACGATATTGACCTTCATACCGAAGTCAGAATCATAGGCGAGAAATAATGCAGTGATGAGTCATCATAAAGACAGCAGGGGACAATTCGGCAAGGTAGCTGTGCTGTATGGTGGCACCTCGACCGAAAGAGAAATATCGTTGATAACCGGTCAAGCTGTTTGGGAAGCACTGGTTAGATGTGATGTTGATGCCCATTTAGTTGATACCAAGCAAGGATTTCTCACAAGGATGCAAACGGATAACTTTAAGACCGCCTGGATTGCACTTCACGGTTCCGATGGGGAAGACGGTAAAATTCAAAGTTTCTTGGAATCAATGAATATTAGGTTTACAGGAAGTGGTTCTTTAAGCTGTTCATTAACAATGAACAAATTATTCACTAAGAAAATCCTTTCCAATAATGGTTTCAAGACACCTGATTTCCTACAAGTAACGAATAGTGATGATTATGAAAAAATTGTCAAAAAAATAAAATTACCTTTTGTTCTTAAGCCATGTTCACAAGGTTCAAGTATAGGTGTCCATATTATTGAGAATAGAAGGAATTATGAGAAAAAACTGAAAACACTAAATGATTTTAATGATTGGATTATTGCGGAGTCATACATAACTGGTCCCGAGTATACAGCAGGCTTTCTGGACGGTGAAACACTGCCTTTGGTAAAAATAGATGCTGGTCAAAATGAATTTTACGATTATGAAGCCAAATATTATAGCCAGGAAACAAAGTATGTTTGTCCGAGTGGATTGGATATCAAACTGGAAGACAAGGTAAAAAATAAATGCACAGATATTTTTAAATTGTTCGATATAAAAGGCTGGGCAAGAACTGATTTTTTTATTAATGAAGATTATGAACCTATATTTCTAGAGATTAATACCGTTCCAGGCATGACACTTCACAGTCTAGTCCCTATGGCTGCATCAGCGATAGGTATCAATTTTGATCAATTATGTTTTAGAATTTTAGAAACAAGTATTCGGTAAAGTGAATTTTTTTTCAAAAAAACATAAAAAGAATAAGAAGCTGAATAAAGTCCTTTTTAGAAAGAATCTCTCAAAACAGAGATTAAAAAATAGCTTACTGAAACCTTTCAGATCTAGTATTACTTGGGGTTTAATTTTTTTGTTAATTTTCTCCCTATGTTTTTTTGCTCTAAATCGCCCGATTGAAATTATTAATGTAGTGGGAGAACTTAGAAGAGCACCAATAAAGTCGATTGAGCTTGTCGCCAATTCATTTAAGAAAAAAGGCTTTCTTAGCTTTAATGCATCAGCAGCCAAACAAAAAATAGAATCATTTGACTGGGTTCTATCAGCAGAAATTATAAGGAAGTGGCCGAATCGGGTTGATATATTGATTAAGGAAGAAAATCTCCTAGCAATCTGGAACAACAACTTGATATTGAATGATTCTGCTGAATTGTATGAAGTAGATCAAACCTTTATTCCTAGCAATATTCCAAGATTTTCTGGTCCTAAAGGTTCTGAGAAGAGAGTTTTAGGTGTATTTTTAAAAATTAATAAAGAGCTTGTAGTGAGGGGTTTATATTTAGAGACTTTGATTTTGGATCGAAGAGGATCTTGGGTTTTTACAATCAAGCCTAAAATTGAGATAAGATTAGGTAAAGAAGAAATAGACCAAAGATTAGAAAGGTTGTATTTGATGTTGGATCAAGATCTTTTAGCAAATATGAATCAAATTTCATATATTGATCTTAGGTATTCGGAAGGATTAGCAATTTCGTGGAAAAAATAAATTAAATTTTCAATCAATGTCTAGAAATAATGGAAATGAAATAATAGCTGCTCTGGACATAGGTACGTCAAAAATTGTAGCGCTTGTTGCTGAAATAAATGAAGAAAATGAACTAAAAATTATTGGCGTAGGGCAACAGGTTTCCAGAGGTTTAAAAAAAGGCGTAGTTGTAAATATAGACGCTACAGTTGATTCAATTAATGGTGCAATCAGAAAAGCAGAGGAGATTGCTGACTGTGAAATAAATACAGTCTTTGCAGGCATAGCTGGCAGTCATGTAAGAAGTTTCGATGGACATGGCATAGTCAAGATTAATGAAGGAGAAGTCTCCATTAATGACATAAACGGTGCTCTTGATGCTTCACAAGCAATGAATATACCAGCTGATCAAAGAATATTACACGTTTTACCAAAAGGTTATATCATTGACGGTCACGAAGGTATTCGTGAACCCATTAGTATGTCAGGAGTTCGATTGGAAGCCGATGTTCATATTGTTACGGTTGCCAGGAGTGCAGAGGAAAATATTGTTAAATGCATAAATAGGTGCGGATTGGAAGTTCAGCAACTCGTTCTAGAACAGTTGGCTTCCAGTCATTCTGTTTTATCTGAAGATGAGAAAGATTTGGGTGTTTGCCTTGTTGATATAGGAGGTGGAACATCAGATATAGCAATTTTTATTGATGGGCAGATAGTCGCAACAAAAGTTATCCCAGTCGGAGGCAATCATGTAACAAATGACATTGCTTATGCACTTAAAACACCCGAAAAACATGCTGAGGAAATAAAAATTAATCACGCATGTACTTTATCCAAATTGAAAAATAAAAATGAACTGATTGAAGTATCTAGCACAGGTGATCGTCCCTCAAGGCAGATCGAATCAGAACAATTAGCTACCGTTGTTCAGGCTCGATATAAGGAATTATTTGAAGTCATTAATAACGAGATCGGAAAGATAAATACTGAAAGACTTAGGGCCGGAATCGTTTTAACAGGAGGAGCTTCGCAACTCAATGGTGCCTCTGAATTGGCAGAAGAAATATTAGGAACCGATGTTAGGGTGGGTTCTCCTAGAGCAATGAGCGGGACATTTGAGAATGTAAACAATCCTTTGCATGCTACTGGAACTGGATTGTTGTGGTTTGCACTGGAAAAATATGAAAATAACCCAGATGATCTTGTAAAGCAAAAGGCTTTAGAATCGCCTCTTGCAAAGATAAAATCTTGGTTTGATTCTAATCTTTGATAGTAAAGGCATCCATTATTAAATAAATAGCTAAACAAACTATTGTCTCAATATATTTTTTATGATACATATAATCTAGCTTATTTATATGATTTTGAAAGGTTTTCTTATTTTATTGAATTAATTGGTAGGAGTATTGTAGGTGTTAAAACAAAGAACATTGTCGAGTATTGTCAAAGCTTCTGGCGTTGGATTGCATACAGGAGAGAAAGTGCAAATTGCATTGAGACCGGCTGCACAAAATACGGGCATTATTTTTAGAAGAATTGACCTAGATCCTGTTCAACAAATCGAAGCATTAGCAGAGAATGTTACCGATACCACGCTTGGAACTTCCATCGGTAATAATAATGCCTCGGTTATGACTGTGGAGCATTTGCTTGCTGCTTTTGCCGGGTTAGGTATAGATAACGTATTGGTTGATCTTCATGGTCCAGAAGTTCCAATTATGGATGGTAGTTCAGCCCCTTTTGTCTTCTTAATTGAATCCGCAGGGATTGAAGAACAGAATGCGTTAAAGAAATTATTAAGGATCAAGAAAATGATAAGAGTTGAAGAAGGCGATAAATTTGCAGAATTTAAACCTTACAATGGTTATCGAATTTCATTTGAGATTAATTTTGATCATCCAATGATCAAGAACAAAACCACAAATCTAAGTTTAGACTTTTCAACCCTTACGTTTCTTAAAGAAATCAGCAGAGCTCGAACCTTTGGTTTCTTAAAAGAAGTAGAAACACTGCGTTCTCATAACCTAGCATTAGGGGGCAGTTTGGATAATGCCGTTGTTTTAGATGATTATCGAATCCTAAATCAAGACGGTCTTCGCTACCAGGAAGAATTAGTTAGGCATAAAATCTTGGATGTAGTGGGGGATCTTTATTTAATGGGCCATATAATGGTAGGAGAATTTAATGGCTATGCATCAGGTCATGAATTAAACAACAAGTTGATATTAAAACTATTCTCTGATCAGACGGCTTGGGAAGAAATTGAGGCAACTGATACAAGGAACATCCCTATCTCATACTGGACTGCTTCTTTAGGGAAAATCTAAGCACTCATCTTGCACTGATCTTAATCTTCTTGGGGTATTGACCTATCGTGCCGCATAAGGCTTTAATTTCTGCTTCCTCATATCTCAGTCTATTAGCCAATTCAGGCGATGTAGCTCCAATAATCAGTACATTGGAATCATTGATGTGTGCAGAAGTAATACAGTCACCGTATGACTGGAGGTTTTCTCTCAGGTATTTGGTGAGTGATGACTGCTCGCTGGCATTTCTTGAAAGGCCGCCAAGATTTGTATAACTATTCTCGATAATTTCAGAAATATGTTTTAGTTTGCTGGTTATCAAAATGTTACAGATTCAGATTAGAGGGCAATAAAATTTTATCCATGAAGGTATAATAGCAGCTGATTGATATCGTGAAAATTATCAACACTTAAATAATTAAGATTTAAATTATCTAACTCAAACAAGGCACTACTTTTGAAGACTTTTTTTAAAAAGATATTTGGTAGTAGAAATCAAAGACTACTAAATGATTATTCTAAAATCGTAAGTAAAATTAATGCACTAGAACCTGAGATGCAGCGTTGTTCTGATGAAGAGCTTCGCAAGAAAACAGAACAATTCCAATCAGAATTATTAAAAAATAAGAATCTAGATGAGCTGTTGCCCAGGGCATTTGCTGTCGTGAGGGAAGCTTCAGTCAGAACTATAGGACAGAGGCATTTTGACGTCCAATTAATTGGTGGATTGACTTTACACTTCAGTAAAATTGCAGAAATGAAAACAGGTGAAGGTAAAACACTCGTTTCAACCTTACCCGCTTATCTTAATGCTCTCTCAGGAGACGGTGTTCACATTGTAACAGTTAATGAGTATCTGGCAGGACGTGATGCAGAATGGATGAAACCTATTTACGAATTTCTTGGACTTGAAGTTGGTTGCATTAATAGCAATCAAAATCAAGCTGACAAGAGAAGAGCATATCAGTGTGATGTTACTTATGGAACAAACAATGAATTTGGATTTGATTATCTGAGAGATAATTTATCTTTTAGCCAAGACAATCAAGTTCAGAAAAAACTCAATTTTGCAATTGTTGATGAAGTGGATTCTATTTTGATTGATGAAGCTAGAACGCCTCTGATTATTTCAGGACAAGCCGATCAAGGAACAGAACTTTACATGAAAATAAACCAAATTGTTCCAAGATTAAAACCGGCACTGAATGAAACGGAGATCAGAGACTACACCATTGATGAAAAAACTAAACAGGTCTTCCTGACGGAGGAAGGCCATAATACCGTTGAGCAAATCTTAAATGAAATTGGTCTACTCAAACCCGAAGACAGTTTATACGATGCCGCTAATATTAGGTTAATGCATCATATTACAGCAGCTCTTAGGGCGCATAGTTTATACAACAAAGATGTCGATTATATTGTTAAGGATGGTGACATTGTCATTGTTGACGAATTTACTGGGAGAACAATGTCGGGTAGGAGATGGTCCGATGGTTTGCATCAGGCGGTTGAAGCTAAAGAAGGTTTAACAGTTAAAGAAGAGAATCAAACCATAGCATCAATTACTTTCCAAAATTACTTCAGACTATATAAAAACTTGTCTGGGATGACAGGAACTGCTGATACGGAGGCTTATGAATTTCAACAGATATACGGATTGGAAGTTATTGTCATCCCCACCCATAAAACAATGGTACGTCAGGATCATTCTGATCTTGTTTATTTAGACAAAAAAAATAAATTCGAAAATATTATTAAAGATATCAAAGAACGTAGGTCTCAAGGGCAACCCATTTTGGTAGGGACTGCATCAATAGAAAATACGGAACATATTTCAAAGTTATTAGATAAGGAAAAAATTAAACATCAGGTTCTTAATGCTAAAAAACACAAGCAAGAGTCAATGATTATCGCTCAAGCAGGCAAATCTGGAGCAGTAACCATTGCGACAAATATGGCGGGCAGGGGAACCGATATAGTTTTGGGAGGAAATTTAGAAGCAGAATTAAATAATCTTGGAAATGGTGCAGATAAAACCAAGATCGATAATCTGAAAGCCATGTGGAAAAAAAATCACGATAAAGTTATTGAATCAGGTGGGCTACATATAATAGGAACTGAAAGACATGAATCCAGACGTATCGACAACCAATTAAGAGGTCGCTCAGGGCGACAAGGTGACCCTGGAACTAGCCGTTTTTATTTATCATTGGAAGATGATTTATTAAGGATATTTGGTGATCCAGAAAAAACACAAACCATGTTATCCAGAGTGGGGATGGAAGAAGGAGAAGCAATTGAGAGCAAGCTGCTGACAAAGCAGATAGAAAGAGCACAGAGAAAAGTTGAAGCACACAATTTTGACATAAGAAAAACACTACTTGAATATGACGATGTTGCCAATGACCAGAGATCCGTCATTTATCAGTTGAGAAATGATATTTTGTCATCAGAAGAAATAGATGACGTTATATCTGGTATCAGTCAGGAGGTCATCCAAGGGCTAGTTAGTCAATCTATAGATCCAGATTTGCCTGAGGATCAGTGGGATTTAGAAGGTTTGGGCAAAGCAATTTACAATGAATACAACATCCAAATAGATGTTGAGACCATAGTAAATAAAGATGATTCCATGGAAGGCCAAGAAATTTGGAAGGTCGTGTTAGAAGAATACAAAAGACATTATGATTCCAAGGAGCAAATAATTGGCTCGGTACCAATGCGTGAAATAGAAAAAGCCGTTATGTTACAGCAACTAGATTTTCATTGGAGAGAGCACCTTGGGGCAATGGATTATTTGAGACAAGGCATTCATTTAAGAGGATATGCACAGAAGAATCCAAAACAAGAATACAAGAGGGAATCGTTTGAGATGTTTTCGTTTATGATGGATGAACTAAAGAATAGCGTTGTTAGCATATTGGCCACAGTGCGTTTTAAAGGAGAAGAAGATGCCGATGCTGTCAGCCAACAATCACCCGATATGTCAGACATCGAATTACAGCATAGTGATCCAGGGGCACCAAAAGAATCATTACCCAAACATTCTGATGACAAGACTAACAGACCTTATGTTAGGGTACATGCAAAAGTGGGACGAAATGAACCATGTCCATGTGGCTCTGGAAAAAAATTTAAAAAATGCCATGGTACAATCCGACAGTAAAAAGATCTAAATATAGTTGAAGCGTTCAAAAGAATTATTGAATGTTGTAATTGGTATTATCGTTGATACTGAAAAAAAGGTACTGCTTAATAAAAGAAAAAAAAATACAATTTTAAGTGGATACTGGGAATTTCCCGGAGGGAAAGTCAAACCAAATGAGACGCCTGATCAAGCTTTATCTAGAGAACTGTTTGAAGAGTTAGGGATAACAATTGGTGCCACTGATACACTCGATTCGATTGAATACCAATACGCTGAGTTTGACGTTTTATTGCTACCTTATAGAATCATAGACTACGAAGGAACGCTTAGAGGATTAGAGGGGCAGGAGTTAATGTGGTGCTCTTTTAATCGGTTACAAAACGTAAATATCTTACCGGCTAACCGCTTTCTTATAGAAAGGCTATTTAAAAAAAATAATTAACAAAAAGAGATCCGAAAGTTAATATTTTTTTTCGTTTGACTCCATTGTTCTTCTGAATCTTCCCAGTTAAAAAATCGGATTGAGATTAAGTGTTTCCCTCCACTGATTTCAGGGTAGATTGTGTTTTCACCCAAGAAAATTCTAACTAAAGAGATTTTGTGATTTCTTGAAATTTGATGATTATACAAACCGCTTACGGCAACTGTCGCAATTGCCTCTGTGCTTTCTCTGATCATCCACAATAATTGGTCAATAGAGCTACAGACTGGTTTAATCACATTAACCCATTGGTCAATATCACTTTTAGTTCTTTCAGAATCAAGCCAATATTTGTATTTGGGCATATCAAATTCAGTTTTTCCTCCGGGTAGAGTGTGACGATGCAGCAGGTTGTTTATAAACTCGTTTTCCCTAAGGGGTTTTAGGTAATCAGAGCCAGAGTTTTCAACTACTGCTTTTAGGCTTTGTAAGTCTTGCTGAATTTTACTCGCACGATTTTCATCGGCAAGTGGAGAATCTTGGTATTTTTCCATTTCATAAATGTAGCGATCAAGATCCGTGATAACTTCTCTTCTAACATCCGTTCGGGAAAGAATGGAATAAATCTCCAACAGGCTATCAATAACACTCCGTATTGCCCATGAATCTTCTAACTCAAGAAAGTATTTTAGTCGTTTGGATATAAACTCAACACGCATGAATGTCCTAAGACGCTCATTCAGTGGAAGCTCATATAAATATTCTTTTGGCACTGTTTGCAGCCTCTTTTTCTTGAACCAATATTTTCTTAAGATTCGTTACACTATGACAATGAATCAACTTATTTTCCAGATAATTCTAAGTAAAATTGGTGCAGTTTTCTAACCCGATTTTCTAAATCTTCGATGGTGGTGTTCATGTCATTATCGATGACATCATGGGCCATTTTAATTCTATTCTTTTGTTCAATCTGATGACCAATAATTTTTTTGGCACTTTCATGTGTTTCTTGATCTCGGTTAATTAGTCTTTTTATTTGAGTATCTAATGCACAGTCTACAACCAAAATTCTATTAACAAACTTGTTGTAGCCAGTTTCAATAAGCAATGGCACCATTATGATTACATAAGGATCATAGGATTCTCGCACTTCCTTGTTTATTGCTTCTGACACTTTTGGATGAATGATGTGTTCTAAATC
>UINC01000430.1_pt1 | contig 14587 bp, 12 predicted proteins | sample 5385821 | NCBI WGS metagenome assembly UINC01 (sample SAMEA4666929, study PRJEB26691) | marine metagenome | isolation source: Pacific Ocean | place: Pacific Ocean | collected 2011-10-13 | reverse complement strand
AGGGTTTCAACTTCAAAATGCACTTTCTAGAGAAGAAACATTAAAAGGAATGACTATTTGGGCTGCCTATTTGAATTTTGAAGAAAACGAAAAAGGAAGTATTGAAAAAGGGAAACTTGCTGACTTTATTGTAATTGACCAAGATATTATGAAAATTGAAATCAATAAAACTCCAAAAACTAAAGTTTTAAAAACCTATGTATCTGGTGAATTAGTCTATGCTAAAAATAACCCCTAATAACATATTTCTTCCAGGCATTGGAACTAGATTAGTTTCAGAATAAACCTCATCTAGGATATTATTTACAGAAACAAAAAAAGATTTATAAGATACTTTGGAATCTAAAACACTATAACTAACTCCATCTGACCGTTCTGCATATTTGTATACAATTGAATGAGAAACATTTTTATAATTAAGGTTAAGCTTGGAAATAAAGTGATTTTTTATAGAATTCAATGAATACTTCGAATAATTTATATTACTCACATAATTATCATCTTTAATATTAGAATATCCTAAACTAAGTGAATTTGAAGAAAAATTATATAATAAATCAAATTCAAAGCCTTTAGTGTTTAAAGAACCTATATTTACAGCTTTCCATAAATCATTTTGATTTTTCTTAACGTAATCTATAATGTTTTTAGACCTTCTTGAAAAAATAGCAGCTGAAAAATCAAATTTTGAGGTATTATACTTAAATCCAAATTCAGTGGATGTTGCTTGCTCTGGATTTAAATCCTCATTTCCAACTGTTGTCCTATCACTATAATATAAATCTGTATAAGTAGGTATCCTGTAGGTTTTACCAACATTAGAATAAAGTTTTAGTTTAGAAGTCAAGTGATATCCTAAATCAATTCCTGGAAAGGAATGAAAAGACAAGTCTGAAAAGTAACTAATGGCAATACCCGGAGATATTGTCAGATTATCATTAAACAATTCAAAAGTATGGTCCAAAAAAACATTAAGCGTCGTTCTGTTGTGCTCTCCCAAATTATTACTTGTAATATTTACTGTTGACAAATCTATACCAAATCCCGTAATTCCTCCTTTATTAAAATAAGAACCACTTAATTCAGCTGAAATCTTATTTGTTTTATGAAGATTTCTATATACGGATGGATTATCTCTAATATAAATGTACTCATCTTGTCCCCTTTTCCAATATAATCTAGGTTTAATGATTAATTTTTCTGATTTTAAAACAGTAGAAAGACCTAATAAACTTGCCTGTGTTTCTTCATATTGTTCTGTTGCAGAAGGACTGGCATAAAAACCATTTGCACCAAACCTTCGTTCAGAAAAAGAGCTTATTAAATCAATTGGTGAACTTTTAGTTTTAAAAGAGGTTTTTATAAAATAGTTATTATTTATATAGTCAGTATTATGTCTGTATCCATCTGATCGATTGGTAGAAAAACTTAATAAACTTTTTGTTTTTTCACTAACTACTCTTGATGATAAAGAAAAATTCTTCTGCTTATATGAACCTAAAGAAATTTCTTGAAGATTAATATTTGCTTCATTTATTTTTCCTATTACTTCTTTAGTTACAATATTTATAGCTCCTGAGAATGCATTTTGTCCAAAAATTCTTGCAGCAGGACCTTTAATTATTTCAATTCTTTCTATTAAATAAAGTGGGAGAATCATATTAAGTGTATGATGACCTGTTTGAGCATTATCCATTTTCATGCCATCAATTAAAAGTAAAGTTTGGTCAAACCCTCCTCCTCTTATATACAAATCGCCTTGAACTCCACCTATTCCTCTTCTTCTAATATCAATTCCTATTACTTGTTGTAGTAAATCAGAAACATTAGTAGCATAACTACTTTCTATTTCTTTTGAACTAATTATTTTAATTGTTCTAAAATTTTTTGAAAATGGCAAATTAATTTTTGTTGAAGACACCACAACTTCATCTAAAATTTGATCTAAAGGCGGATCCTGAGAAAACACTATTTGAGTAACAAGAAAAAGTATTATTGAAATCTTATATTTCATAAGTGTAAACTAATACTAATGTAATAAAATTAACAAGAGACCGAAACTAGTCTGTTAAAATGATTATTTTATTTTCTTTCATTTCAACAACACCTGAAGTTATATTTAAATGCGTTTCCTTAGAACTAATATTAGAAAAAATATCAGATAAATTTTCAGGAATTTTTATTTCTCCTAGAATTTTTATAGTTCCTTTAGTTAGAGTAGAAACAATAGGAGCATGATTATTTAACATCTGAAATGAACCATCCGAACCAGGAACCAAAACAGATTCAACATCTCCGTTAAATAAAGTTTTTTCTGGACTTACAATTTCTAAATACATGTTTATTTATTACGCTTCCGCTAACATTTTTTCACCCGCTGCAATTGCCTCTTCAATGGTCCCCTTAAGGTTAAAAGCAGCTTCTGGAAGGTGATCTAATTCTCCATCCATAATCATGTTAAACCCTTTAATAGTATCCTTAATATCTACAAAAACTCCCGGAGTACCAGTAAATTGCTCTGCTACGTGAAAAGGCTGGGAAAGGAATCTTTGTACTCTTCTTGCTCTATATACTGAAAGCTTATCTTCTTCTGAAAGTTCTTCCATACCCAAAATTGCAATAATATCTTGAAGTTCCTTATACTTCTGTAAAAGCTCTTTAACCCTCTGAGCACAATTATAGTGAACATCTCCCAAAATTTCAGGAGTTAAAATTCTTGAAGTCGAATCTAAAGGATCTACAGCAGGATAAATTCCTAATTCGGTAATTTTTCTTGAAAGTACTGTCGTAGCATCCAGGTGAGCAAAGGTCGTAGCTGGAGCTGGATCAGTTAAATCATCTGCAGGTACATAAACCGCCTGGACCGAAGTAATAGATCCTTTTTTTGTAGAAGTAATTCTTTCTTGCATAGCGCCCATTTCAGTTGCCAATGTTGGCTGATAACCTACTGCAGACGGCATTCTTCCGAGCAATGCAGAAACCTCTGAACCTGCTTGAGTAAATCTAAAGATATTGTCAATGAAAAATAAAACATCTTTACCTTGGCCATCACCGGCACCATCTCTAAAATATTCAGCAATTGTTAATCCAGATAAAGCTACTCTAGCTCTAGCTCCAGGAGGTTCATTCATTTGACCAAATACAAAAGTTGCCTTAGATTCTTTCATTACTTTTTTATCGACTTTACTTAAATCCCATCCTCCTTCTTCCATAGATTTATCAAACTCCTCACCATATTTAATAATTCCTGATTCCAACATTTCTCTTAAAAGATCATTTCCTTCTCTAGTTCTTTCTCCTACACCAGCAAAAACTGAAAGTCCACCATGACCTTTAGCTATATTGTTAATTAATTCTTGTATTAATACTGTTTTACCAACACCAGCACCTCCAAATAAACCAATCTTACCTCCTTTGGCATAAGGTTCAATTAAATCAACTACTTTTATTCCTGTAAATAAAACCTCAGTTGAAGTAGAAAGTTGGTCAAAAGCGGGCGCATCTCTGTGAATTGGCAAACCGTCATTTCCCGTCTTAGGCAGATTTCCTAATCCATCAATAGCATCACCAATAACATTAAATAATCTACCATAAATATCTTCACCAACAGGCATTTGAATTGGATTTCCAGTTGCAAGAACATCTATTCCTCTTTGAAGACCATCTGTTGAGTCCATTGATATAGTTCTAACTACATCTTCTCCAACATGAGATTGAACTTCTAGTACTAAAACAGAGCCATCTTCTCTTTTTATTTCTAGAGAATCATATATTTTAGGAAGCGAGGTTGAAGATGTACCAAATGTTACATCTACTACAGGACCAATAATTTGAGAAACTTTACCAATCGAATTTGACATTATATAATTTTTTGTTGAAAATATTTGTTTAAAAATGGAAATTTATTGGGGCAAATATAAAATTTATACTTCAATTTTTTTAATTTTTAAACAAAAAAAGGCGCCAATTGGCGCCTTTTTATTAACATTCAAAATTGGTATTAAGGATTCAAAGTAAACCCAACATAATATTGACTTCCGATAAATCCTGATCCAGGCATAATTTGATATTCATTTCCTCCTATGTTAGCTCCTCCAACTTTAATTCTAGAATTGATTTTAGGTATATCAAAATTCATTGCAGCATCAAATACTGTACAATGAGGAATTACAGCATCTATAAAACCAGATTGTTGCCACATAAAGCTATCATGGTATTTAGCAGTTACATTGAAAGAGAAATTTTTAGCAAGTTTTGTTGACCCTAAAGTAACATTTACCCTAGTCTGAGGAGTGTTAAATCCTGCCTCATAGGTAGATAATGGATCTTTAAATTTCATCTTGTTATATGAACCTGTTATACTTAAGTCATAATTTTTGAAAAGTTCCGTTTCAAATCCAGCACTAACACCATAAGTTCTAACAACCTCGTCGGTGTTGCTATCAACACTAACTGCTCTAAAATCACCTTGCGAAAGTGCAAGTAATCCACCAGCAACCATATACATAGGTGTTACTACCGTTTGAGCAGCAATAAAATTATCCCATTCTGTAAAATAGGCGTTAATATCTAAAGCTGTTTTCTTACCATTTATTCTATATCCAAGATCATAAGATTTTACATATTGTGGCTCTACATTTCCTAGTATAGCCTTAACTGGTGCTCCAGCTTGTACAGACGCCAATGTCCATGAATTTTCCATAATATGCTTACCTGTTAAAATATATCTTGCAGTTGAACTTACTCCTTGAACTTCCATTCTAAAACGATTAATATTATCTGATGATGATCCCATTAAAAGCGCAGAACCTATATCCAATCCAATATATTGATCTTGAGAGGATGGGTTTCGGTATCCAGTTTGGTAAGAGAATCTTATATTCTGATTTTCTGTTAAAGACACTACTCCTCCAATTCTTGGAGTGATATGTCCATCAAAATATTGACTCTTATCATAACGCATAGAAGCCGTTAATTTTAAAGTTCCGTCAAAAAAGTCTTTTTTAGCTTGAGCATATAATCCCATATCTGTATATTCAATTGGAGCTGTATAATCCGTAAATAATGTACCATTAGATCTTAAAATATACTCTCTAAAAGAACCTCCAACAATAACATCGGCAATACTAACTAAGTCTTGTAGATTATAATTAACTTCAAAGCTATTAGATTTAGATGTATCTAAAATTCCTGCACCACCACGAAAAACATCAATTCCGTTAGTTATAGCTTGTTTGTATACTTTATCCCATGCAGCACTTCCTTTCTTTATCATATTTGCATCTGCTGCTTTTCTTGCTGCAGCGTGTGCTGAAAGATCATTTGTAGCGTTTGCAGCAAGTAATTGATCCCAGGTAGCTCCTCCTGCTGCATATGCAATAATAGTTCCAAAACCAACTAAAGGGTTTGGATTAATAAGACCATAAATTCCACTTAGACCAAAATACTGGCCTAAATATCCTCCATACCATGCAGCTGCACCTCCAGGTTGAGAAAGTACCATAACTGTACCTAATGCCTCCATATCGTGAGTATTACCAGAATCTTCAATAGTAGCATATGCTCTTAAAGTAAGGTTTCTGTTGTTATACTCTATTTTATGTTGTTGAAGACTAAAGTTTTTTAGCATGTTTCTATTAGTTGCATGAAGCATGGTATTACCTTGACCTATTTTAGAGTTAATAATTAATTCAGAATCTTCAGTTGGTTTATAATGAAGAGCAATATCGGTCTTCATACTAGAAGCTTTATTATCTGTTAGATCCACTTCATTATAACCTGTTGCTCTAATTGTTTTGGTTCCAAAGAAAGTTGTATTTAGAAAAATATTTGCATATGCACCACCTTCAGCAGGAGTAATTAACCCGCTTTGTACTAAGCCCGGAATTACTATTCCAGCAAAAGCTAAATCCAAATTAATATTTTGAGCAATATTACCATAAACATTTACACCATCATAATCAGCAAAAGATCTAGGATCTTGTTTTTCTGAATTATTAGCAGCATAAGCTCCATCTAATTTATTTATATCTCTGTAATCTACTGCATGCCAATCTTCACCTTCTACATAACTAACAGTAACTTTAGCGGCAAATTTGTCACTAAATTTATGAGCTGCTCTAAAAGCAATATCATGATAATAATTATCTCCAGCTGCTTTCTGTGAAGTTATTCCATGTTTATATGAAACACTTATGCCAGGAAAATCAAAAGGATTTTTACTATTCATAAATAAAATACCTTTTGTTGCATTTGCTCCATATAAAGCAGAAGCAGCACCAGGCATTAACTCAACGCTCTGAATGTCTAATTCATTAATTCCTAATAAGTTACCAGCTGAAAAGTTTAATCCAGGCGCTTCATTATTCATTCCATCTACAAGTTGAACAAAACCTTCATTGTAAACAGTAGAGAAACCTCTAGTATTTACCTGTTGCAATAATAGTCCTCCAGAGTTAATTTGAACTCCCTTAAGTCCATCTAGGCTACTGTAAAAATCTGGTCCAGTAGACTGAATAATATCTTTATAATCAAACTTCTCAATAGTTACAGCAGATTCAAAAAGTCTTTCAGGTACCCTAGAAGCTGAAACTACTATTTCATCCAAAAGGTTTTGTGAAGAAACTAATTCTACAGCAAAATTTACATTTGATGCTGTAACGTTTAAAGTAGTAGAATCAAAACCTACACTTGAAACTGTTAAAGTGAATGGTGGATTCTGATTAACAGAAATAGAAAAATTTCCATCGAAATCAGCAATAGTACCATTCATTTCATTGAAAACAATATTAGCTCCAGGAATTGGATCATTGTTATCATCCGTTACAGTTCCTGTTACGGTTGTTTGTGCGAAAATTAATGTACTAAAAAGTACAGCAATCAGTGACAAAATTCTTTTCATAATATAATTGTTTTAGTTTTTTTAGTTGTTATCTATTACGTTATAACCTTGTAAATATAAATAAAATTGTAAAACTAGCATCTTTTTATGATATAAATAGAGAATTTTACAGCTCAAAAGCTGATCGTTTAAAGAATATAAAAAATCAACCCTACTTTAAATTGTTTAATATTCTTGATGTTTATGTGATTATTAGAGAATTCTTCATCAAATAAGGGCTTAAGACCCAAATAAACTCCTAAATTCCAGGTATTATTACCCGCATTTAAGGTAAAACCGTATTGAAATTTATTAAATGGTAAATCTCTAATTGTTTGTTTATTAGAAGGAGATTCATATTTTAACTTACTGCTAATAATATAACTAGATTTCAAACCAAAATAAATTCTCCAAAATTTATAGTTTTCAGGGGTTGAAGTTCTCCATCTAATTTCAAAAGGGAGTTCTAATTCATTTAAAACCCATTTATTTTTAGTAAACGAATCCAGATCTGAAATAATTTTTGCATCAAGTTGATTATTAGAGTTAGAAAATTTTAGATTGTTATGGAAACTACTATTAGAATACCCTAAACCTAAACCTAGTCCAAAATTTCTAGACTTATTTAATGGAATATCTCGAATAAAACCTAGATTAATAGAACTTGAAAACTTATTTTGGTTAAAGTCAGTGGGGCTGTTTCTTAATGAATTGTAGAATACTCCAAAATAAATCTGATCTTCTCTATATTTATCATCAACTTCATTAATCTGAGAATAGCATAAAATTGAAAATAAAAAAAAACAAATAAGGTTTACTAATCTTAACACTTTATAAAGTTACTTTTATTAATACAAAAAAAGCATCCAAAAAAAGGATGCTTAAATATTTTTAATTTAAAAAAACAATCTATCAGAAATTTTGAGTATAATCTCCAATTCGAGTAGTATAATTAATTTTTAAAGCATTCACTTTTCTTAATTCTTGCTTTATATCTGAAATTAGACCCATATTAGTTTCTCCATCAACTTTCAAGGCAGTTGTTAAAACATTTTGAAGTTCCTCACGCTTAGTTGCTCTCTCAGCTAAAACATAAGCTCCTACATCAGAAACTACAGAAAACTTATCATTTAACTGAATCCTTGGCTGATCTCCATATTTATCCTGATACCTAGAACTTGGCTTTCCAGCATATATATAAATAACACGATCTTTTTTATCTAATTTTTTTATTTGATCAGCTGCTGGAAGAGTATTAGTAACCATTAAAGTATTATCACGCATAACTGTTGCTACCATGAAAAAAAACAGAAGCATGAAAACAATATCAGGAAGAGAAGCTGTAGATATTGCAGGTAATTCACCACCTTTTTTCTTTTTAAACTTAGACATCTTATTAATTATTTTGTTTTACTAGGTTCAGCCTCAGATAACTTCTGAGGATACATGTTTTTTAAAACAGTAAGCTTTGGCTTTAATAAAGCTTTAACTTTAAGACTTGTTCTAGGGTCAGAATAAACTTTATCTGCCTCAACATAAGTCATTCTTTCATTAGGATAAAGAGCCATAAATTCCCTGTCCCTAAGTTGATTATATGCAGCAACTAGTTCATTTTGAACAGAGATATAAACTTTATAATCTGTTTCTCTATCATTTTTTAAAGATATAATCGCCTTATCAGGATTATCGGATGAAGAATTGTCTTTTTCACCCTTGCAATAATCACAAGCTTCTTCTCCAACACCACCTCCATTGTCAAGAAATTTCACTGCAGCAGCTCTAACATCTCTTAAATTCATAAGTCTTTCTTCAACAAGAATATCATTATTCTTATTAACAACAACAGTAAAAATGTTTCTTTCCTTTATAATAGGAGGATCTATCAACTCTTCCATTGGGGGAAGTTTTCTATTAATTCCTGAGTCAGTTTCAATGGTAGTTGTTACCAAGAAAAATATTAATAGTAAAAAGGCAATATCAGCCATAGAGCCGGCATTAACCTCTGGAGATTTTCTAGCCATTTATTTTTTTATTAATTTTTTAACAGAATGAAATGCCATTGCTCCAACTGCAATTATAGTTAAAAAATAAAAAGTTCTTATTCCAGTCTCTACAATTCGAGCTCCAGCAGCAGACAACATTTTGCCATCCTGCATAGGAGTCTCCTCTCCAGATGAAAAAAGATAAGCAACTAAAATTACCACAGCAAAAGCTCCTATAAACATAAGAGATTTCTTTAAATTTCCTTTATCACTAGCTAAGTTTTTAAGTGAAAAAAACAAGGTAATCAAAACAGTGATTAATAAAATAAATTGCGCTAAATAAATGATATAAGAAACGGTACCGTAATCTCCTTGCATAGCACTCATTTCAATTGCATCATCTCCTTGTACAATGATCAATGCCAAAAAGATTAAACCAAGAACTCCTAAACTTGCAGAAACAAGTGTGGTTGTTTTTTCAATATTCATACTAATTATTTTTTATGAGCTGCTAAAATGTCTATCAATGTTATAGATGAATCTTCCATATCATTTACGATACTATCAATTTTAGCAATTATATAGTTATAAAACACCTGTAAAATTATAGCAACAATAAGTCCAAATACAGTAGTTAAAAGAGCAACTTTAATACCACCAGCAACTAATGAAGGTTGCATATCACCTGCTGCTTGAATTTTATCAAATGCTTGAATCATACCTATAACAGTACCCATGAAACCAAGCATTGGAGCAAGAGCAATGAATAAAGAAATCCATGATACATTTTTTTCAAGTTGTCCCATTTGAACACCTCCATAGGCAACTACAGCTTTTTCAGCACTTTCCACACCTTCTCCAGCTCTATCCAATCCCTGATAGAAAATAGAGGCTACGGGACCCGGAGTATTTCTGCAAACTTCCTTTGCAGCTTCAGTTCCACCTGATTTTAAAGCGGCTTCAACTTCTTCAGTTAATTTTTGTGTATTGGTTGTTGCAAGATTTAAATAAATAATTCTTTCAATAGCTATTGCTAATCCAAAAATTAAACAAGCAAGCACAATACCCATAAAACCTGGTCCTCCTTCAATAAAACGAGTCTTTAGTTCTTGAGTAAAAGAACGTTCAGCTGGTTCTTCAAATATTACTTCTTCTTGGACAGCTTCATCTTGTACAGCAGATTCATCTTCAGCATAAATACTAAAGCTAGATAAGAAAATTGCTGTAATTACTAAAAGTGATAAAATTCTTTTCATTTTTTATTCTAAATAAATTAGTTTGTTAAATTATAAGTTGTTAAATATATATAAAAAGTTTAATTAATAATAATGTTTTTGAAAAACATCATCCAATGTTAATTAACATAATTACATTCTAGTCAGTAGGTTACAGGTTTTGCAGAGAGGAAGGGATTCGAACCCTCGATACACTTTTGGCGTATACACGCTTTCCAAGCGTGCGCCTTAAACCACTCGGCCACCTCTCTTTTTAAAAAAATCAAAATTAATTAATAATGTGTTATATCCTGAAAATTTTTTTAGAATTTTCAGTTGTTAATTTGGCCAGTTCATCTTCACTAACTCCATATAATTCAGACAATTTTGATAACACATATTTAATATATGAGCTTTCATTTCTTTTTCCTCTAAATGGAACAGGGGATAAATATGGAGAATCTGTTTCTAAAACTATATTATTAATACTTATCTGATTAATAAACTTGTCAATTCCTCCATTTTTAAATGTTACTACACCACCTATTCCAAGTTTAAATCCTAAATTAATTGCTCTTTTAGCTTGATCTAATGTGCCAGTGAAACAATGAAATATTCCTCTGAGATTTTCACATTTTTCAACATCTAATATTTCAAAAATCTCATCAAATCCTTCCCTACAATGAATAACAATTGGTAAATCATTTGAAATAGCCAATCTAATTTGAAACTCAAAAGCATCTTGTTGTTGTTTTAAAAAAGTTTTATCCCAATACAAATCAATTCCTATTTCTCCAATAGCAACATAATTATGATCAGTTAAACTTTTTACTACTAAACCTAATTCATCCTTATAATTTTCTTTTACAGAAACAGGATGAAGTCCGGACATTAAGTAAATATTTTTGGAATATTTACTTTGCAAATCATGCATTTGTTTTAAATAAGAAGAGTCGATTGCTGGGAAAATAAATTTATCCACTCCAATATTTATTGCTCTTTTAATAACCTCATCTATATCTTGATTAAATTGTTTTAAATATAAATGAGTATGTGTATCTATTATTTGCATACCCTAAAGTTAATATTTTAGGTTAATTTTAATTTTCTATGAAGCAAACAAGACATTCTTTTTTAAAATCTCAAGGCTATACCAGTATTAAATTAAATAAAACAGATACAAATCATTATCAAATTGAAGCAAAAATTAATGATATTGAAGGTTTATTTATTCTTGATACTGGTGCTTCAAATACATGTACAGATTTACAAATAAATAAATTCCATTTAATATCAATAGATAGTGAAGTAAAAGCCTCTAGCGCAACGGATTTAATGAGTGAAACCAAGGTCTCAAAAAAGAATAAGTTACAGATAGGAAAATGGATTAGCAAATCATCTCCAATAGTTTTGTTTGATATGAATCATATTAATAAAGCACTTAGTGAAAGAGACATAAAAACAGTAGATGGAATAATAGGAGCAGATATATTAAAAAGAGGGAAAGCAATAATTGACTATGCAAAAAGCAAACTTTATTTAAAGCTCTAATGCTTTTTTAATGTTCCCATTCATTAGTTGATCAACTGGATTTTCAAGAGCTTCTTTAATATTCACTAAAAACCCTACGGACTCTTTACCATCAACAATTCTGTGGTCATAAGATAGTGCAAGATACATTATAGGATGTACTTCCACCTTTCCTTCCACAGCTATAGGACGTTCCACTATATTGTGCATTCCTAAAATAGCTGATTGAGGGGGGTTAATTATTGGAGTAGAAAGCATAGATCCAAAAACTCCTCCATTAGTTATTGTAAAAGTTCCTCCTGTCATTTCATCAACCGTAATTTCTCCATCTCTAGCTCTAATAGCCAATCTTTTTATTTCTTTTTCTATTCCTGAAAAGGTTAATTTTTGAGCATCTCTTACAACAGGAACCATAAGCCCCTTTGGACCAGAAACAGCAATACTTATATCAAAAAAATCATATTTAATTTGCTGATCTCCATCTATCATACTATTAACATCTGGAAATTCTTGCAAAGCTTGAACAACAGCTTTAGTGAAAAAACTCATAAAGCCAAGGCCAACGCCATGTTTTTCTTTAAAGTCCTCCTTATACTTTTTTCTAAGCTCAAAAATAGGAGTCATATTAACCTCATTAAAAGTAGTTAGCATTGCTGTTTGATTCTTTACAGCAACTAATCTTTGGGCTACTTTTCTTCTAAGCATAGAAAGTTTTTTAGATTCTATCTTTCTATCTTTTACTATAGCATCTAAATCTACTTTTGGAAGTGCTTTAAGCGCATCATCTTTTGTAATCCTACCACCTTTTCCACTTCCACTAACTTTAGAGGATGGTATATTTTTTTCATCCAAAATTTTTGCTGCTGCAGGTGAAGGAGCACCACTAGCAAATCCTTTTTCATTTGATTTAATTTCTTTTATAGGAGTTTCTTGTTCATTATCACTTTCAACTACTTCTTTAACGACCTTTTTTTCATTTGATTTTGGAGCTTTTGCTGAAGTATCAATCAAACAAATAACTGATCCCACTTCTACCGCATCTCCTTCATTTGCCTTTAGGGTAATCACTCCACTTTGTTCAGCAGGGAGATCTAAAGTTGCCTTATCCGAATCCACTTCAGCTATTATCTGATCTTTTTCTACATAATCCCCATCCTTTACTAACCATTCTGCAATTTCAACTTCTGAAATTGATTCTCCTGGTGACGGAACTTTCATTTCTAAAATCATATCTCTAATTTAACGCATATTATTTTTAGATTCATCAAAAACATAATCTATTACCTCTATATGTCTCTTAGCAGACCTTGTACTACTTCCAGCTGCAGGTGCCCCATAGAATCTTCTTGAAGCAATTCTAAAGCTCATAGCTTCTGGTAAATGTAATAATAAATGACCCCAAGCTCCCATATTTCTAGGCTCCTCTTGTGCCCATACTATATCATCGGCATTTGAATATTTTTTTAATATACTTTGAATTCCTTTATAAGGAAGAGGAAATAATTGCTCTAATCTTACTAGGGCTACGTCATTTATTTTATGTTTTTCTAAATGGGCTAATAAATCATAATAGAATTTTCCTGAACAAAACACTATTTTTTTAATTTGATCAGATTCAAACAAATTTTGATCAATTAGTGGCATGAATTTTCCTTTGCAAAAGTCATCAACTTCTGAAACAGCTTTTGGATGCCTTAAGAGACTCTTAGGAGTAAAAATAACCAGAGGCTTTCTAAAATTGGTTACCATTTGCCTTCTTAAAATATGAAACAAATTAGCAGGCGTAGTACAATTTGCCACGTACATATTATCATTTGCACATAATTGTAAATATCTTTCCATTCTTCCTGAAGAATGTTCTGCACCTTGACCTTCATATCCATGAGGAAGCAGTAAAACAAGTCCATTTTGTAATTTCCATTTATCTTCAGCAGCTGAAAGATATTGATCTATCATTATTTGAGCAGCATTGCTAAAGTCACCAAATTGTGCTTCCCATATGCAAAGTGTTTTAGGGCTTGTTAAAGCATAGCCATATTCATAACCCATAACTCCATATTCAGATAGGGAAGAATTATAAATATTAAAATTTCCTTGATCCTTACTTATATTTTTTAAAAGGACTATTTCTTCTTCTGAATCTTCTGCTTTCAATATAGCATGCCTGTGAGAAAAGGTTCCTCTTTCTACATCTTGACCTGAAATTCTAACATTAAAACCCTCTTTTAATAATGAACCATATGCCAATAGTTCTCCCATAGCCCAATCTAATTTATTAGACTCGAAAAACATTCTTTTTCTATCACCAACAAGTTTTTCAATCTTTCTTAAAAATTTATGATCTGATGGCAATGATGTTATTTTGTTAGCGATCTTAGTCAAGTCAGAATTTGAAACACTTGTTTCAAATTCATTTAACATTGTTTTTTCTTTAACTCTTTTATAACCTTTCCATTCATAAGCCATAAAAGGAGTAATTAAAATACTTTCGTCACTTTTTGAGATTTCTAATTTATCTTCAAGACTTTTCTTATACTTAATCTCTATCTCATTAATTTCATCTTGAGTAATAACTCCCTCAGTAATTAATTTTTCCGAGTATATCTGCATTGGATTTGGATGCTTAGAAATTGTTTTATAAAGCTTAGGTTGTGTAAACCTTGGCTCATCTCCTTCATTATGACCATATTTTCTATATCCTAATAAGTCAATGAATATGTCTCTTTTATATTTCATTCTATAGTCAAGAGCAAAAATCATAGAATGAACTACGGCTTCTACATCATCAGAATTGACATGAAGCACAGGACTTAAATTAGGCTTAGCGACATCTGTACAATATGTTGATGACCTTGCATCCAAATAATTTGTAGTAAATCCTATCTGATTGTTTACTACAATATGGACTGTTCCTCCTGTTTTAAAACCCTTTAATCTTTCCATTTGAGTAACTTCGTAAACCACTCCCTGTCCTGCAATAG
>UINC01000970.1_pt2 | contig 14602 bp, 16 predicted proteins | sample 5385821 | NCBI WGS metagenome assembly UINC01 (sample SAMEA4666929, study PRJEB26691) | marine metagenome | isolation source: Pacific Ocean | place: Pacific Ocean | collected 2011-10-13 | reverse complement strand
CTTGGTGATGTTGCTAATTTGCTTGGTACGGGAATCTATGTGGCTCAGCTAGCACAAGAAGCAATTCCGACTTTTTTACTCCTGCCTTTACTTTTCTTCACCTCCAGTTTCATTGCATTCTCAATTGGTTCTAGTTGGGGAACGTTTGGCATTATGATTCCATTGGCATTACAGATCGCTATAGCACTGGAGTTGTCCGAGCCACTGTTTTTAGCAGCGGTATTATCTGGATCGGTTTTCGGCGATCATGCTTCGCCAATAAGTGATACAACAGTCGTTGCTTCCATGGCATCTGCCACTGATCATATAGACCACGTGAGAACGCAACTACCTTATGCCATTCTGACTGCTATCATTGCGATGGTATGTTTTTTTGCGGCGGGGCTGTTTTTACTTTAGTAGCGCTTTATTTATTTCTAGCTATCAGGCAGAGAGAATTTACCTCGAGATCGTACAACTGCAATTTTTTTGAAAAATTAGATTTGTAAATTGCTCGGCCGAAGTAGTAAATGAATATAGGTGCTTATGAATTTTTCACGGATCAGTGTTTTGGAAGCTCGGTTATTGTTGGAAACTTCTGGCGGAGAAAGGGCCCAAATTGCGGACATTAGGGACGAGCTTGCTTACAACGATGCCCATATAGAAAATGCCGTAAATGTGAACAATAATAATCTTCAAGATTTTATTGATAATGCAGATGTTGAGGCGCCAGTACTTATTTACTGTTATCACGGGAATCTGAGTCAGGGGGCGGCAGCTTTTCTAGCGGAACAGGGTTTCAAGCATGCCTATAGTCTTGATGGTGGTTATGAAGCTTGGAAAAATTTCTGAAGCATAGAACTATTAGTTTCGCAAAACTCGACTAGTTAGAGATATTTTGTTCTTTTACTTTGTCTAGATTTTTTTTTGCGATCATCAGTATTTGCATGTAAATCAAATTAAGCATGGCCCAGGCGAATATTTCGAGAGGCCATAATAGATGTGCATCCTCGTTAAAAAGCCTGGATCCAATGATGATTAATATCCAAAAAGCCAGAATAAGAAATGGAAATACTGCAGCCCATCTCCAGTGGCCTTGCCACTGCTTAAGAGCGGCAATCGTTAGAGCGGCGCTAGCAGCGCTCACTGCCAAGATGATAACAACTACCAGCAGATTCCAGACCCAACCATAATCTGTTTGTGTGATAACTCCTATTTCTTCAGCTGAGAATAGGGGTGTATTTCCCCCAATCATCAGAAAAGCCAGGATGGCTTGATGGCTGCCTTTAATAGATGTTTTATTCAGGGCACCACGCTTCGCCAAATAGTTTAAATTTAGACCTACTCTAAGCCGCAACATTAAAAACCAAAGAACCTTTACTTGTTGAGTTAAAATTTTGTGTGTGATAGCCAAATATCAGCATGTTGGGAAGTTTTCTCGAAATCCTGTTCAATAACACTATCGTCTTGGCCTAGAAGGCCGAGCGCTTGCAACATGCCGAAAAGTGCCCAAAAATTATGAGGATGATCGTCCAGATCTTGCCGGTATGTTTCTGCTGCCTTGTCGTATTCTTCGATTTCCAGGTAGGCAGCACCGGACCAGTGCCTAGGAGAGAAGGGCAGGGGCTCCGGTTCATCGTAGTTCAAATTGTCATAATATTCGGTTGCAGTTTGAAAAGCTTCAAGTGCTGCCTCCATGCTGCCTTCGCTCCAGGCGATTTCACCTTCGAGTATTCCAGCCATGGTGCCCAATATGTCTTTTCCATCGTGGAAACGAAACCGGGCATTAGTTGTTTCGGTGAGTTCCCATAGTGCATTCGCGGTTTCTTTTGCTTTAGTGATATCACCATCTTTAAGTGCGGCATAGCCTTGGGCGAAGTCATACATGCTGATGTTTATGATCCCGGTCGGGGATTCAGTTAGAGCTTTAATCTCATCGAATCGTCCAAATCGAACTAAAGCGAGAGACAGCATAGCCGTATTTCTATTAAGCTTGGCGAGATCTTTGGCTGCCTGGATAGCGGTAGCACTCTCACCACCCATGGTTGCAGCATAATAAAGCATAGTTAAGTTATGAGTTGGATAGATAGCAATGCCTTCGCCGCTGGCAGCTTTTTGGTCGGAGTGCCAAGCTTTGGTATTGGCACGAACCGCATCGTGCCATAAGCCCATTTCGTTCCAGGTATGACTGGGCATATGGTTGATATGGCTAGCACCAGGAATGGTATCACCAAGAAACCGGGCGCAGGGTGCAGCCAACTCTGGAGTCGTTGTGGACTCGGTGGCGTGCACCAGTAGATGGCAAGCACCTGGATGCTTGATGTCTTTTTCTAAAACACCAAGCAGAACCTTATGCAATCGAATAACATTGGGGTCATCTAGGCTCCTGTAACCCCGGCGTTCTTCAAGAAGAAACAAAGCGTCAGCGTAAAGGGTGGCAATGTGGAGATCATTGGGATAAGTGTCAGCTAGCTGACTCATCGCGGCGGCGTAATCTTGATCTTGTTCCCTTCTCGTCTCCGGATCAAAGTTTTCTACATATCTCGCACGTAGAGTTTGGATCATGTCTGATTCTTTCTTAGAAGCAGAATCTATACGAGTTAATGCTTGTTGCAGAGCAAACCTGGCACGGGGAGCATCAGCAACGGTCATCGCACCATTTAGGTAAGAACCCCAAGTCCACGCTTCTCCCCAGTAGCAAATCGCGCAATTGGGATCCGCAAGATGAGCAGCATGAAAAGATCTCGCAGCGTCCTGTTTGGCAAAAGCATACATGAGCTGGAAACCCTGATTAAAATACGCCTGAGCAAGTTTATTGGAAGAAGAAATAGGGAAATGAAAATCCCCCATAGCTTTATCAAATAGTGCCATTGGTTCGTTAAAGGAATCGGGGTAATCGATTTCCTGTGTCATGCCTAATGGGGCAATCGAAATTGCAATAACTAGTCCTAGCAAATTTGATAATTGTTTCATTTAGTAATCCTGAGAAACCGCCTGGTTTTATTATAGGCTGAATTGCACCGAGGCCCCTGGACCTAGCGGGATAGAAAATACAACCCATACTATCGTCATAATGAGCCCTGCACAGAGCAATAATAAGGAATAAGGCAACATCGTGGCCGCTAGGCTTCCTAAACCAAATTCTTTTTGCCAGCGTTGGCAAAACACGAGTATTAGTGGGAAATAAGGCATTAACGGTGTGACTATATTAGTTGCGCTATCTCCAACGCGATAGGCTGCTGTGCTCATTTCGGGGCTAATACCAATTAGCATTAGCATAGGTACGAGTACTGGAGCTAAGAGCGCCCATTTTGCGCTTGCAGAACCAATAAACAGATTAATGAATGCGCCGAATAGAATAATTAAGGACAATAAAACAGAATCTGGAAGACTTGAGCCTTGAAGTACTGCAGCGCCTTTAATGGCAAATATCAACCCTAAGTTAGACCAGTTAAACATGGCGACAAAGTGAGCCGCGGCAAAGGCCAACACGAGATAATAAGCAAGATCGCTCATAGCCTCACTCATCATCCGAACGATATCGCGATGATTTTCCACGGTGCCGGCGGCGATACCGTATGCCCATCCTGCTGCTAGGAAGAGAATAAAGAAACCCGCAACCAAGGACTGGAATAGTGGGTTGAATCGTGCTTCGGGACTGCCTTCCTCGTTAATTAACGGGGTTCCTGGACCCACACATAGAATGATCCAAAAAAGTATTACAGCTAAACAGGCCAGTCCGGCATAGCGTAAACCTACTATTTCGCGCTGGCTGAGTGAGGCTCCTGGATTTTTAATAGCTCCGGCAGTCGAGCTCTCGATCTGGCCCGGAGTAATAGGTGCTAGTCGCGGTTCAATTATTCTGTCAGTTACCCACCAAATGGCGGGAAGAAATATACAAGTCATTGCAATAATAAAATAAGCATTGCCGGCAATATTAGCGTCCCAAGTGGGCAAAATTGTCTCCGCTGCTGCTTCTGTAATGCCGAATAAGAGAGCATCCAATTGGCCTGGCAATAAGTTTGCTGAGAACCCGCCAGACACGCCAGCAAATGAAGCAGCAATTCCTGCTATGGGATGTCGGCCGGCAGCCGCAAAAATTACGCCGGCTAGCGGAATGAGTACCACATAGGCTGCATCTGCGGCTAGGTTTCCCATCATGCCAACAAATGCTACGGCAGGTGTGAGTAACAAAGTCGGAGCTTTTGCAACCGCACCGCTCATAGCCGCCGCTAATAAGCCTGACCGCTCAGCCACACCGGCCCCAAGCATCACGACCAGCACATAGCCTAAGGGATGAAAACTGGTGAATGTCGTGGGCATTTCCACCAATAATCGTTGTATGTTTGTAGGAGATAAAAGGCTTTCGGCATTAATAACTAGGGCGTTTCCCGTGCTATCAATTTGAGTGGGATGCAGAGCATTAACCCCGATTAGTGCCGAAACAACACTCACAACAATTATGGCGGCTATACACCAAACAAAGATAAACACTGGATCTGGTAATTTATTTCCTGATCTTTCTATCCAGGCTAGGACGCCCTTCATTTCGCTTACTTGGGGCTGAGTTATACCGTTCATGCTTTAGTACTAGTCTCCGTGACCACAAACGCTGGGGTTGAACACCGATTCACCGTAGCAATCTGAAAAATATCTGTAAGTCATTCAGATACAAATCAGGTTTTTCTAACGCGGCAAAATGGCCTCCTTCTGTCATAACACTCCAGTGTCGCAAGTCATAGGCGGACTCAGCCCAGGCTCTCGGCGTGACAAATATTTCTGCGGGGAAAATGGCCGCACCAGTCGGGACATTGATATAGCCAAGAGGGGTTTCGATTGGAGTCTTGCTATTTTCGTAGTAGATGCGGGTAGAGGAGGTAATGGTTCCTGTGAACCAATAAATGGCTATGTTTGTTAACAATTCATCTTTGGTAAAATGGTTATCTAAATAACCGGTAGCTCCTTGCGGCATGTCTGTCCACCCGTGAAATTTTTCAACAATCCATGCCGCTAGTCCGGCCGGGGAATCGTTTAACCCATATCCTAACGTTTGGGGTTTGCTGCCTTGAATCTGTTGGTAGGCACGCTCATTCTGCATGTAGGCTCCGCGTGCTGCCCGAGCCGTTTCTTCTGCTTGTGTCACGTCTGCTCTTTGCTCACGATCTGTTGGTGGTCCCGCTAGCATCATATTCGAGTGCAGCCCAATTAGCCGATCGGGATAATTGAAGGCAAGGTAGCGGTTTATGATAGCCCCCCAATCTCCACCCGCAATGGCGTAACGTTGATAGCCTATTTTCTCCATCAGGGCAGCTAAAATGTGAGCAATTTTTTCGGGACTGTAACCCGGCTGTGTCGGAGCACTTGAAAACCCAAACCCAGGAAGCGAGGGAGTTATGACATGAAAGGCATCGGACGCACTGCCGCCGTATGCTACGGGGTCAATTAAGGGATCGATTATTTTGGAGAACTCACTTATTGAGCCTGGCCAGCCATGAACTATCATTAAAGGTATTGCATCAGGATGCTCAGAGCGCTGATGAATAAAATGCATTTCTATTTCGTCGATTTCAGTTTTGAAATGGTCGAATTCGTTTAATGTTCTTTCTTGTTCTCTCCAATCGAATTCGTTTTCCCAGTAATCGATTAATTCAGTAAGGTACGTTTTGTCAGTTCCGTACTCCCATGTGGTTTCAGAAATCTGGTCTGGAAGCCGTGTATTTTGCAGCCGAGTTTTCAGATCGTTAATTGCTGCATCTGGCACGACTATTTCAAAAGGGGTGATAGAAGATCCGTTATTTGCAAGCTGATTGTCATCAATGTCTATAGGAGTACCCCCAGTAGATGGGCGACTAACCTGGTTCAGTGTTGCCGCGATAGCGGTTAATTCATAAGTAGCTAATAAAAGGATTAATGTTGCCAGTACTCTGCGGAAAGTAAATAATTTTAAAAGATCCATTGAAGCCCCATTTTCGTATTATTGGTTGGTATTCGAGCCATTTTGGCAAAAAAATCGGTACAGTTGGTTGATGCAAAGTAGTAGGACTGCAGTACAATACAAGGCATAAGAACCCAAGTGGGGGGAATCATGCCGTATTACCCAATTTCAATCAATAAGGTCGAAAAACACTGGTAACTTCTTATGTTGTTCAACATAGATAGCAAATCACTTGAATTACCCAATTCAGAAACCGCGATACCCGATAGGGAGGAGCTTATATCGGTTTCTTCTGCCCATTTTGTTTCCGGTCACACCATCGTTGAACCAGTTCCCGATAATTTGGAAAAAAGCGTGTTCGGCCTTGGTTGCTTTTGGGGTGCAGAAAGACTTTTCTGGGAATTAGACGGTGTTTATAGTACGGCTGCCGGATATGCTGGCGGAATCACTGCTAATCCTACCTATGAAGATGTTTGTACCGGCCTGACCGGGCACACTGAAGTTGTGCTTGTGTACTTCGATCCTGCCGTAATTTGCTATCAACGATTGCTGGCTGCTTTTTGGGAATCTCATAACCCTACTCAAGGTATGCGGCAAGGAAATGACAAAGGGACCCAGTACCGCTCAGCGATCTATGTAGTCAATGACACGCAACTTAAAGAAGCTCAACAAAGTAAAAAAGCATATCAGGTGGCGCTGGATGATATTAAATACCCTTTTATTACTACGGAAATAAAAAATTTAGACCAGTTTTTTTATGCAGAAGACTACCATCAGCAATATTTAGCAAAGAACCCTAGAGGGTATTGCGGATTAGCTGGTACCGGTGTGATCTATAAGCTTTCTGCGGGTAATGATTTATCATGCTAAGTTTCTCGATGCCTTTGTGTGTTTTGTTCACGAAGTGTAATTTCAGTTAATTTAAAGTTGACGCTAGCTATGCCAAATTCCACGCAATCTGAGATCGGTTCTTTGGTTATATCGATTTCATCACGCGCTCTGTTTAATCTAGATCAAAGCCACCGTGTCTTCCAAGAACAAGGATTGGATGCGTACCAAGAATATCAAATAGCTCGGGAAGACGAACCTCTTGAGCAGGGGGTTGCTTTTGTTTTGGTTCAAAAATTATTGCATCTAAATAACTTATTAGATGAATCACCAGTTGAAGTTATCTTGCTTTCAAGAAATAGTGCAGATACTGGATTAAGAATTTTTAATTCTATACAGCACTACGGTTTGGATATAACACGAGCGGCATTCAGCGGTGGAGATAGTCCGTACCGTTATATTTCGGCTTTTAATAGTCATTTGTTTCTTTCTACGGATGGTGTAGATGTAAGCCAAGCCTTAGAATTGGGTGTTGCTGCCGCCACAATTTTGCCATCTAAGAAGTCTAACGCACAGCGTGAATCATTAAAAATAGCCTTCGATGGAGATGCAGTCCTGTTTTCGGATGAGTCAGAAAAAGTATTTAAAAGCCGTGGGCTGGAAGCTTTTGCCGAAAGTGAGCGTGAGGCCGCCAACGAACCCCTTAGTGGTGGGCCATTTAAGCCGTTTTTAGCTGTTTTGCAGAAAATTCAGAGTGCCTTTCCGGCTGGGCATGCCCCAATCCGAACTTGTTTGATTACTGCTCGCGCTGCACCAGCTCACGAGCGCGTCGTTAAAACGCTGAGAGCATGGAATATTCGGATTGACGAATCCTTGTTTTTGGGCGGCTTAGATAAGGGGCAATTCCTGCAAGCGTTCGATGCTGATGTGTTCTTTGATGACCAGAAGGGCCACTGTGAGTCAGCTAGAAACCACGTTACTACGGGGCATGTGCCTCATGGAATATCTAACAAATAGACTATAAATACAATAGGATATACACATATTATAATGTATATTCTAGAAAAAGCTATAATAGACTCCCAAACTAAGCAAAATGACTGTAAGCACCTGTACTAGCACCCTGTCGGGTATCTGACTACTAAGGCGAGTCCCTATGTGAATAGCTGGCAATGATCCGACAATAAGACCAAAGAGAAGCAGCAGGTCGACATAGCCAGCAAAGAGATAGCCTACACCTGCGATGAATGTGAGTGGTACGGCATGAGCCAAATCGGTACCGATAACGCGAACTGCTGAGATCTGGCTATATATAGTAAGAAGTATAGCCGCGCCAAAAGCGCCTGCTCCAACCGAGGAAACGGTTACGCAAAATCCCAGAATCAGCCCTATTAGAAAGGTAACCAAAGTACGGTGTCTGTGAATGGCGGGCATAAACAATTTTGGTTTTTCTTCAATAGCATTTTTCCTCATTTTATCTCGTAATATCAATATAATAGAGGTAACTATTAACATAATACCTAGGCTGAAAGTTAACAGTTCTTCGAATTGCGCGGATTCCTGAAATTGCACATTTAATACGAATGTGTGCAGTAAGATAGAGATGGGGATGCTCCCTAGCCCAAGTATACTGACGATTTTCCAGTCCACATTACCTTTGCGGTGGTGGGCTAATGCGCCCCCTGCCTTCGTGATAGCCGCGTACAGTAAATCTGTTCCGATCGCCACGGGTGGGGAGTAACCGAATACAAGCAATAAAGGAGTCATTAGTGACCCGCCGCCAACTCCAGTCAAGCCTATGGCAAAACCAACGCTAGCACCGGCAACGATATGTAGTAAAAATTCCATGAATACCCTGAAGCCTTATTCCACTGCTTAGCCAGGTGTTTGTGAGCAGGCTAATGTTGTTTTTTAACATTGGCCATGTGTAATCCGCATTCCTTAACGGTTGCTTCTTCCCACCACCAGCGACCCTCTCTCTCATGCTGGTTCGGGCGTATCGGCCTAGTACAGGGCTCGCAGCCAATACTTATGTAACCGCGATCGTGAAGTTCGTTGTAGGGGATTTCGAAAGACCGGATGTAGTTCCAAACATCATTAGAAGTCCAATTTGTGAGCGGGTTTACTTTGATCACAGAATGGGATTCAGTTGAAAAAATGCTATCGAGCTCAATAATCGAAAGTTTGGATCGCGAAGAATTTTGATCTTTGCGTTGTCCGGTAACCCAGGCATCTAAAGTTTTGAGTTTTTTTTCTAGCGGCTCAACTTTTCGGATCCCGCAACATTCTCTGTGACCGTCTTCATAAAAGCTAAATAAACCTTTATTTCTTGTAAATGTTTCAAGGGATTTAGCATCCGGGTAAAGGACTTCCACAGGAATTTTGTAATATTCTCTAATTCGTTCAATGAACCGGTGGGTCTCTGGGTGTAGGCGGCCAGTATCGAGCGTGAATATTGGTGGCGGAGTAGTTAACTTACTAGCTAGATCCACCAGTATTACGTCTTCGGCGCCACTGAAGGAGATCGCTAAATTCGGCATAAGCCCAACTATTTGTTCCAAGATTTCTGTAGGCTGACAAGCCTTAAGTTTTTCGTTGAGTTGCTGTATCTCTTCGTGATTAAGCATCGCAGATGCAGCCTCCTAGGGGCAACCGGGGCGCATTCTAGGTTATTTATATCAGTGGGTAAAGTGACTAAACTGGTTTCCGTGAAACCTGGCCTAAGATGTTTCACGTGAAAATTGGCTATTAAGATAATTAGTTATTTAAAAAGCATCGTTCACAAATATTCAATAACCAGTAAAGAGCGCCGTAATTTATCACAGCTGTTACGTTGAACCTGTATTTGCTACATTGGCTCTTTTGTAGGGAATGGATTGGAGTTGTTAATGTCATGGAAATAGCTTGCCTCGATTTAGAAGGGGTTTTGATACCGGAGATATGGATCGGGTTTGCCGAAAAGACCGGGATCGACGAGTTAAGGGCAACCACGCGAGATATTCCCGATTACGATGTGCTTATGAGACAACGTCTTAGATTGCTCCAGGAACATCAACTTGGCCTCCATGACATCCAAGAGGTCATCGCCAAGATGGCACCACTAGATGGAGCAAAAGACTTTTTAACTTGGCTTAAGGCGCATTTTCAGGTAGTTATTCTGTCGGACACGTTCTATGAATTTTCTCATCCCCTCATGCGGCAGCTTGATTTCCCTGCCTTGTTTTGTCATCGCCTTGTTGCAGATGATAAAGGTACGATTATTGATTACAAACTTAGACAGAAAGACCCCAAGCGTCAGTGCGTCAAAGCGTTTCATGCACTTAATTTCCGTGTAATTGCTTCAGGCGATTCCTATAACGACACGACAATGCTTAGTGAGGCCGATGCGGGTATCCTTTTCCAGGCACCTGACAATGTAATAGAGGAATTTCCCCAATTTCCTTCTGTTGAGAATTACGAGGAGCTGAAGCAAGAATTTAGCAAGGCCAGCAATCGGAATATTTCCTTGTAGTTCAGGTAAAGTCAAATATTGAATTGGCCTATTATTAAAATCGCTTAATGAGCATTCAAATATCTCTGGCCTGCTTGATTGCATTTCCTAAATACTGCCTAGGTTTCAGCTTTTTCAGTTTGGATTTAGCGGGTTCGGGAATATCCAGATTGCTTATAAATTCACGAACCTTATTTTCATCGATTTGTTTGCCGCGGGTTAATTCCTTCAGCTTTTCGTAGGGCTCTTCAACTCCATAACGTCGCATAACAGTTTGAATAGGTTCGGCTAAGATTTCCCAGCAATTATCTATATCCCGATCTATTGATTCGTGATTTAGCTCTAATCTGTCAAGGCCTTTTATAGCAGATTGATAACCGATCAAGGAATAGGCAAGAGCGGATCCAATATTTCGCATAACGGTTGAATCAGTCAAGTCGCGCTGCCAACGAGATATTGGCAGCTTGGTAGCAAGGTGGCTAAGCATGGCGTTAGCCATACCTAGGTTGCCTTCGGAGTTTTCAAAGTCGATAGGATTCACCTTGTGTGGCATGGTCGACGATCCAACTTCTCCAGGGACAGGTTTTTGCTTGAAGTAAGCGAGAGAGATGTATGCCCAGATATCTCTATCAAAATCGATCAGCACGGAATTGAACCTCGCAAACCCGCTAAATAACTCTGCTAGATAATCATGTGGTTCAATCTGAGTGGTGTAAGGGTTAAATTCGAGCATAAGGCTTTCCACAAATTCTTTTCCTATTATTGGCCAATCTATATCTGGATAGGCGGCAATATGGGCATTGTAGTTGCCTACAGCTCCATTCATTTTTCCCAGCATCTGCATTTCTTGTATTTGTGAGAGCTGCCTCGTTAAGCGGAAGCATACATTTGCAAATTCTTTTCCTACGGTAGTTGGTGACGCTGGTTGTCCATGGGTACGGGATAAAAGAGGCTGATCAGCATGATGCTTCGCCATGTCAGCCAATTTAGCTACTAGATTTTCCATGGTTGGAAGAAAAACGTTATCTCGCCCCTCCTTTATCATCAAAGCGTAGGCTAGGTTGTTAATATCTTCTGAGGTGCAAGCGAAATGTATAAATTCCAATTGCGGCAGCAACTCGTCACAATCCTGAAGTCTTTCTTTGATGAAGTACTCCACAGCTTTTACATCATGATTAGTTTTAGCTTCGATTTGTTTTATTCGCTCAGCGTCGGCTAGGTCAAAATTTTGGTACAAAGATTCAAGCCGTTGTAGCGAATTACCCTGGATTTCAGTGAGCTCTTTAATACGTGGTTGTAATGAAAGGAACAGAAACCATTTTACTTCAATCATTACCCGGAAACGCATCAACGCGAATTCACTAAAGCAAGGTATTAGTTCTTTGCATTTAACGGCATATCGCCCATCCAATGGAGATATGGCCAATAATGGGTTTAATCGACTGTTTGGCATTATGATTTCCTATACAGGGACGGGAGGTTTGTACCCGATATATCTCGCTGTTGTAGAGGTGCGATTCCTATTCCTATTAAAAATTAGATGTCAGCATCGGTTAATTAACTTATACCGCAGGAACATTGATCTGATGTTGGACGATAACAGACTGCGGATTCGCTTTCGTTTTTTTTTTCAAAATTATAGGTATTTCCCTTAACGTTAATATTATCGTATAGGGTATTAATTGTATCTTTATAGATGGAGCCAGGTAGCCAAAAAAACAACTGCCAAGACGATCTTCTGGCGTTCCCAGGGTTTGAACTTATCTGAGGTATTCTTCAATTATCGCCCCTCCTAGACAGCGATCGTCTTGGTAAAATACCACATACTGCCCGGGTGTGACCGCTCGCTGCGGATTATCAAAACATACTTCTATTTGATTGTTGCACAATTGCTTAATAGCGCAGGATTGGTCGCTTTGTCGGTAACGAATTTTAGCGGAGCAATAAAGCGGTAGTTCAGGAGCTTCAGCGTTTATCCATTTTGGCTGAGCGGCAGTTAGCCTCCTTGAGTATAAATCATTGTTTTCATTGCCTTGTCCTACGACAAGTACATTTCGTTGCAGGTCTTTACCTAACACGTACCATGCTGACTCACCGTAATTCTTCAACCCCCCTATACCTAGTCCTTGTCGTTGGCCATGCGTGTAGTACATTAAACCGTTATGTCTGCCCAATAACTGGCCATCGCTATCTTCAATGTCGCCGGGGTGAGCGGGGATGTAACGTTCGAGAAAATCTTTGAATTTACGTTCGCCTATAAAACAAATCCCGGTACTATCTTTTTTGTTATGGGTGGGAAAGTTTAACTGGGCTGCAATTTTTCGTACTTCATTTTTTGTTAAATCGCCAATAGGAAATAAGCTGTTATGCAAGCAAGTCTCATTAACTTCGCAAAGGAAATAACTCTGATCCTTGTTGCTATCTTTTCCCTTTAACAAATAAGTTTCAAAGCGCGTTTCTTGTTTTTGCACATAGTGCCCTGTGGCAATTAGATCGGCGCCAAGGCTATGCGCATAATCAAGGAATGCTTTAAATTTAATTTCTCGATTACACAATACATCAGGGTTCGGGGTGCGACCGGATTTATATTCCGCGAGAAAGTGTTCAAAGACGTTGTCCCAATATTCTTTAGCAAAGTTAACGGTATGTAAATCTATCGCCAGCGAATCACATATCGATTGCGCATCCATTAGGTCGGTCATAGCTGTGCAGTACTCCGTCCCGTCGTCATCCTCCCAGTTTCTCATGAACAATCCTTCAACCTGATACCCTTGCTCTTTCAGGAGGTAGGCGGCGACGGATGAATCAACACCTCCAGACATGCCAACTATTACCCGCTGGGTCGCGGGGTCGCGATGAGAAAACATTATCTATAGCCTACAAAGAAAAAGGGGGCAATGCTATACCGTAAAACCACGTGCGATCAATGCCCTATAATGTACTACTAATTCATTTCCTAAGCTTTTTCTTTAGCTCTACTCTGTAACAAGGGATAATGTCGCTAGAGGTGTGCGCTTATGGGAAAGCTTAGCCATATGGACAGCCAAGGTAATGCTAAAATGGTGGATGTTGGAGATAAACCGTTAAGTCAACGGGTTGCTATCGCGCGGGGTGCGGTGCGGGTTGCCCCGAATACGTTGCAATTAATCACTAAGGGTGGTCATCGCAAGGGAGACGTATTAAGCGTGGCACGTATCGCTGGGATTCAGGCTGCTAAGAATTGCTCCCAATTAATACCGTTGTGCCATCAATTAATGCTTTCAAAGGTGGACGTGAATTTCGAATTAGACTCAGAGCAGAGCCTTGTGGAAATCGTGGCCGAATGCAAAGTTAAAGGGCAAACGGGCGTGGAAATGGAGGCGCTAACTGCCGTGAGTGTGGCTGCACTTACGATCTATGACATGTGCAAGGCTGTCGATAAGGATATGTTGATAGAGGGAATATGCCTCATGCAAAAATCTGGTGGTAAAAGCGGCCATTATCAACGTTCAGAGAATAACTAAGTACCGGAAGATTATGTTGTGCTAACCATCCATTACTTCGCTAGTGTTCGAGAAGCCTTAGGTAAAGCGAATGAGCAACTGGAATTTTCAGATGATATCGTTAATGTGGAGGGCTTAATGAAGTATCTCGGTGCTGCTAACCCAGCCTTTCAATCATTAATTGAGTCGGAAAGTAAGGTTTTGGTGGCGGTAAATCAAACAGTAGTAGATAGAAATTATGTGCTTTCAGGAAATGACGAAGTCGCCTTTTTCCCTCCTATGACCGGGGGTTAACCAATGATTAGTATCCAGCACGAAGATTTTGATTTGAAACATGAATATCAACAGCTCCGGCAAAACGGCGGTGATGCAGGAGCAATTGTTACTTTTACTGGGCTGGTGCGTGAAATCCATTCGGAAGCAGATGGCGAATCGAACGTAGTCAAATCGCTCCATCTTGAACATTACCCAGGAATGACAGAGAAAAGCATAGAGGCAATCGTCGATGAAGCGAAAGCAAGATGGCTGTTGCTAGCAGTTCGAGTCATTCATAGAGTGGGCAAGCTAGCACCAGGAGATCAGATTGTTATGGTGGCTATCTCCAGCGCACATCGTAGAGATGCATTTGATGCCGCCGAATTCATAATGGATTACTTAAAAAGCAAGGCTCCATTTTGGAAAAAACAATTCACGGGCAAGGATAGCCAATGGATCGAGAGCAGGGAATCCGACGACGAAGCAATAGCGCGTTGGTAAGACCCCATGGCTAAATAAGTGATGAAGAACGAATTGACTTAAAATTTTGTGACTGGTTAGCTTTTAGCCGTTACCAACAGACTCATCCTCTGCAGGTTCTTCGCCGCTATCGGCAGACTCATCCTCTGCAGG
>UINC01000424.1_pt1 | contig 14631 bp, 16 predicted proteins | sample 5385821 | NCBI WGS metagenome assembly UINC01 (sample SAMEA4666929, study PRJEB26691) | marine metagenome | isolation source: Pacific Ocean | place: Pacific Ocean | collected 2011-10-13 | reverse complement strand
TTCGCTTCAGTTTTCGTATCACCTGAAGTAAATGATGATATTGATGTTAATATTAATCAGTCCGACCTTCGAATTGATGTTTATCGTTCAAGTGGGGCAGGAGGGCAACACGTTAATAGAACTGAGTCCGCAGTTCGAATAACACATATGCCAACAAATGTTGTTGTTCAGTGCCAAAATGATAGATCGCAACATAAGAATAAGGCGTCGGCTATGAAACAGCTAAAAGCAAAACTTTATGAATTGGAGATGAGAAGAAAAAATGAGGAGGCATTAAAGGTTGAAAATACGAAAGCAGATGTGGGGTGGGGTAATCAAATTAGATCATACGTGCTGGATCAAAGTCGAGTTAAAGACCTACGTACTGGAATAGAAAAAAGTAACCCTCAAGCGGTATTAGATGGTGATCTTGATGATTTTATTGAAGCAAGTTTAAAGCAAGGATTGTAAGTGAGCAAACGAAAAAAAAATAATGAAGAAAATGACCTAATTATTGAACGTAGGAAAAAATTGACTGCAATTAGGGAGAAAGGAAGCGCTTATCCAAACGACTTCCGGAGGAATTGTCTTGCCGAGGAATTACATCTTAATTACGATAAACATGATGCAGAGACTTTAAAAAAGGAAAAAATAAAGGTTAGTGTCGCTGGGCGTATGATGGCAAAAAGAGTTATGGGTAAAGCGAGTTTTATTAAGCTACAAGATAGAAGCGCTCAAATTCAAATAAGACTCGAAAGCAATTCGTTAGTTGATGGTTTATATCAAGATTTTAAAAAATGGGATGTTGGAGATATTGTCGGAGCCACTGGGTCTCTATTTAGAACGAAAACTGGCGAGCTCACAATAATGGCAGTTGATTTACAATTGTTAACAAAATCTCTTCGTCCTCTACCTGAAAAATTTCACGGCTTAACTGATCAAGAGATTCGTTATCGACAAAGGTATGTTGATTTAATTATGAATCAAAAAAGTCGTGATGTTTTTAAACAAAGAACTCAAATTATAACTTATATCAGATCTTTTTTAGATTCGCAGGATTTTATGGAAGTAGAGACTCCTATGATGCAATCAATGCCGGGAGGGGCTATCGCTAGGCCTTTTGAAACTCATCATAATGCTTTGGATATGAAATTGTATTTAAGAATTGCACCCGAATTATTCCTGAAACGTTTAACCGTTGGTGGCATCGAAAAAGTTTATGAAATAAACAGAAGTTTTCGTAATGAAGGCGTATCCACACAGCATAATCCTGAATTTACTATGCTTGAGTTATATTGGGCATATGCTGACTATAAAGATTTAATGAACATGATTGAGGTATTAGTTAGAGGCTTATCAGAAAGAATCTATAATTCAAAAACGATTACATACCAAGATTCAAAGATAGATTTTTCAAAGGCATTTACATCAATGACTATGGAGGAAGTGATAATTAAATATCATCCAAACATTGAAAAAAATAATATTAGAGAACGCGAATATCTGGCAAATTTTGCGAAGAAAATTAATATTGAAATCCTAGATACCTATGATTCAGGTAAAATTCAGATTGAAATTTTTGATAAAACTTGTGAATCAAAACTACTGGAACCAACTTTTATTTATTCATATCCAATTGAGGTTTCTCCTCTATCAAGACGTAATGATAAGGATCCCTTTGTTGCAGATAGATTTGAATTTTTTGTTGCTGGAAAAGAATTAGCCAATGGCTTTTCAGAGTTAAATGATCCTGAAGATCAAGAAGAAAGATTTCGTCAACAAGCCGCAAAAAGACAAGCGGGTGATCATGAAGCTATGCCTTATGATTATGACTATATTAGAGCGCTTGAGTATGGATTGCCTCCAACAGCTGGGCTAGGAGTAGGAATAGATAGGCTGGTAATGTTGTTGACAGATACCCCTTCAATTAGGGATGTTTTATTCTTTCCTCACATGCGGTCAGAAGTATTTTAATTAGTAATTTAATTCTATTGGCTTAGCAAAATAAGTTTTGTACTCAAGTACATCTTGGTGATTGTCAACATTAGTTACAGCTAATATATTATTTTTAGCCACATTAATTATTTTTCCAATTTTATTGTTATTAAGTGTTAATTCATCTCCAATCTTGGCTTTGTCTGTAGATAACTTATATCTATTAACACGTCTTTTTACCCGACCAAGATTTTCAGTTCTCGCAACGATTTCTTGACCTGTATAGCAGCCTTTATCAAAACTGATAGCCCCAATAAGATCTAAATTTAGCATGTGCGGGGTATATAATTCACTGGTTTTTCTATTTATATCTACTAGACCTGATTTTATTTTTGCATTGTTCCATTCTTTTTCTGATAGTAATTGAGTTGTCTTAACAGAAAAATTGTCGATTGTATTTTTATCTCCATAAATTTCTGTGTAATCTTTCTTTTTTGAGTTATTAGTTGCTATTAATCCCTTTTTTCCTAGATTATCTACTAATGTAAATAAATCCGAATGAGACTTGCTATTCAAATTCTTTATATTAACCGCTATTGCCGTATATTTTTTATTTGAATTTTTAATTTTTATATCTGATCTTAATTGATACAAAGATAAATGATCTATGACTTTATTAGTTATAGATTTTGGCACAGCTAATCCAATAGAATCTTTTAATTTAACAATATTGCATGTAGAAATAACACGTCCTTTTATATTACAAATCGCTGAAGGTATAGAATATAAAGTATTGATTCTATTAATATCCTGAGTGATTAGTCCTTGTAAGAACTGATATCTATCAGTTCCACTAATCAATATAATATTGTAAATAGACTTGTTCATATTTCGTTGACGTAATAGTACTAAGTTTTAATATTCTGCATGCTATTTATAAATCTGTCATAATTGATATGTAACAATTATTAATTAATTAAAAATATTCTAAAACCGATTAAGAATAGATAAATTTTCCAGTAAGAGCAAAATTCAATTTAAAAATAAGGCAGAAGATTGTAATCAGATTACAGTATTGTTATAGGTAACATTCATGAAGACGAATAACCATAAACCTTTGTCGCCTCACTTATCCATCTATCAATGGTCTATAACCATGATCTTGTCAGTACTGCATAGAATTACTGGGATAATTCTATCAATAGGCCTTATTCTTTTTGTTATATGGATTACTATGCTTTCTGGCGATATTATCAGTTATCAAAAATTTATCACCATTATGCAATCTTTTCTGGGTAAAACTCTGTTGATAGGACTGAGTTATGCCTTTTTCTTTCATCTATGCAATGGTATGCGTCACTTAGTATGGGATAGCGGAAAAGGATTTGGAAAAAATATAGTTTATTTATCATCTTGGTTGATACTAATTCTTTCTTTTGTTTTAACTTATTTATATTGGCGTTTTTTATGAAACTGTTTTCATTTTTATTTCCTAACTTTGATACGCATGACTCAAGTCAGCCAACATCTCATTGGTTCCAGCAAAGATTATCTGCTTTTCTAGCAATTATCTTCGGATTATGGTTTTTGATATCCATTCAATCAATGCCTGGACTTGAATATACATCCGTCAGAAATTGGTTGTCATCTTTTTATAATGCCCTGATTCTGTTTTTTTTGATCATAGTAATATCTTATCACTCCAATTTAGGTATAAAAGTAATCATTGAAGATTATATTCACCATTCACTTCTAAAAAATATTGCTATTATTTGTAATAGTTTTTTTCATTTTATATGTGCAGTTTTTTCTTCGTTGATTGTTTTAAAAATCTTTTTGGAATTTTAAAATGGGTAAATACAAATTCGTAGATCATGAATATGACGTAGTTGTGGTTGGCGCTGGTGGCGCTGGTCTTCGTGCAACATTAGGGCTTGCACAATCAGGTCTTAATACAGCTTGTATTTCCAAGGTATTTCCAACACGGAGTCACACTGTTGCAGCTCAAGGAGGTATCAGCGCTGCACTGGGTAATATGGGTGATGATGACTGGCGCTGGCATATGTATGACACAGTTAAAGGTGCTGATTGGCTTGGAGATCAAGATGCTATTGAATATATGTGTAAAGAAGCTTCTGATGCTGTTATAGAGTTAGAGCATTATGGGATGCCGTTTTCTCGCACTGAAGATGGATTAATATACCAAAGACCTTTTGGAGGAATGACTACTAATTATGGCGAAGGAATCGCACATAGAACATGCGCCGCATCAGATAGAACTGGTCATGCAATGCTTCACACGCTCTATCAGCAATCATTAAAATATCAGGCAAAATTTTTCATTGAATATTTTGCAATAGATTTAATTATGTCAGATGAGAAATGTTATGGAGTTATTGCAATTGAATTAGCCACGGGCGATATTCACCGGTTTCGGTCGCACCAGCTTATATTAGCAACTGGCGGATATGGCAGAGCTTATTTTTCTTGCACATCTGCTCATACTTGTACTGGAGATGGCAATGCTATGGTCCTTCGCGCAGGATTGCCTTTACAAGATATGGAGTTCGTCCAATTTCATCCCACTGGAATTTATGGTGCAGGTATGTTGATTACTGAAGGAGTTCGTGGAGAAGGTGGCTACTTGACAAATTCAGATGGAGAACGATTCATGGAGCGGTATGCTCCTAATGCAAAGGATCTTGCGTCGCGAGATGTGGTTAGCCGTTCAATGACAATTGAGATTCAAGAGGGTAGAGGGGTTGGCCCAGATAAGGATCATATATATCTTCATCTAGAACATCTTGGGCCAGATGTGATTGAAGAGAGATTGCCTGGAATTGCAGAGTCTGCAAGAATTTTCTCGTCTGTTGATGTTAGTAAATCACCAATACCTGTATTACCCACGGTTCATTACAATATGGGAGGGATACCTACTAACTATTTTGGCGAGGTATTAACTTTAAGAGATGGCAATCCCGAATCAGTTGTACCTGGCCTTATGGCTATCGGCGAAGCCGCTTGTGTTTCTGTTCATGGCGCAAATCGACTTGGCTCTAATTCACTGCTGGATCTCATTGTATTTGGTAGATCTGCGGCACAATATTGTGCAGAACATGTGGAAGCAGGATCATTACATGCTTCATTACCAAAAAATGCAGGGGAAAACAGTATTCAACGGGTTAAAAATCTAATAACAAGTAAGGGCTCTCATGCGCCCTCTCAAATACGATTGGAAATGCAAAAGATTATGCAAAATCATGCCGCTGTCTTTAGGACAGCAGAGTCGTTAGATCAAGGCATACATTTGCTGCAACAAACTTATTTAGCATACGGTGACATAGCGATCTCTGATACCTCTTTAATTTGGAATACCGATTTAATTGAAACGATGGAATTAGAGAATCTTCTTTTAAATGCTATAGCGACAATAAGATCAGCAGCAGATAGAAGAGAAAGTCGTGGAGCCCACGCGCGGGAAGATTATCCTAAACGAGACGATGACAGTTGGATGAAGCACACATTTTGTTGGGTTAATAATAATGGTGAGGTTCAGTTTGATTACAGACCAGTTCATAATAATACTCTTACGGATGAGGTAGAATTTATACCTCCAAAAAAACGTGCTTATTAGTTCATATTTTTATTTGGGAGCTGATTGTGACAGAGTTTAGATTACCTCGTAATTCTAGGTTAGAAAAAGGAAGACAATTTACTTCTGTAAAAGAAACAATTAATTTAAGAAGATATTCCGTATATAGATATAACCCTGATAAAAAAAATAATCCGCGTGTCGATTCCTATGATGTTGATATGGATAGCTGTGGCCCTATGGTTCTGGATGTTTTAATAAAAATAAAAGATGAAATAGATCCCACACTTACTTTCCGAAGGTCATGCAGAGAAGGAATATGTGGCTCTTGCGCCATGAATATTAATGGTTCCAATACATTAGCGTGCACTAAGAGCTGCGAAGATATTAAAGGTGAAATCAAAATTTTTCCTCTTCCGCATATGCAGGTTGTTAAAGATCTTGTTACTGACCTAACACAATTTTATAAACAATATGCTGCTGTAAAACCTTGGTTGCAGAGAAAGTCATCAATTAATGAAAAAAAAGAATATATACAGAAAAAATCTCAACAGGAAAAAATTGATTCACCATCAGCATGTATACTCTGTGCTTGTTGCTCTACTAGTTGTCCTAGTTATTGGTGGAATAGTGAAAAATATCTTGGGCCTGCAGCGCTACTGGCGTCTTATCGTTGGTTAGTTGATAGCAGAGATGAAAGTACTGAACATAGACTGAAGGAGTTAGATGATTCATTTAAACTTTATCGTTGCCATACAATTATGAATTGCACTCAAGCTTGCCCTAAAGATTTAAATCCTGCAGAAGCAATAGCAAATACAAAACGCATGCTTCTTGAGAGAAACAAAAAAAGCTAATAATAGTGAATATAGAAATGTTAGAGTCTAAACTTCGTTGGCAGTGTCGGAGAGGAGTGCGTGAACTGGATAATTTATTTCATAAATACCTTGATTGTTCCTATGGCAGGAGCTCTCAAAAAGATAAATTATTATTTCACAAGCTCTTAGATTGCAGCAACTCAGAATTAATATCTTGTTTCTTTTATGACGATTCATCAGGTGACAGTGAGCTTGATGGGATTATTCAAAAAATTAAAAAATAAATTATTTCTTTATATAAATTAAAATATGACCCTTCCTGTTTTAAATATTTATAGTAGGCGCGGTTGCCATCTATGTGAAATTTTAATCGAAGAGCTTCTTCCTATAACAGACGGACGAGCAGAGTTAAATATATTAGACATCGATACTCGATTATCATGGAAAATAAAATATGCCGATAAAATTCCAGTTGTTGAGCACAATGGCAAAATTTTATGCCAGTATAAACTCAACATATCAGCTATAAATAAAATATTGTTTAATTAATGCTTATGAATCATATTCGTAATTTCTCCATTATTGCCCATATTGACCATGGAAAATCAACATTAGCGGACCGATTTATACAAATATGTGGCGGTCTTCAAGATCGTGAGATGCAAGATCAAGTTCTCGATACTATGGATATAGAGAGAGAAAGGGGTATTACTATAAAAGCTCAAAGCGTTTCATTGAGTTACAAATCAAATGAGGGGAGAAATTACCTATTAAATTTTATTGATACTCCCGGACATGTAGATTTTTCGTATGAAGTATCTCGTTCGTTAGCAGCATGTGAGGGTGCTTTGCTAGTTGTAGATGCTACCCAGGGGGTTGAGGCACAAAGTGTAGCAAATTGTAATACTGCTGTTGATCAGGGGCTAGAAGTGCTTCCCGTTATTAATAAAATTGATCTAGAATCCGCAGATATTGATAGTGTAAAAAAAGAGATTGAAGACATCATTGGGATTGAAGCTAAAGATGCTTCAATAGTAAGTGCTAAAACTGGCTTCGGGGTTAAAGATCTTCTTGAAAATCTCGTAAAATTAATACCTCCCCCTAAAGGTGATCCAGACGTTTCTCTCCAGGCTTTAATTATTGATTCATGGTTTGATAATTATGTGGGAGTAGTTTCACTAGTAAGAATTGTTAATGGAAATCTCAGTAAAAATGACAATATAACTGTAATGTCAACTGGACGAAATTATACGGTAGGTAGGGTTGGTAGTTTTACGCCAAAAATGGTAGATAAGAATTCACTTAAGAGTGGTGAAGTTGGATTTATTATAGCTGGGATTAAAGATATTGATGGTGCCCCAGTTGGAGATACTTTTACACTTACATCCAATTCAGCTGATAAACCATTGCCTGGATTTAAAAAAGTGCAGCCTCGCGTATTTGCAGGACTATTTCCAATCAACTCAGAGGATTATGAAAATTTTAGAGAAGCATTAAAGAAATTATGCCTTAATGATTCTGCTTTATATTATGAGCCTGAGACTTCAACTGCTTTGGGTTTTGGTTTTAGATGTGGGTTTTTAGGAATGTTGCATCTAGAAATCATACAAGAACGGCTTGAGAGAGAGTATAACCTAGATCTTATAAAATCTGCTCCAACTGTAGTTTTTGAAATTCTTACTGAAGAAAACAAAGTTTTGATAATTGATAATCCATCATGTTTGCCACCAGCTAATAAAATTAAAGAATTACGTGAACCTATAATAAAAGCAAATATTTTAGTGCCTCAAGAGTATGTGGGCTCTGTTATGAAGTTATGTTTACAAAAAAGAGGAATTCAAAAACAAATTCGCTATTTAGGTAAACAAGTTTCTCTTGAGTATGTAATGCCTCTAACTGAAGTTGTCCTTGATTTTTTTGATAGATTAAAGTCTGTTAGTCGCGGTTATGCTTCTTATGATTACTCTTTTGATAGATTTAAAGAAGCGCCGTTGGTTCGAGTTGATACATTGATTAATAAGGAAAGAGTTGATGCTTTGTCGATAATAGTTCATCGTGATAATGCCGAAAGAAAAGCTAGGGATATTGTTGAAAAAATGCGTCATCTAATTCCTAGGCAAATGTTTGATGTTGCTATTCAAGCTGCAATTGGAAGTAAGATAATAGCCAGAAGTACAGTAAAGGCAATGCGCAAAAATGTTACAGCAAAATGTTATGGAGGTGACATTACAAGAAAAAGAAAACTTCTAGAAAAACAAAAAGCAGGTAAAAAGAAAATGAAACAAATTGGCAGTGTTGAAATACCACAAGAAGCTTTTTTATCCGTTTTAAGCATTGATGGTAAAGGAAAAAAAACGTGAATATAGCTTTGATTCTCGTAATTCTTACGACTATTGGTGGTCTGGTGATTTTATATGAAAAAATTACTAACGTAATTAGGAAATCACAAAAAAAATCATTGATTAAATCAGAAGGCACCGTAAGCGAATATTCACATGCTTTTTTTCCTCTTCTGCTTGTTGTTTTAATTATTAGATCTTTTATCTTTGAGCCTTTTAGAATCCCATCGGGATCTATGATACCTACCTTGCAAGTAGGTGATTTTATTATTGTAATAAAATATCCCTATGGATTAAGGTTTCCAGTGCTGGAAAAAAAATTTATTGAGATAGGGGAACCTAAGAGAGGAGATGTTGCTGTTTTTCGTTTGCCTTCTGATCCTAAAACACATTATATTAAAAGAGTCATCGGCTTGCCCGGGGATAGGATTATTTATAGAAATCATCGTTTATTAATAAACGATCAGTCAATTCCTTTAACTAAAACAGATAATTTATCGAGATATAGTGAAGTTATCGATGATCATAAATATTCTATTCAAATTTTGTATCCCAGAAATGTTATGGGTGACGGAATATATATAGTTCCAGAAAATAGTTATTTTATGATGGGTGATAATAGGGATAACAGTAAAGATAGTCGATTTATTGAATCAATACCTGAATCATATTTGGTTGGTAAAGCAGCCAGAATTTGGATGCATATGGATGGCCTTGAAACCCCAGATTGGTCTCGAATTGGCATAGAAATTAAATAATTTTTTTATCTACCATTCAAATAAACCTAAAATTTTTGAAAAAAATAATTCAATATGATGGGTAACCGGTCAGTTTGAGAAATTGTGAATAAAAAAACAACATGGATATCAAAAGCACTGAATTATGAATTTCATGATTCATTATTACTTGATCGGGCGTTAACACACCGAAGTTCGAGTTCAATCAATAACGAGAGACTTGAATATCTTGGAGACGCTGTACTTGGGTTTGTGATTGCAGATATTCTTTTTTCAGAAAAAAATAGCGCTAATGAAGGGGAACTAAGTCGTTTAAGATCCGCTCTAGTTAATAAAAATACTCTAGCTTTGATAGCTAAAAAAATACATATTGAAGATTATCTTAATCTTGGACCCGGAGAAAAAAAAAGTGGCGGTTTCAGAAGAGCTTCAATATTAGCTGATACATTAGAGGCTATATTTGGCGCAATATATCTTGATGGCGGATTTGATTCCATAAAAACTGTAATTAAAAATGTTTTTTCAGAAATAATTCTTGATCTACCTGATGTGAATGAATTAAAAGATCCAAAAACACGTTTGCAAGAATTTTTATTAGGAAAAAATAACGAATTACCTGTTTATGAAACAAGAAAAATTGAAGGAAAAGAGCATAAAAGAATTTTTCATGTTGTATGTAATATAGAAACTTTAAATATGTTTGCAGAAGGTTCCGGCTCTTCTCGAAGGGATGCCGAGCAAGAAGCTGCCGCAGAAATACTTTTAAAAATAGGAGAGCAATAAATTCATGCAAACTTTATCTGATTCTTTTCGATGCGGGTTTGTTTCAGTTATTGGTAGGCCCAATGTTGGAAAATCAACACTTATTAATTCCATTTTAAATACTAAAATTAGTATTGTTTCGCACAAGCCTCAAACAACAAGACACCGTATTTTAGGGATATCCTCATCCAAAGAACATCAAATTATTTTTGTTGATACTCCAGGACTCCATCAGAATGTTAATAGCGTAATAAATAAGATCATGAATAAAACTGCAGTTAACGCGATTCTTAAGACTGATCTTATTTTATTTATGTATGAAGCTAAGTTTTGGACAGATGAAGATCAGAATGTGCTTAAAAAACTGCAAAATATAGATGTTCCAGTAATTGCTCTTATAAATAAAATAGACAAAATACATCCGAAAGAGAAACTATTAGAAATTATCTCTAAAAGTTCAAAGAAATATAGTTTTAAAGAAGTGATACCAATTTGTGCTAAAAGAAGAACCAGTCTCAATAAATTAATTAAAGTGATACCTCCATTACTTCCTGTTTCGCCTCCAATATATTCAAGTAAGGTAAAGACAGATAGAGATGAATCATTTCAAATCGCTGAATTGATAAGAGAAAAACTAATTATTTATTTACAGCAAGAGGTACCATATGGATTAAGTGTGCAGATTGAGAGCTATAAAAAAAATAAAAGGGATTGTAGTATCAACGCTATAATATGGGTTGAGAAAGATAGTCATAAAGGTATTGTTATTGGAAAGAATGGAGCAATGCTTAAGAAGATTGGTACTGAAGCAAGAATTGAGATAAAAGAAAAATTATCTATCCCGGTTTATCTTGAAATGTGGGTAAAAGTAAAAAAACACTGGGTAGATAATAATCAAGATCTTATAAACCTAGGCTACAATATAGAATAATTTTTTGTAATTTTATTCTAAGTAAATATTATGAATACACGTATTCAATATGAACCATCTTGGATTCTTCATAGTCGTCCATTCAAAGAAACAAGTAAAATTATTGATTTTATTACTCAAGATCACGGCAGGATTTCACTTGTAGCGAAAGGAGTACGCTCAAGAAAATCAAGATTAGGTGGTATATTGAGGTCATTTATGCCACTCAATATCTCATGGTCAATGCGTTCAGATTTGGGCACCCTCATTGGAGCAGAAAACAATGGTAAAGCATTTACTCTTAACGGTGACGCTTTTTTTTCAGGTTGCTATATTAATGAATTAATACTCAACTTAGTACATCGCCATGATCCCTCTCCAGAAGTATTCTCAATATATTCTGAGATAATTAGAGATTTATCACTGACAAATAGTTTGAATTCTAGTCTTCGTTATTTTGAGATGGAGCTACTAAAATTACTAGGTTACGCTCTTAGCCTTGATCATGATAGCAAGACCTTGGACCCAATTAGTATGGATAAATACTATGAGTATCGTATTGACGAAGGAACAGTTGAGACAATAAAAACAGGTCCCATGGTTTTTATGGGTAAACATTTAATAGCTATTAGTAAGTACGAATTTGACTGCCCAGAAGTATTACAATGTGCAAATAGATTACTAAGATATGTAATGGCATATTATCTTGATGGGAAAGCACTAAAATCTAGAAAAGTTTTGAAAGATATAAAAGAAATCGAAAAAAATAATTAACATATTCATTGGTAATGATTATGAGAGAGAAGTTATACCTTGGGGTAAATATAGATCATATAGCTACCTTGCGGCAAGCTAGAGGAACAAAATATCCTTCACCTATAGAAGTAGCTTTGCATGCTGAAAAAGGGGGTGCCGATAGCATAACTTTACATCTTCGTGAAGATAGGAGGCATATTCAGGATAGCGATGTTTACGATTTAAAGGCCGCAATAAAAACACATATCAATCTTGAAATGGCGGTAACAAAGGAAATGATCGAAATTGCCAAAGATGTAAAACCAAGCGATTGTTGCCTTGTTCCTGAAAAGCGCGAAGAATTAACCACAGAAGGAGGATTGGATGTTTTAGGTAACAAAGATAAAATTTCGAGCGCTAATTACGAGCTTGCAGAAAATGGGATAAGAGTATCTTTATTTATCGACCCAGATTTTAATCAGATAGATGCTGCCGCTACAATTGGTGTCCCAGTGATAGAGTTGCATACCGGTCTTTATGCTGATGCAGATCCAATTAATTCAAATAAAGAATTAGCAAAGATTGTTGATTCTGTTGAATACGCTAAGAAGTTAGGTTTAATTGTTCATGCAGGTCACGGTTTGAATTACGAAAATATTATTCCAATTGCTAAAATTAAGGATATTAAGGAACTTAATATAGGGCATGCGATAGTTGCCTTCTCAACATATGTTGGAATTGAATCTGCTGTACGTAGAATGAAAGAACTCATGATTAATGCACGTCAACTAGATTAGAGTGAAACTTATGATTTATGGAGTTGGTACAGATATCGTTGAGTTGGCACGTATTCAAAGTATATATGATAGATTTGGAGACCATTTTGTTAAAAGATTATTAATGAAAAAAGAAAAAATTCTATATAAGAACAATGCTTTTCCTGCGAGGTTCTTGGCAATGAGATTTGCGGCAAAGGAAGCAATAGTAAAAGCGATTGGTACTGGTTTTTCTAATGGTATATGGATCAGAGATATCGGAGTTATCAATGATAATAATGGACGTCCAATTGTTATTTATTCTCAACGCGCTGAGAAAGTTTGTCAAAAAATAGGAATTAGAAATATTCTAGTTAGTCTTAGTGATGAAATGGGATTGATTCTTGCATTTGCAGTGGCAACTACTCAAATAAATAAATCAGAATGATTCAATCTGAATTATTAATCTAATTATCTATGTCATCTGGGCCTATAATGATCGATATCGAGGGGTATACATTAACTCCTGCTGATCGCTCTTTCTTGTGTAATTCTTTAATAGGTGGCGTTATTCTTTTTACCAGAAATTATAAATCCCCTGAACAATTGACTCAGCTTATCAATGAAATTCATGATCTTAGAGATCCACGGCTATTAGTCGCAGTTGATCATGAAGGAGGCAGAATTCAGCGTTTTATCAATGAATTCACAAGAATTCCTCCAATGAGATATTTGGGTCATTATTATGATAAAGATAAAAATGATGCTTGTTTTTTAACTGAAAGAATTGGTTGGATTACTGGCAGTGAATTAAGAGCTGTTGGTGTTGATTTATGTTTTGCACCATGTGTGGATATAGATAGAAATTTAAACGATGTTATAGGAGATCGTGCTTTCCATTTATCCCCAAAAATTATAAGAGATTTGGCAGCATCATTTTGTAAAGGTTTAAAAAAAGCTGGAATGGTCTCCATTGCAAAACATTTCCCAGGTCATGGAGGCGTATCAATAGATTCGCATCATGCATTGCCTTTAGATAATAGATCAATTACAAAATTAATGGATGATATTTATCCATATGAGGCGCTAAACAAGCAACGGGCAATTGCCGGTATTATGATGTCTCATGTCCTTTATCCAAAAATTGATTCATTACCAGCAGGGTTTTCATCCATCTGGATAGAAGATTATCTTCGTTCGAATATAGGATTTGACGGCGCAATTTTTTCTGATGATCTCAATATGAAAGCAGCAGCAGGCTTTGGATCACTACAAGAAAGAGCTAAAATTGCTTTAACAGCAGGTTGCGATATGATTTTAATTTGTAATGACAGAAGTGCTGCTAAATTGGTTGTAAAATCAATAGATAAGAATTTAAATCCTTTTTCTATGGCTCGTTTGGCGAAATTATATGGGGCGGGTAATGTTTCAAGGAAAAAATTACTTGGTGACAGCGAATGGATAAAATCAACCAAATATTTGCGAGATTGGTTAATAAAATCAGGTTATACAATATAAAAATTAATTTGTGAAATTATGAGTGATATAGATAAATATGCAGTTATCAGTGGTCATGGTATTAACTTAGACAAAGATCTCGGTGAAGAAATTGTAGATAATAATTCTAGCGTCATAAATACAGATTTCGGTAAAACATCTGCGCCAATAAAGGAAGCGATTGTAGGTAATAAAAACATTTTTTTTCTTTCGCGGCATGGAGTTAAGAAAAATATCCCTCCTCATTCTATTAATAATAGGGCTAATATAGCTGCTCTACATAAATTGAATGTCAAAAAAATAATTTCAATCAATACAGTAGGCGTTATCACAGGAGATATAAATCCAGGCGAGTTAGCAATACCATCTCAATTAATCGATTATACATGGGGCAGAAGTCACAGTTTTTTTAACACTCAGTTAGCCAACTCAGAGTATATTGATTTTACTGATCCATTTTGCCCGAATCTGAGAAAGCGTTTAGTTAAAGCAGCCAAAGATGCCAGCATTATATTTAAGGATGGAGGTATCTATGGGGCTACCCAAGGCCCAAGGATTGAAACAGCTGCGGA
>UINC01000423.1_pt1 | contig 14634 bp, 11 predicted proteins | sample 5385821 | NCBI WGS metagenome assembly UINC01 (sample SAMEA4666929, study PRJEB26691) | marine metagenome | isolation source: Pacific Ocean | place: Pacific Ocean | collected 2011-10-13 | reverse complement strand
CGTTTCGGACCGCCATTGCGAGTCTCACCGCGTTGGCGATCAGTCTTCTATTGGGCCCATGGATGATCCGAAAACTCCGCGAGGCACAGATCGGCCAAGTCATCCGAGTGGAAGGGCCGGCAACACACCAGCCAAAGGCTGGTACGCCAACGATGGGTGGGTTGTTAATCCTTACTGCAGCACTCACGCCGACATTACTGTGGGCCGACCTCACGAACCCCTACATCTGGATTGCCGTCTTATCGACGATTGCATTCGGTGCGGTTGGGTTTGTTGATGACTACCTCAAGATCAGTAGACAGTCGCATCATGGACTACGCCCCCGCTACAAGTTCGTGGCCCAGATTGCCATCGCCGTGGGGGTGGGCATGGCCCTACTGGCTTTGACAGACGAGGGTGTTTACAACACGAACCTAATCTTTCCATTCTTTAAGGACTTCGTTCCTGACCTCGGCTGGGTATATGTACCCTTCGTTGTCCTGGTCCTTGTTGGCTCATCTAATGCTGTCAACCTTACTGATGGCCTAGACGGTTTAGCGATCGGTACCTTTACGGTGGCGGCAGCTGCGTTCACTGGGTTGGCCTATGTCACTGGCCATCGCGTGCTGGCGGAATATCTTCTGCTTGTTGGATTTCCACCAACAGCTGAATTGACGATCTTTTGCGGTTCACTGGTCGGGGCGAGCCTCGGATTCCTCTGGTACAACTCTTATCCAGCCGACATATTCATGGGTGATGTCGGTTCCTTAGCGCTTGGTGGCGCGCTCGGTACCGTTGCCGTGTTGATCAAGCAAGAGCTTCTCCTGCCTCTGGTCGGCGGGATTTTTGTCCTCGAAGCGACTTCAGTGATTATCCAGGTGGCCGTGTTTCGTATGACCGGACGTCGAGTCTTTAAGATGGCGCCGCTCCATCATCACTTTGAACTCAGTGGATGGAGTGAACCGAAGATCATCGGACGGTCTCTCATCGTAGCGGTGATATTTGCGCTGTTTACCCTAACGACCCTGAAGCTTCGTTAGGCGAGATACACATGGTTGAAATGGTGCAGTCAGAAGCCAACGCGGAGTTCACGGTTGAGGGGCGCCGAGTGATCGTTGTCGGCGCCGCACGTAGCGGATTAGCGGCGGCTGAGCTCCTCGCTGCGCGAGGCGCCGACGTTGTGGTCACGGACATATGCACCACGGTGAACCAGGACCTTGGCCGGTGGTCGAAACGGGTGACGTTTGAACTCGGCGAGCATCGGAACCAAACATTCCTCAGTGCCGACCTTGTGGTTCTGAGCCCAGGGGTGTCACCTGAGCAGTCAGCGGTTCGGACAGCACGTGAATCTGGTATTCCGGTTATTGGTGAGCTGGAGTTGGCGTCTCGATGGCTGAGTGGACGAGTCGTGGCGGTGACTGGGACCAAGGGTAAATCGACTACGAGCTTGCTAGCAGGCCGGCTTCTCGACGCCGCAGGATTCTCAACTCTGGTCGGTGGAAACGTCGGCCCGGCGCTAAGTGCCCAAGTGGCACAGTCGACACCTGACGTGATTCACGTTGTGGAGACTAGCAGTTTTCAATTGGAACTGACGGAGCAGTTTCATCCTTGGATTGCTGTCGTTCTCAATGTCTCTCCCGATCACTTGGATCGCCACGGGACGTTAGAGCGATACACCAACGCTAAAGCGAAGATCCTGGCCAATCAAGGAGACGCGGACTGGCTCGTGGTTAATGCCGATGATCCGCAGGTGCTCGCAATGGTTGACGGGAGTGATGCCCGGCGTTTGCCGTTCGCCTTGGACACATCGATTCCTGACGGCATCACGCTGGTCGATGACGTTATTGCGCGCCGGATGCCATCAGGGTCTGTGCCCCTAGTACCCCGCTCCGCAGTCCAGCTCATCGGGCGGCATCTTTTGCAGGATGTTCTCGCGGCCGTCGCCATAGGAGTCATCGTCGGCGCGACACCTGAAGCGATGACACGCGCGGTGGCGGCATTCGAAGGTCTTGAGCACACACTGGAGCCAGTGCGCCGGATCGGGGGTGTCCAGTTTATTAATGATTCAAAAGCGACAAATCTCGCCGCCGCACGACACGCTATTGAAAGCCTCGGTCCAGGCTTGGTGCCCATAGTTGGTGGGCGGTTTAAGGGTGGTGACTGGCGGGTTTTGCAGGACGGGTTGGTTCAGCGAGCGAAGGCGCTGGTGGCCATCGGTGAGGCGAGGCCGCAGATCGTGGAGGTGCTCGGCGGCAGCGTGCCAGTGCACGAAGCTGATTCTCTTGCTGAAGCGGTGAGGATGGGGTTCACGCTGGCAGCACCGCGTGGCACGGTACTGTTGGCCCCAGCGTGTGCCAGTTTTGACATGTTCCAGGACTACGCGGAACGGGGCCGGTGTTTTAAGGAAGAAGTAGAGCGTTTAGCGGGGAGCGTGACGGAAATCGGTGAGCAGTGAGTAGTCATCAGTTGGCTTGCGGCGGTGGAGAACTGGCTGCTGGGAACGTAGGCCGCCCCGGTCTACGAGGCCGGTGTCTCGGTCCCCAAGTCTAGCTGATGACTACTCACTGCTCACGGACGGCCACCACCCATGTTTCGGGCTGACCCGGCTAAACCTTTAGGGTTCGAACGGGCGAGCAGGAAACTGTAACTATGGCGCTAAAGCTAAAGTCAGACAAGGTGCTTTTTCTGGCTGCTTTTCTCTTGGTTTGCGTGAGTGTCGTGATGGTCTATGTCGCATCATCTGCGCTTGCCGCTGAGCGGTACCAGAACGCGGAGTATTACCTTTGGAAACAGTTGAGTGTAGCGACCGTTGGACTCTTTGGCCTCTGGATTCTGATGCACCTGGACTACCGGAATTATCGCCAGCCGGTTGTTATTTGGACTGCGTTAGTCGGCATTATCGTGCTCTTGGTGGCCGTGTTGTTCTCGAAGGAGGTTGGCGGAGCACGAAGATGGCTTTGGTTGCCTGGGATCGGAGTCCAACCCTCAGAGTTTGCGAAGCTGGTAGTGATTCTATTCTCGGCTGCGATTCTCGAACGTCGGATGAATCGTATTAATGACATTGGCTACGCGCTCGCGCCGATAGCGATCGTTCTAGCGACCATAAGCATATTAATACTGCTGGAACCTGACTTCGGAACGGCGGTATCCATCATCGCGATTGTTGGGGTCATGACCTTCACCGCTGGCCTCAGTTTTCGCTATCTACTTGGAGGCGGGCTCGTCATCCTTCCGCTGTTCGTTGCTGTCGTTGCCTATTCACCGGAGCGAGTGCGTCGCTGGATGACATTTATGAATCCGTGGGAAGACCAGTTGGGTGATGGGTGGCAGGTGATCCAGTCTCTGATTGCCGTTGGGACCGGCGGTATCTGGGGTGTAGGGAGGGGTGCTGGCGTGCAGCAGTTAGGTTTTCTGCCGGAGCCCCACACGGACTTCATCTATGCGGTCATTGCGGAAGAGACCGGCCTAATTGGAGCGACAGCAGTGCTGCTTTGCTTTTGTGTTGTTGCCTGGCGAGGAGCCCGGATCGCACTCCGCGCCCCTGATCGATTCGGTGCATTTATAGCGATAGGCCTCACTACGATGTTGACGCTTCAAGCCTTCATGAACATCAGTGTGGTGCTTAGTCTGCTGCCCACCACGGGAATCCCACTGCCGTTTGTGAGCTCGGGTGGTTCGTCACTCCTCTGTAGTCTGGTGGGGATGGGTGTCCTACTCAACGTGTCACAGCACGCGTCGGCGGAGGGGTGAGGATGGATGGGTCAGACGGACCAGTGGGACGCGAGGATGTCCAAGATGGTCGACCTCAGTGTGGTGATTGCTGGTGGAGGGACTGGAGGCCACGTATTTCCTGGCATTGCAGTCGGCAGGGAACTGCTTCGCCAGCGTCCGGAAGCATCGGTGATATTCGTGGGCACTTCACGGGGATTAGAGGCGAAGGCAGTGCCCCGGGCGGGATTCAAGGTCGAGTTTATCCGCAGTTCGGGTTTGAAGGGCAGAACTTGGCTGGGGACGGCATACGCCGCGATGCTACTTCCCCTGAGCGCTTGGGATGCGTGGCGCGTAGTCTCCCGTTGCAAGCCAGACCTTGTGGTAGGCGTTGGAGGATACAGTTCGGGCCCACTCGTGTTGGTGGCCGCACTGCGAGGTGTTCCGACCATGCTACTGGAGCAAAATGCTGTGCCAGGGTTGACGAATCGTCTACTGGCACCGTTCGTACGGTCTGCAGCCGTTTCGTTCGAGAGCACGCTAACATTTTTCGGTCGCAAAGGCTTCGTGAGTGGCAACCCCGTGCGTCCGGAGTTCTTGGACCCGATGGTCCAGACCGACACGCCGTCCGACAGCTGTCGACTACTCGTCGTGGGTGGGTCTCAGGGCGCACAAAAGATCAACGAGGCGATGATGAGCGCTGCACCGGCGCTCGCGGCAATTCGCCCACGGCTGATTATTACCCACCAAGCTGGGCCTCGAGATGTCGACCCTGTGCAAGAAGCCTACGACACAGCTGGAATCGAGGCACGGGTGATGTCTTTTCTCGAGCCTATCGCTCCGGAGATGTACGCCTCGGAGATTGTCCTCTGTCGTGCGGGTGCGACAACGCTCGCGGAACTCGCGGCAGTAGGTCGCGCGAGCATCTTGGTGCCGCTTGCCACAGCTACCGACGATCACCAGCGTCGGAACGCGGAAGTGATCGCAGACGCTGGCGGTGCCGAAGTGCTACTGCAGGACGATTTACGAACCACGGTAGCCCAGCGGGTTGGCGCACTCGTTGCCGACCCGTCGCGCCGAACCCTGATGGCCAAGGCCATGCAAAGGTTTGCGCGCCCAGACGCTGCACGCGTCATTGTCGAACGTGCCTTTCGGTTGGTGGCGTCGTGAGTGCCAGGATGAGACGCGCTGGCACTAGTAAGCATCTTCGAAGGTGTGGTGGCGGATTAGAGAGTCTGGACTAAGCAGATGTTGGGGTGTACGAGACGAATCCATTTTGTCGGCATTGGCGGTTCAGGAATGTGTGGCATCGCCGAGCTCTTGGCGAATCTCGGTTACGTCGTGAGCGGGTCGGATTTAAAGCGCTCAGCAGTTACTGATCAACTCGTCACCCTGGGTGTTGCTGTGCACATTGGTCACGACCCACAACTGGTATCCGATGCCGATGTAGTGGTTGTCTCCTCGGCCGTCGCTGACGACAACACCGAGGTTGCCGAGGCGCATCGTCGGAATATTTCGGTTATTCCGCGCGCAGAGATGCTAGCTGAACTGATGCGGCTACGCTCCGGTATTGCCGTGGCCGGGTCACACGGGAAAACCTCGACGACCTCAATGATTGCGTTGGCACTGGAAGGTGGCGAACTTGATCCAACGGTGGTAATAGGCGGCCGACTGAATGCGTTTGGCAGCAATGCACGGCGGGGGCAAGGCAAGTATATGGTGGTGGAAGCCGACGAAAGTGATCGTTCGTTTCTCCGTTTGACGCCGGAGATTGCTGTGATCACAAACGTCGACCGCGAGCATCTTGAGCATTACGGTACATTCGAGAAGCTATGTGATGCGTTCGTCGAGTTTGGTAACGCTGTTCCGTTTTACGGTTCTGTTGTTGGATGCGCTGACGACGAGGGCCTGCGCCCCTTGTTGTGCCAAATGACAAGGCGGGTGCTGAGATACGGCCTAGACGAAAAACAGTCTGTTGATGTTCTCGGTAGTGAGGTGCAACTGCGACCCTTTGGGGTTTCCTGTGAGGTGCGTGTGCGCAGGACCGGCAAGAAACTGATGGAGTTGTTGGGTCCGTTGCACCTACAGGTTCCGGGTCAGCACAACCTCCAGAATGCATTAGCCGCGGTTTGCGTTGGTTTGGAAGTCGGCGTGACCTTTGGACGCATCGCAGACGCTTTGGCAGATTTTCGAGGCGTAGAGCGCCGGTTTCAATTTCGAGGGGAAATCGGTGGGGTCATGGTCGTGGATGACTATGGTCATCACCCGACAGAGATTCAAGCGGTGCTAACGGCGATACGGGCTAGCCTTGATCGTCGCGTACTGGTGGCCTTCCAACCCCATCGTTACACCCGGACTCATCAGTTAACCGAGGAGTTCGGAATGGTTCTAGCGACAGCAGATGAAGTCGTACTGACGGAAGTCTATGGGGCGGGTGAGGCTCCGATACCTGGCGCGACTGCTGCAGCAATTGCGGAGGCCGTCCAGCGGGCTGGCCAGCCCGCGGTGCATTTAGTCGACTCGGTAGACGATGTGACCGAGGCAGTCATGCAGCTCGTACGACCAGGGGACCTCGTTATCACTCTCGGTGCGGGGTCCATCGGTGATGTTGCCGATCAAATTGTTCAACAACTGCAATCTGGTCACTTTACTCGAGAAGATAGTGAAATGGGTGGTCGCCAGTACTTTGAGGTGAGGAACTAGATGGGGGTTCGAGCTCCTGCGGACAAGCGTTTCCATCGCTCGCACATCAAACCGTCACGACGACGGTCGATATGGCAGCAGGTGCGCAGACTCGGCCGAACCGTCGCACTGCTCGTCTTCGTGGGCTACGCGCTTCACAGTGCAACGGACTTGGTGCTCAACACATCTCTGTTGGCTATCAACAGGATTGAGGTCGAGGGCCTTTCGCGATTCTCGGAGGGAGAATTCAACGCCCTGGTGAGCCTTTTGCACGGACAGAACATCCTGACAATCGACCTCGATGGGTGGCGCAATAGGTTGACGGCGTCACCGTGGGTAAAAGATGTAGAGTTTCGTCGGGTGATGCCGTCGACGATCCAGATTGTTGTGTCAGAAAAGATGCCAGTCGGGGTCGGTCGATTCGGTGAGCGTCTTTATCTAATCGATGAACAGGGCGTTGTGATTGATGAGCACGGACCACAATATGGTGATTTCGATCTACCGATTGTCGATAACCTTTTCGTGCACCTCGATCACGGGCAGCCCGTGATCGATTTGGACCGCAAGAAAATGCACAGCCGGTTCATTGAAGACTTCGAACGTCGGCCAGAGCTCTTGCGTCGAGTCTCGCAGATCGATGTTGCTGACCCTGACGATGTTGCCGTGCTGCTTGATGGTGACAGAGTACATTTGCATCTTGGCAACGTCAGATTCGCAGACCGGATACACAAGTATCTGGAAATGATTGATGTGATACGGGAACACGTGCCTGAGATCGATTACGTGGATTTGCGGTATGGAAATCGGGTCTACGTCGGTCCTACGGCATCAGAGTCTTTGAGTTCGATTGTTCCATGACGCACGCAAACGATAGTACGGAGGATATGTGGCTCGCAAAGATCGATATCTCGTAGGCCTGGACGTCGGCACGTCGAAGATTACCGCTATCGTCGGTGAGATCATGGACGACGGCGAACTCGACATCATCGGCATCGGTGTAGTGGAGGCGCACGGTATAAAGCGCGGTGTTGTCGTGAATCTGGAAGCCGCCGTGGGGTCGGTGAAGCAGGCGATCGATGCTGCTGAACTCACAGCTGGCGTGGAAATAGATTCAGTGCATCTCGGGCTTTCGGGTGCGCATGTCAAGGGTTTCAATAGTCGCGGCGTGGTTGCGGTTTCTGGAAAAAATAGAGAAATTTCTGGCGAGGATGTTCGTCGGGCGATTGATGCAGCTAAGGCTGTATCCCTACCTAGCGGGCGAGAGATTCTCCATGTTCTTCCACAAGATTTCGTGGTGGATGACCAGGACGAGATTAGTTCACCCATTGGCATGACCGGCGCTCGACTCGAAGTGAACGTTCACATTATTACTGGTAGCGCGGCATCGACCCAGAATATCGTCGGATGCGTTAATCGCGCTGGGGTTGCAGTGCTGGATACCGTGCTTGAGCAGCTCGCTGCGAGCGAAGCGGTCTTGACGAACGACGAAAAACAACTAGGTGTTGCACTTGTCGACATCGGCGGAGGAACGACTGACTTCGCTGTCTTTGAGCGAGGAAGCCTCTGGCATACTGGCGTAGTCGCGATCGGCGGCGGGCATTTTACGCAAGATATCGCCGTTGGCTTACGGACACCAATTCCTGAGGCCGAGAAGATCAAACGCCGTTGCGGCTGTGCTTTATCTGCCCTGGTCGAAGAAGATCAGACAATTGACGTTGTTAGCCACGGCGGGCGACCACCTCGTGTCATGGCGAGGCGGCTCTTGTCTGACATCCTGCAGCCGCGTGCTGAGGAAATCTTTCATCTTCTTTGGGACGAGATCCGGCGCGCGGGATACGAAAACGCCTTGAATGCAGGCATCGTTCTGACTGGTGGCGCGTCTGTACTTGAGGGAACAGCCGAGATTGCGGAACAAATCTTCGATCTTCCAATTAGGGTCGGTTCTCCAAGCGAAATCGGCGGACTAGCCGATCACGCGCAGAGCCCACAGTTTGCAACAGCGGTGGGACTTGTGATGTATGCCCACCGCAACTATTTTCCTCAACCATCAGGATTGGTTGGAGCAGGCGCGTTGAGTCGCGTCGCGGGTCGCTTACGAGGTTTGTTTCGGGAATTCTTTTAGATTGGGACCTGCTCTGGCGGTTCGCCAGCCCTTAGGTGGAGATTGAACTTGACACTCCTTTTTTCTTATCAATAATCTATATCTTGTATGACGGAAGGTCACTAAGCCCACCTGTTGTGGGACTCATTAGCTGTTAATCGTCGTGGATGGACTCCTAAGATGACGAATGCGCGCCCAAACCGGACTAATGCCAACAGGGTTACCCCTGGTAGCTCCTTGCGATTAACGCTTGACGATGAGAGTCGAGCGGGTGCTCGGATCAGGGTGATAGGTGTCGGAGGGGGTGGTGGTAACGCCGTTAACAGGATGGTGAAGTCTAGTCTGCAAGGAGTTGACTTCATTGTTGCTAACACGGACATCCAGGCTCTTCAAGCTAACGGCGCGCCGAGCAAAATTCAGTTAGGGGTGAAACTCACCAAGGGACTCGGTGCGGGCGCCGACCCAAACCTCGGGCGAGAGGCGGCATTGGAGAATACAAACGAACTCATTGAGGCGCTTGATGGTGCTGACATGGTGTTCGTGACAACGGGTCTTGGGGGTGGTACGGGCACAGGAGCGGCACCGGTGATCGCCAATTTGGCCAGTGAGCTTGGATGCCTGACGGTTGCTGTGGTTACTAAGCCTTTTCAATTTGAGGGTAAGCAGCGCGCTACGCGTGCCGAAGAAGGACTCGACAAACTTCGCGACAGCGTAGATTCGGTAATCAGCATTCCGAATGAGCGTCTCTTATTGACGAAGAGCATGACCTTTCGTAAGGCGTTCGAAAAGGTTGATGACGTGCTTCTCCAGGCTGTTCAGGGTATTTCTGACCTAATTTTAGTACCCGGCATGATCAACCTCGACTTCGCTGACGTGAGAAGTGTCATGTCTCGGACTGGCATGGCCATCATGGGAACTGGAGTTGGCAAAGGGGCGAGCCGAGCGAACGCCGCAGCGAATCGGGCAATTTCCAGTCCTCTTTTGGAAGATGCGGCCGTTGAGGGAGCGCGCGGTGTCATCATTAACGTCACTGGAGGCAACGACCTGTCCATTGGTGAAGTCAATGAAGCATCGTCGATTATCCATCAAGCTGCGCACGACGACGCCAATATTATTTTCGGCGCAGTCGTCGATCCGCGGATGCAAAGCCAAGTTAAAATCACCGTGATAGCGACGGGATTTGACAAGCATGCGAGCGCGGCGGAGGAACCGGCTTCGACACCAGTTGACCTTCAGGATTATTCGTCGTTGAAGCAGGGGGGCCATGAGCCGGCTGCTGAGGCGCCGAGACTATCACTAGCCAGGTCAGTGGAGTCTGAGCTATCGCGTGAGCCCAAACCGATCTCCGTCAGAACCCAGTCCAATCCAGATGATCATTCGGAACAAGTGGCCGATGACCTTTTATTGGCAAGACATGGTGATTCCCAAGCCGCTCTCGGCACCCAAATGAATATTGCTAAGCGGTTAGAAAAAATTATGCAACCTGCAGAATCCGCGACAGCGAATGGTGAACTGAAGGATGCTGACCTGAGTGACCCTGATGCAGCGCAGTTCGACACGCCAGCCTTCTTGCGCCGACAGTCGTGAGGTAAGCTGCCTTTCCATCGTCCTATCGTGAATCAGCCTGCGTGGTAAAGTAGGGGCGGAGCGGCCTAGTTCTTTCCATAGTGTGCTTGCGCAGCCACCGTTGTCCGTGCTGCGCGCCGTTTCTGAATTCAAACTCGTTATGTCCTTTTGGCAGCAGCGTCAGGCGGCCCAGCAATTGCTCAGCCTTGAGCGGGGGCACGGTCGTCGATCCGTTGGAGACCGGCTTCGTGTTGTGCTCGCGTTTCCTAATACCTACTACGTGGGTATGTCGAATCTCGGCGTGCAGACGGTGCATCATCTCTTTAATGTGGAAGATGGAGTTTCGTGTGAACGGGTCTTCTTACCACCGAAGCAGGAGCTCCGAGCACTGCTATCGTCTCGGACGCCGTTGCTAACACTTGATACCCAGACCCCGGTATCAGACTTTGATGTTCTGGCGTTCACCGTATCGTTTGAGTGGGATTACGTGAATATCTTGACGATGATGCGTCTTGCGGGAATGCCGGTTTACGCAAGCGAGCGTAACGACCGGCACCCCCTAGTTGTTCTCGGCGGAGCCGTCACGTTCTTGAACCCTGAGCCGCTTGCCCCATTCGTTGATGTAGTGACTGCTGGCGAAGGTGAGGCACTAATACCGCCCCTAGTCTCGGCTGTCAGCGCGACGGATCGGCGTTCGGCCTTGCGACGCTTAGCGACCCTGCCTGGTTTCTATGTACCTACCTTGTATCGGGTGAGTTACGACGATAGAGGGGTAGTTAAACCTTACCAGGCCACGGACCGGACCGTCCCACCGTTCGTTTCAAAGGCTGCCGTGAAGACTATTGATGACATCGACCCGCCATGCACCAGAGTCTTCACGCCTCAGACGGCGTTCGGTTCGCGCTTCTTGATTGAGGTGGTCCGTGGCTGTGCGAAGCTCTGCCGCTTCTGTTGGGCCGGCTACAACTACCTGCCTGTACGTGCATTTTCCACTGATCGGATACTCTCATTGGCTGAGTCAGCCAAGCCCTACGCCAACCGGGTTGGTTTGGTATCGATTGCTTTGTGCGATCATCCGGATATTGAAGAAATTCTCGAACGCTTACTTGCGCTTGACTACACAATAAGCCCGGCGTCGTTGCGACTAGATGATCTCACCCCACAGATCGTGCAACTGCTCCATCAAAGTGGAGAGCGCACGGTTACGATTGCTCCGGAGACAGGGTCTGATCGATTACGGCGTGTCATAAACAAGGTCGTGACTAACGCTCAAATTCTCGACAAGGCTGATCTAATCTTTTCCAGTGGTATTGAAAACCTGAAGCTTTACTTCATGATCGGTCTGCCTACGGAAACGGATGAAGACCTCGTGGCCATTCGTGATCTGGTTGTCCAGCTTCGCGACCGGATGCTCAAGTACGCTCGTCGTCGTGGCCGCCCGGGTCGAATCGTCGGTAGTGTGAATCCACTTGTGCCAAAACCCGGCACGAGTTATCAGTGGCTCCCAATGACGTCACCGGCGATAGTGGCATCTCGGACAAAGCGTCTCAAGGGTCTTTTGTCTGGCCTCGACCATGTCTATCTGTCTATCAAGTCTGAACGGCAGTCGTTCTATCAGGCGCTGCTGTCACTGGGCGATCGCCGGGTTGCTCCTGTCATCGACGCTGCCGCACAGAACGGGGGAGATTGGCGCCGAGCTGCTGAAACGGCAGATGTTGACCCTGAATTTTGGGTTTTTCGAGACCGAAGTCAGGACGAGGTGCTTCCTTGGGACATTATCGATGGTGGTATAAAGGCAGAATTTTTTCGTTCTGAGTTCTTGAAGAGTATGAGAGCAGAGCCCACCGTGCCCTCTAATCGAGGCAGCTCGCCTACTACACTGGGCGCCTTGGCCAGTCATCAGACTTCCTAGTTGAAGGCCACAGGATTTACCGACTACGCAGTTTCCCCTTAGTTGACGTTGTCCACTTGTCTTTTCGAGAAGTTTTCAAACCGAAGGTCCGTGGCTATGTCTTCCGAGTGACCGTGACGGTCATGTCACCTCGAAATATTTGTAATTTGTAAGCCAACGACACGATGGTGACCTAATGCTTCTAGGAACTGACCAGTAACACGTGAGCGAGTGCCATGGCATCCGAGTGTGTGATTGTCAGGAGGGAGGACTCTGCACCGAGTTGAGCAAATCGTCGCGCTGCACCTCCATGGAATTCCAGTTGCGGAGGTCCGCTACTCCGTACGACCTCAATGTCTCGCCATAGGACCTTCTGTGAGCGACCAGTGCCAAGGGCCTTCATGGCGGCCTCCTTAGCGGCGAATCTACCTGCCAAATGAGGCACAGGATTCCGGCGGTGTTGACAGTAAGCAACTTCACCAGGAGTAAACACCCTTGCCAAGAATCTCTCCCCGTATCGTTTCCAGAGCCGTTCGATACGGGAAAGCTCAGTCGCGTCGATTCCAGACCCTATGATCTCCATGGGAAAGAAAAACTTTTCAGTCAGACTGTCGGGTCGGTGCTATTAGCCGCTTGGTTTTCATCCATTGCCTGATTTGCTAATCGGTCGGCATCGGTATTTGAGGTTCTGGGTACGTGCTCAAAGTCGACTCGCTCAAGTTTTTCTAACAGTGTTTGTGCCACCCGATGCAGAGGTTGCAAATTCGGATGGCGTACACGGTATCTGCCAGTCATCTGTCGAATCAAAAGCTGAGAATCGGATCTGATCAGAATGTGGCTGTGACCAGCGCCGACAAAGTAGGTCAAAGCGGCGATCAGGCCACGATATTCTGCAACGTTGTTAGTCGCGACTCCAAGTGATCCCTTAAGTTCAGCGCAGACCGTTCCGTCAGGATTTTCAATCCGAACTCCGAATCCAGCCGGACCAGGATTTCCCCTTGAGCCGCCGTCGATATAGGCAACGAACATCGTAAAGAACCGTTGCAGCTACTCAGTCCGAGCTCAGGCCCCGTCCTCGGGCAACGACTTATTTACCAACTGGAAGTAAAGAATCCGACCGCAGCTTTCGCACTGAATTACTCGGTCATTCAAACGGATGTCGTTGAAAACCTGTGGACGTAAACGAACATGGCAAGAACTGCACAAGTTATTCTCAGCTTCAACAACTGCAAGGCCATTTCGCTTCTCGGCGATTTGATCAAATAGCGCCAAGACTGCAGCATCGATCTCGCTAGCCAACGACTCACGGGCAGTGAGCGCCTGTTTTGCTGTAGTCTCAGATGTTGCCCGCTCCTGTTCTATTGTCTGCCGCTCGGCCTCAATTTCCGCTTCGACAGTCGCCATTGAGCGCTCTGCCTCATTTACCGAGGCAGTCAAGGTGTCAGTTTCAAGCATCGACACCAGTAGGTCTTCTTCGAAGGCTTGCACGGCACTCTTGGCCGTGGTGATTTCTGTCTGTACGGCCCATAACTCTTCGTTCGTTTTCACGATCATTTCATGTTCTTGAAACTTAGCAAGACGACTCTTGGCATCTGAGACTTCTTTCTCAAGATTGCGGCGAACTTCCCGATTATCGTCCAGTTGCTGTCTTGCATCACTGAGGGCTGTTCTGAGCTTATTCAACTTAGTTTCAAAGGCCTCGAACTGTGCCGGAATCGCAGCGATACGCCGTCGAGCGTCGTCGACGATGTTATGCAAGCTCTGCAGACGGATCAGTCGTTCGAGATCTGGCAGCATCGATCGAAGTTACTGTGGTGTTGCCCACGCAGGCGATGGTTCAGCTCCTCCTGCGGTAGTTGGACTCGACCTTGGGGCGGTGGATATATCAACTTATGTCCTTCACGCTCGTTGTGTGGCAGGTGATTACTGCGTCAGTTCTTGTCTTGCTAATGGTGGGCCCACCAGGATTCGAACCTGGGACTAACCGGTTATGAGCCGGTGGCTCTACCGCTGAGCTATGGGCCCCACATTGGCTACCAGCTGACGCCCTCTCAATTGTTAAGTAGACTTGGTTCATACGCGTCCCTCTAAAAACGCACGAAGTTTTCGACTGCGAGATGGATGCCGAAGCTTTCTGAGCGCCTTGGCTTCGATTTGTCGAATTCGTTCACGCGTAACCGCGAAGCTCTGGCCGACTTCTTCTAGAGTGTGGTCTTTACCATCACCGACGCCGAACCGCATTTTAATAACGCGTTCTTCCCGTGGTGTGAGGGTCTGTAACACAGATTCCGTCTGTTCTTTTAGGTTCAGGTTAATCACAGCGTCAGACGGCGAGACGACATTTTGATCTTCGATGAAGTCACCGAGATGGCTGTCTTCCTCCTCACCGATCGGGGTCTCCAGAGAAATTGGCTCCTGTGCAATTTTCAAAACCTTCCGAACCTTAGACACCGCTATGTCCATTCGGTCAGCGATTTCCTCCGACGATGGTTCACGACCCAATTCCTGTACTAAGGCGCGAGACGTGCGAATCAGTTTATTGATCGTTTCGATCATATGTACCGGAATTCTGATCGTGCGTGCTTGGTCGGCAATAGCTCTCGTGATTGCCTGTCGGATCCACCATGTGGCATAGGTAGAGAACTTATAGCCGCGGCGATACTCGAATTTGTCGACAGCCTTCATCAGCCCGATATTTCCCTCTTGG
>UINC01000420.1_pt1 | contig 14640 bp, 12 predicted proteins | sample 5385821 | NCBI WGS metagenome assembly UINC01 (sample SAMEA4666929, study PRJEB26691) | marine metagenome | isolation source: Pacific Ocean | place: Pacific Ocean | collected 2011-10-13 | reverse complement strand
TTATTGAAATAAGACGTACTGGTGGGGTGTACGCCACAAGAACCCAGGGTCACCAGGCCGGCGCCGCCTTTGGCCCTTTCCCTGAGATAATAGGCGTAGTCTTCGGTAGGGAGTTTTTGTTCGTCGTAGAACTGTGCTGCGTGGCCCGTGACTACGATTCGGCTTTGAAGGTCGTGTTTGCCTAATCGAAACGGGGAAAATAGAAGCGGAAACTGCTGGGTGATGATCGGGCCTCCTGGCGCTTTACTTTGCAGGGAGTTCCGTGTCGATTGTAAATGCACGGCATCTACATTGGTCGATTGATAGAATAACCCCTCTGACCTTATTTTATTACCTGTTGGGCGATGCTATTTAATGTTCTCGGGTTCAATCGGCGTACCAGGGGTATTCAAGGCTCACCATCCTGATGTTTATAATATGAACGTCTTCCCAAGGTCATCATGATGGGCGTTCTGCCGACTCCCTCGGTCTCCCGCCGGCGGCCTAATTCGTGTTATTGAAGGTAACCGTGAGCCTCGACAATATTTCGGTGATTGCCCAGCTATTCAGTAGTGTTGCTACATTTGCGGTCGCGATATTGCTCTTACGTTCTCTCAGGTTACAGCATAAGGATTCGGTAACATCCCTTGGCGTTGGCATGACAGAGTCACTAACAGAACTCTTGACGATAATGAGCAAGGATGCCGAGTTTTCTGACCTATTCCTTCGAGGAGTCGAATCAGATGGGACTTTGAACAAGATTGAAACCCATCGTTACAATGTATTCATGAATGTGTATTTCTTACAGATTCAAGAGCTATGGGAATACGACAGCACTAGTACGCAGTCTCGATTGTTAGCCAAGGCTATGATGCAAACGGGGCCTGGCGTTTACGATTGGTTCAAAAGCGTAGGTCCGATATTGTTCAAACCAGAGTTCGTCGAATATGTTGAGAACGAAATCGTGGCAACTGTAATCTAGAGTTTGACAGGAATGTCTAGAAGATGGAATCGTCGGGACATCCATATCCCTTCACCCGTCAATCCGAAAAGAGAGGCCAACGATGGCAAGTGGACAGATTTCTTTCGGCTATCTACTCCCCACCAGGGAAGTGGTCATGGCCCCCGGAGAGCCCGATTTTGGATCGATGATCGACTTAGCGGAACGGGCGGAAGAACACGGGTTCGATTCGGTGTGGTGCGGCGACAGTGTGCTGGCCCGACCCCGGTTGGAAGCGCTAAGCACCTTAGCGGCAATCGCCGGGCGCACCAAGCGGGTGAAGTTGGGCACGGCCGTATTCCTGCCCGCCCTGCGCAACCCAGTGATTCTGGCAAACGAAGTTGCCAACCTGGACATTGTGTCCAAAGGCAGGGTCGTCCTGGGCGTAGGTATCGCCAGCAAGACGCCGGCGGTGGAGAAAGAGTTCAACGCCTGTGGTGTGTCATTTCGGCACCGGGTCAGTATCTTCGAAGAGTGCCTGACCGTGATGCGAAAGCTTTGGACCGAGACCGAGGTCAATTTCGACGGCCGCCACTTCCAGTTGGGAGGCATCAGCCTAGGCCTCAAGCCAGTGCAGCGAGGAGGTATTCCCATCTGGATGGCCGCTAGCGCCGAGAAACCCCAGCGTCGGATGCTGAAGATTGGCGATGGCTGGTTCCCCAACTCCACATCTCCTGAAGCTTTCACCGAAGGTTGGCAGCAGATAGAAGCTCTGGCCATGGAATCGGGCGACGACGCAAACCGCCTGCACAAGGCGCTATACACCACCCTCAACATCAACGATGACAAAGCCCAAGCCGAGAAAGAGATGCGGGAATTCATTGAGGGCTACTACAACATGCCATTTGAGACCATGGCACGCACCCAAAGCGTATTCACGGGCGACGTGCAGGATGCCATCGGCTGGCTTAAAGGCTTTGTGGCCGCCGGTGTCGAGACCATAGTGGTCCGGTTCGGCGGGCCCAACCAGACGGGCCAGCTGGAACTGTGCGCAAAAGAGGTGATCCCGCGGTTGCGAGGATAAAATTCCTTGCCAAAGGTGACCGCGACTTCAACTAGCAGCGGTTGACATCTAAGTTCCCAGGGATATAGTGAGACGCAAATCCACCCGGCTATAAACGCTAGGCAAAGCAAAGTACTTCTACTTTGAAGGACCGATAATGACAACGAACACCAATAGCCAGCAATCGCCGGAAGCCCGCCAATACGATGTCGTGGGCACGCGCCCAATTCGCCACGACGGTGTGGACAAAGTCATCGGAGCGGCCAAGTACGGGGCCGATATACAGCTTTCAGGCATGCTGCACGGCAAAGTCTTGCGGAGCCCCCACGCCCACGCCTGGATCAAGTCCATAGATACCAGCAAAGCCGAAGCTCTGCTGGGGGTTACCGCGGTGGTCACGTCCAAAGACTTTCCGATCATCGCTGACAAGATCATCGACCTGACAGAGACCCAGGGGAATGCCCGGCTCATGGCTGAGCATGTCATGGCTGCCGCCAAGGCCCTTTACAAGGGGCATGCCGTGGCCGCTGTGTCAGCCACCAGCCCCCATATTGCAGAGCAAGCCTTGGACCTAATTGAAGTCGAATACCAAGTGCTGAAGCCCCTCCTATCCATCGCTGAATCCATGAAAGACGGCGCTCCGGTGATCCACGATAAACTGAGCACCCATTTCACCCATGACCGATTCGCCAAAGGTGACGACACCGGCGTGAAAGGCAATGTCGCCAGCCACATCCAACACAAACTTGGCGACATCGAGAAGGGTTTCAAGGAAGCTGACGTCATTGTTGAGCGAGAATTCACCACTCAGACAGTCCACCAGGGTTACATCGAACCCCATGCTTCGACCGCTACTTGGGCCGGAGACGGACGCCTTACGATTTGGACGTGCACCCAGGGTTCGTTCGCGATACGCGCATCTTCAGCCGCCATTTTGGACATTCCTGAGTCACAGATTAGGGTGATCCCCACCGAGATCGGTGGTGGCTTCGGCGCCAAGATCACGACGTATCTGGAACCGGTAGCCGCGGTTCTGTCCAGGAAGAGTGGGCGTCCGGTCAAAGTGGTGATGAGCCGAAAAGATGTCTTCGAGGGCACTGGCCCTGCATCCGCATCCCTTATGCGCACCAAAATCGGGGCTACCAAGGATGGCAAAATCACCGCCGCCCAACTATGGATGGCCTTCGATGCCGGCGCCTTCCCTGGTTCACCTATCGGAGGCGGGACCCTATGCGCCACCGGACCCTACAACATCGAGCACCTGCTGGTTGATGGATATGATGTTGTCACCAACCATCAGAAGGTCCAGGCCTATCGCGCTCCAGGACAACCCCAGGGTGCCTTCGCCGTTGAACCGGTGATCGATGAATTGGCCGAGAAACTTGGCATGGACCCGATGGAGTTCCGCCTGAAGAACGCCGTTACGGAAGGCGACCGTATGCCCAACGGTGTCGCACATCCCTATTTCGGTGTCACGGAGATGGAACAGGCCATGATGGACCATCCTCACTATCAGACCCCCCTTGCCGGTGCAAACCAAGGACGGGGAGTAGCGGTGGGTTATCGGTGGCAGGGCGGCCAGCCGTCGTCGGTCACGATAACCGTAAATAATAACGGCACCATCAACTTGGTTAGCGGGTCGGTGGATATCGGCGGCTCACGTACTGCCGTAGCCATGCAGGCGGCCGAAATATTGGGCCTACGAGCCGAAGACGTATCACCCACGGTGGTTGATACCGACACCATCGGCTGGACCGGGGTTACCGGTGGAAGCCGGACCGCCTTCGATACCGGCCGTGCAGCCATCCACACCGCAGAAGAGATCGTCCGGCTGATGAAGGGCAGGGCGGCTCTTATCTGGGAGATGGAAGAGGAAGACGTTTCTTTCGACAAAGGAACATTCCTCTGCGCCAAAACCGAAGACACCATTAGTTTTAAAGACCTGTCGGCCCGATTGATGGGGACGGGAGGCCCGATTTCCTGTTCGATATCCGATGCCTCACCAGGAAGTGGGCCGATTATCGCTGGCAATCTGGTGGACGTGGAAGTGGACCCAGAGACCGGCAAGGTCGATATCCTGCGCTACACAGCGTTCATGGACGTGGGCACCGCCGTACATCCTGCCTACGTGGAGGGCCAGATCCAAGGCGGCACGGTCCAAGGGATCGGCTGGGCCTTGAATGAAGGCTACGTCTACGACGAGAATGGGTCCATGCTGAACTCCAGTTTCCTAGACTACCGCATGCCGACCTCACTCGATGTGCCCATGATCGACACGGTGATGATCGAGGTCCCCAATGCCAAGCACCCGTTTGGGGTGCGGGGCGTTGGGGAAGCTCCGATTATTCCTCCGTTGCCGGCGCTGGCAATCGCGGTCTCCAACGCCATTGGCGTCAAAATGAGTGCCTTGCCCCTAAGTCCGGACGCCATCCTGGCTGCATTAGAATCCAAGGGGGCATGAGCTTAAACCACTCCAATCTGCGCTGGAATTGGTCTCAACGCCGCGACCAAATCCCATTGATGGACCACTAGACCTGGGGCCCGCAATCATATGCCGCGCCCCAGGCGTTTTTCCGTCCGCGCCTTTATTCTGGCTACATTACACCCGATGGCTTTTTAGATAATGGCCGATATTCAACCCGCGACACCACAAAGTAGGCGGTGGATAGACCGGGTGAAAGGCCTGCTCCAATTAAGGGAATTCCGGCTCATGTGGGCCGCCGGCGGTCTGGACAACACCGGCCGTTGGATGGACTCGGTCGTCATGGGTCTACTGGTTTTGGATCTCACCGACTCCGCCTTCCAAGTCGCCCTCCTCTTTGTCTTCCGGTGGGTACCCATGTTGGCCTTCGCATTAATCTCCGGGATGATCGCAGACCGATCCAACCGCTGGGCTGTGATGATCGCCGCCCGTACCGTCGCGGTAGCGGCAACCGCAGCTCTATTGGTGCTGGTCGTGACTGATGCCGTAGAGCCTTGGCATGTTTTCATCGTTTCATTCTTTTTAGGATGGTTATTCGTGCTGGAGTTCCCGTCGCGCCGTTCGCTGATCTACGACCTGATAGGCAGCGAACGCATTGTGGGCGCCATGTCCCTGGAAACAATCAACTCGACTTTAGGGAAGTTCATCGGTCCGTTCATGGCTGGACTTCTGATCGAGCTGACCGGCTTCTCCGGTACCTACATTTGTTTGATGGTCATATATGCCGTTTCCTTCATCCTCATCTTAAGAATGAAGTATCGCGGCCCGGTCAGGGTGTCGTCCCCCTATGCCTTCTGGAGCACGGTGTCCCGGGGCTTCAAGTACTCTATGAACAACAACGTTATCCGAAGTGTGCTGATCGTTACCCTGATCATGAACGCTATGGCCTTCAGCGTGGAGTCTCTGTTTCCAGTGGTTGCCAGAGACCACCTGGGTGTGGGCGCGGGCCTGACCGGTATACTGATCTCTGCACAGGCTATTGGTTCGTTGGCTGCGGCTTCCGTAATCGCGTCTTTGGCAGTGGTCCGTTATCACGGCCGCATCTTCTGCCTCGGTCTGAGTATTCAGCTGTTCAGCCTGTTGTTTTTCGCGTTGTCGCCTTGGTACCCTGTTTCGTTCCTCATGCTGGTTTTGGCTGGGTTGGGGGCTGCAGGCTACAGCACTATGCAAAGCACCATCATTCTGATATCTGCCGAACCGGAAATGCGTGGGACTGCCCTGGGCATGCTGGGCCAATGCATCGGGGTGGCGGCGGTGGGCGGGTTGGTAGTCGGAGCGGTCGCCAACTTCTTCAGCGCCCAGGTAGCCGTGGCCATGAGTGTTTCGCTCGGTCTGATACTCCTTGTCCCTGCGATGGTCTTCTCGCCTTTGGTCCGCAGGCCGATTGTGCCACCGGCTGAGGCGACCTAAAGTGCTTCTTCCGCCTCCAATCTGGACACCTCTTCTGGGGTCATACCGCCTATGGAGCAAAGTATCTCCTCGTTGTGCTGGCCCAGCGTTGGGGCTGGCCCTGCAGGAGAGTCGACGCAGGCCGTAAGGCGGGTTGGAGTTTTTAGTCCCGTAAAAATGCCGCCAAGGGTGTCACTGGTGTCCACCCACATCTTGCGGGCTTCCAACTGGGGGCAGTGAGCCAGGTCGGTCACCGTCTGGGTGACACCCATGGAAAAACCGATCTCGGTCAGCCGGGCCGCAACTTCAAACTTGGGGATGTCAGACGACCACCCTTCGATGGCGGGAATTATATGCTCGAAATAGAACTGACCATCCATGCCGGGTCCTGCCAAGTACCTTGCGTCCCCGCCCAAGAGGTCTTCTCGTCCTACCACCTTCCAAAGTTCACGCATACGAGCTTCAGTCCGTAGACCCGCCAGAACCACGTAACCGTCCTTGGCTCGAAATGTTATGCCGGCGGTGCTCAAGCGGTCGCGGGAGCGGGCAGGGTTGCCACCGGTGGCCATGTATGAGTTCATGTTGCTCTCGATATGCGAGGCCATACATTCATACATAGCCATGTCCACGTACTGGCCACGGCCGGTCTTGCGCCGGGTCTCAAGGGCCAAGACGATTCCAAGGGCCGTCCATACGCCTGGGATGGAATCGCCGATATTGTCACCCACGCTCTGGGGCGGACCGTCAGGGTCGCCGGTGATTTCCATCCATCCCGACATGGCTTGAATGGCTAGGTTGTTGGCGGGTCGGTCGGAGTAGGGGCCGCTTAGGCTCTCGCTATCGCCGTACCCGGTGATGCTGGCGTATATCAGGCCGGGGTTGACCTCGCTGAGGTGGTCATACCCGAGGCCCAATCGCCGGAATGCCCCAGAGCCCCAATTGTCCACCAGAACGTCGGAGTTTCGGACCAGCTCTTCGAACGCTGTTTTACACCTGGGATTTTTTAGGTCTATGGAAACACTTTTCTTGTTGCGGTTAACGCCAAGAAACCGGGAGCTGGTCTCTCGGCCGTCGCCGGATTGGATGAAAGGGCCCCTACTCCGAGACAGGTCTCCGGTACGAGGCCGTTCGATCTTTATAACATCGGCCCCCATATCGGCCAAAATCATAGAACAAAAGGGGCCCGCCACTATATGGGTGGCGTCTAACACTCTGATACCATCCAGGGGCAGAGGCAGTTTATCGCCTGCTTGGACCATCTCAGCACCTCGTACATCCTTCAAACCAACGAGTCGCCCGGAGGGGCGTGCGTAGTCATATTTGCCAGCATTCTACACTGCGGAAACAACGCCGCCGCTTTTGACGTTGTCTTGTTCGCTAGCTAGGATGTGCGCGTCCCTATCTAGGAAACACGTCATATGGAGCAGGTTTTGAAAACTAGAGGCGTTTCACACATCGCACTCTGTGTAGCCGACTTGGAAAAATCCCTGGAGTTCTACCGGGATATCTTGGGCCTGACCGTAAAGATGCACACCACGCAAGAAATGGCACGGCGCCCCGGCGCGGAGTCGACGGAGATGTACGAACGTCCGCGAAAGGCCAGGACGGTGGCCAATATATATTTCTATGACCCGGCAACCCCTCAACCCTTCCTGGTGCTGACCTCGCATCCGGGAGACGAAGTGGGCGGCGAGCCCATCAAGTTGGACCAGAAGGGCATCAGCCACCTTTCTTTCGAGGTCGAAGACGTGAAGGCTTACGCAGATGAGTTAATCGCTAAGGGAGTTCCTTTAGCTGGGACCATGGAGGATTTCATCAACGCCTCCGGCAACGTGCGGACCATCTTTGTCTACGACCCAGACGGGATACTGGTCCAGTTTGATGAGGGCCCGACAGCGAACTAACCGCAGAAAGCTTGCATGATTCCATCGATAAAATCTTCCAATGAGTAGTTCTCAACCCTCAGGTTACCAGGAGTCATCGAAGATTGGGCTTGGCCGGTTAAATCTACTCGACCGTTATCTCACCGTATGGATATTCTTGGCGATGGCCGTCGGGGTGGGGAGCGGTCATTTTTGGCCTGGCATCTCCGATGTCACCGATTCGCTCTCGGTCGGGTCCACTTCGATCCCCATCGCCACCGGCTTGATACTCATGATTTATCCTCCCTTGGCCAAGGTGCGGTATGAAGAGCTAGGGGAGGTGTTTCGCGATTGGAAGATTCTGGGCCTCTCGCTGGTGCAGAACTGGGCCATCGGTCCTGTGTTGATGTTCTTGCTGGCGATCTTGTTCTTAAGGGATTATCCAGAATTCATGGCCGGGGTCATCCTCATCGGGACGGCCCGGTGCATCGCCATGGTGATCATCTGGAACGAATTGGCCCAAGGCGACAGTCAATATGCCGCCGGGCTGGTGGCTCTCAACTCAATCTTCCAGATTCTGTTCTACTCCGTTTACGCCTACATCTTCATCACCGTTCTTCCTACCTGGTTCGGACTGGAAGGGTTGGTGGTGGACATAACCATCGGACAGATAGCCAGGAGCGTAGCCATTTACCTAGGAATACCGTTCTTTGCCGGTATGTTGTCCAGGTACGTGCTGTTGCGGACGATGGGCAAGCACTGGTTCGAGCAGGTTTATATCCCCATGATCAGTCCTATAACATTGATTGCCCTGCTGTTTACAATCTTGGTGATGTTCTCGCTGAAGGGCGGGGTCATCGTGGATATTCCGCTGGACGTGGTGCGAATAGCAATTCCCCTGTCCATCTACTTCGTGGCGATGTTCTTGATCTCCTTCTACATAAGCAAGAGAATTGGAGTCGACTACTCCAAGACGGCCGCCGTGGCGCTCACTGCCGCCAGTAACAACTTTGAGTTGGCAATCGCTGTGGCCATCGGTATTTTTGGCATCGGCTCCGGCCAAGCGCTGGCGGCCGTAGTGGGCCCCTTAGTCGAAGTGCCCGTGCTCATAGGGCTGGTCAACGTAGCTCTGTTCTTCCAACGCCGGTACTACATGGCGGAAGGAGCCTGAATGCTGACCGTATTCGGCACTATCGCGGTGAGCATTATGTTTCTCTCTTACTGGACCGAGGAACGCTCCAAATGGTTGGTGCTGGTGTTCGCTCTGGGCTCAGGGTTAACTTCGCTTTACAGTGGTCTGGCGGAGGCCTACCCAATCACTGTGATAGAAGGGCTATGGGCCTTGGTAGCCCTCCGGCGGTTCTGGCAAAGGCACAGCAAGGAAAAAAACATAGGGCAGACGAGGCTCGTTTGATGGGTGCCCGCTTTCCCCGGAATTTCAAGCAGAGTCTCTACCCAAGCCGTTCCCCGTGTCCAATCTTGCGGGTAAAGTCAGGCTGTTCATGGAGAGCGTCTAGCCTTAGAACCGGAGATCACTCCGGCAAGTCATACGTCTCCATGAAACGGCCTACCAAGCCCGTAGCTTTGTCCCAGTCATAAGTCCGGTACGAATGGTTACGGACGGCGAACTGTGCCCCTGCGTAGAACATCTCATATTGGGTGTGCCGGGAGCCAAACTCTGAACCGATGGCGTCCCAAGCGAGTTTGAAGAGCTTGACCCGGTCTTTTGAGCTTGCGACAGGAGATTGCTGGGTCTTCTCGATGTAGCTTGCAGTTTCAGGGCTGGCGAAATCGACCGCTGCAGAGGGCATCATGATCACCCCGCCGCCCGTTAACTGCCTGATGGCCTGAATCATTTCCGGATATATCTGTTGGGCCTGCACCTGTGAGGCATACATCAGATGCCGGTCTGGAACGTAATACTTGCCTACGTACGTGCCTTTGGCCTCCATTCCGTGGACCATCCCCTCAATCAACCCCGCCTGCCCTGCAAGAGCCCCCAGACTTTCCACCACCTGAGGGTAAGCCAGGACATTAGTAGTCTCGGCGATTTTCCGAGCCACTCCCACTAGAAAACGCAATTTGACCATTAGGCGGACCTGGGCCTGGTAGTTGTGGAAGACGTGGGCGGGTGTCTCGTGGTACTGAGCCCGGCACATGGCCGGGTCCCGGTGCACGAATACCCTCTCCCAGGGGACCTTTACCTCGTCGAAATAGACCACGGCGTCGTTCTCGTCGAACCGGTACGAAAGCGGATTATCGAACTCGGATACCGCTGAAGCTTCGTAAGACTTGCGAGAAAGTAGCTTAACTCCCTTGGCCCCCAATGGAATGGCCGCTGAAAAGGCGTACTGCTCTTCTCCCGGATGCATTGGCTGTATGGTTCCCAGCAGCACCTCGTTGGCCATGATGCAACTTGTGCCCAGCATCTTAGCCCCTTTCACGGTGATCCCCTGGCTGTCCTCATCGCAGATGCCGGCGGTCAAGAATTCGGCAGCCTGCTCTCCCACTCCCTTGGAGCGGTCCGCCTGGGGACTGACCACCACGTAGGTAACGAACTGGTCGCTGTCCCGGACATACTCGAAGTAATCGGAAAGGGCTTTGGCCCGCTCCTCACCGTGTGCCTCAAAAAGGTCAAGGCGCATCATCATCCCACAGAGAGAAGAGGCCACATGGTCGGGAGACCGTCCCAAGAACCCGTTGGTCTGTTCCGCCCAGGCCTCCAGGGCCAGGCGCCGCTGCACCAGTTCATCGTAGGACTCTGGCATCTGCCAGCAGCGGTTGACCCGAGCTCCGGTCGGCGACTCAAAGGTCATCAGCTCCTGGTTCTCAGAGTCGGCCTGGAAGTCGTACAGCGCCGCGGTCGACTTGATGGCATTGCGGTAGGCCGGATGGTCAACAACATCGCCAACCAGTTGGCCGTTCAGGTAGATGCTGCGGCCGTCTCTTAGGCTTTCTAGGTGATCATGTCCTGTCTTGGTCATGGGAAATACGTCCTAATGTAAGGCTAGCAATTGAGGGCGCAATAATAGCACGCAGCTGGTTGACTGGTACGTTTCAACAGATATAATCGGGCAACCAGCCTTGGGAGTGGGACTCCGAAGATGAAACTCGGCTACTTCACCCTGACCGACAACCCTCCCGCGTATGGCGCGAACCGCAAGGATCCCAGCCGGTTGCTGGAGGAGGTCATGGAGCAATGCCTCCAAGCTGAGGAGATTGGGCTCAACTCCGTCTGGGTTCCCGAGCACCACTTCGGCTTATTCGGAGTTCTGCCGTCTGCTCCAGTCTTCCTCGCCAATGTGGCGGCGCGCACCAAACGGGTAAAATTGGGCCCGGCAACCGTGCTGTTACCGGTCCAGCACCCCCTGCGGGTGGCCGAGGAGTTCGCTCTCCTGGACCTGCTGAGCAATGGGCGGGCTCAGCTCTCGGTAGGGCGGGGCTACGATGCCAGGGAGTACGCCGCGTTCGGCGTGGACTTCGCCCAGAGCCAGGAGATCTTTTTCGAGGGTCTTGAGGTAATCAAGAAGGCCTGGAGTCACGAGACCTCATCCCATAAGGGGGTTCATTACCAATACCCGGAGGTCACGGTTCTGCCGCGGCCGGTCCAGCAGCCGTATCCACCTATCTACGTAGCCTGTTTCAGCGAGCCCACTCTGCGCCACGCCGCCCGGGCCGGGTTCGACGTCATCTTCGCTCCCTTTGCTGCCGCCATGATGTTTGGCAGCCTGCAGAAAGCCGTATTGGAGTTCAAGAAGGAATCAGATGCCGCCGGCCACGTGGACCGCAAGGTGATGTGCTCCTATTTCGTTAACGTTACGTACGACGGGTTGGAGACACTAAATACCAAGGAGCGGCTGCTCCACTACTTCCACGGTATCCTACCGGCCTTTCCCGCTGACCGGGCCTCGGCGCCGGCCCACATCCGCTATTTCGTGGACATCGTCGAGCGTTTGGAGACCATGACCTCCGAGGACCTGGGCGACCGTAGCATCATCACCGGCAGCCCCGAAGATTGCATCAAAGTGTTGAAGGATTGCGAGGCTGCCGGTATCGAAGAGGTTATCCTATACTTCGGATTCGGCGGCTGGGATCACTCCGAGACGATGAAGTCCATGGAGCGGGTGGCCAAAGAGCTATCACCGCATTTCGCATAGCCGGTATGTTCCAAGTCGGCTTGGGGGCGGGAACATCCCAGCTCCTGTTCGGGTTATATAGGTTTAGTAAGTAAGGAGTTGGTCTCATGCGGGTAATATCCTGGAACGTAAATGGTCTCCGGGCAGCCCATAAGAAGGGTTTTCTCGATTGGTTCGACGGCGAAGATCCAGACATCATGTGCATCCAGGAGACCAAAGCCCACGAAGAACAGCTCCCTGAAACAATCAAATCGATCCCTGGGTATACCTCCTACTTCTCCGCCCCTGAAAAAAAAGGTTACAGCGGAGTGGGCCTCTACGCCAAGAAGGCCCCTCTGAGTATCCGGTTTGGCTTCGGCGACCGGTTCGACAGCGAAGGGCGTACCATCATCGCCGACTTTGGCGACTTCGTCCTGTTCAATATCTATTTCCCCAATGGTAAGAGATCGGCCGATCGCCTCCAGTACAAAATGGACTTCTATGATGCTTTCCTGGAATACGCTGACAAGACCAAACAAAGCGGCAAGCACGTGGTGGTCTGCGGCGACGTGAATACCGCCCACAAGGAGATCGATCTGGCCCGGCCCAAAGAGAACGTCAAAGTTTCGGGTTTCCTTCCCAAAGAGCGGGCTTGGATCGACAAATTTCTAGCCCATGGCTACAAAGACACCCTTAGGATCTTTAACCAGGAGCCGAATAATTATTCCTATTGGGACCAGATGACCCGGGCCCGAGACCGCAATGTGGGTTGGCGCATCGATTATTTCTTCGTGGACCAGGATTTTGCAGAACGGCTCACCGGGGCATTTATATTGGCGGACGTTATGGGCTCCGACCACTGCCCGGTGGGCATAGAGATTGCCTAACCCGGTCTGCCCGATTGCCCTGACACTAAGTGCTATACTAGGCTCCGTCGTCGCCAACCGCCCTATATCTGGACGTATCTGTTTCCGGATGTGTTTCGATGAAAGACTACGTAGAAGTTTTCTTCCACACCCAACAGCCCTATATCCATGTGAAAGAAGAAGACCTAGAGAAGTACGACTCCGGCCGCCTGGGCTTCCCCAATTCCTACTTCGACCCGCAGAAAGCCAACGAACTCTATAACCAGTATCACGAAGAATACGCGTTGGCGGATGAGGCCGGCTTGGACGGCATCATGACCAACGAGCACCATGCTGCTTATTGGAACATGAAACCGTCGGCTAACATCGATGCTGCAGTCATCAGCAAACTTACCAAAAAGGTCCGCATCGCTATTCTCGGCAACATCATTCCTATAAGCGATCCCGTGCGCATGGCCGAGGAATTGGCCATGCTGGACTGCTATTCCGGTGGCCGTCTCATCTCGGGGTTCGTGCGTGGTGGAGCGGTGGAAACTTTGCAGGCCGGCATTTCGCCCACCGAGAACAGAGATCGGTTCGAAGAAGCCCATGACCTGATAATCAAATGCTGGACTCAACCCGGCCCCTTCCGGTTTGAAGGCCAATATTACCAATATAGAGTAGTCAATCCTTGGGTATTACCAGTTCAAAAACCCCATCCCCCGGTCTGGTTTCCCGGTGGCAGCAGCCCCGAGAGCGTGGTCTGGGCCGCCAATCACCAATATGCCTACATGAACCTAGGGGCACTGATCAGCCTGACTCAGGACCTTAAAAAGGTCTACATCGATACCGCCAAAGAAGTGGGGTTCACTCCAGGGCCAAAGCATTTCGGTTACCAGGTGCGAGCCCTTGTGGCCGACACCGACGAGAAAGCCCAGGAGATCGGCAAAGGTTTTCTGTGGGCCCAGAATCATCGGATGCGCGGCCCTGTGGAGCACGTCGACCCGCCGGGGTATCAGTCCCGGGTCGCTAGCCAGATGTCCACCAGGCGATTGGGCGGAGGCGGTGGACCTCCCATGACCTACCAAGAACTGCAAGAAGTGAACGCGGTGGTGGTGGGGAGTCCTGAAACCGTCATCGCCAAGCTTAAAGACACTGTGGAAAAGCTGAGTCCCGGCTACCTGATACTCATCGGCAGCGACGGCAATATTCCCCACAAAGAGGTCATGCGGTCCCTGGAACTCTTGGGAAGCGAAGTGGTTCCCGCCCTGCACGAGATAGAATTGGAACCCTATACTTAGTACACCGGACTAGAAGGACTCTCAAACCCGTAAGGAAGTCGGACAAATGTCGGTAAACGTCAAAGTACAGCAGGCAGGCGACTCCCTGGCTAGTCAATATAACGCCCACCAGTTGTATTCACTGGACGAGCGGCTGTTGCCGGTAGACCTGGACGAGGCCTACCTGATACAGCGGGAATTTCAAAGGCACATTGCCGAGGAACAGGGCGGCATCGCCGGCTACAAACTGGCCTACACAACAGAGGCTCTGCAGCAGACCGTCGGTGTCAGTGAACCGGTCTTGGGCGTGGTGCTGGAAGACAATATTCTCCACTCCCCCAATACTCTAACTGCGGCCAATTACGTGCAGCTGGCCCTAGAATGTGAGGTATGTGTGCGGCTCGGGGCTGACTTGCCCCTGTCTGGAACCCCCTACGACCGGGGAAGAGTTTCGGAAGCGGTTGAGTCCCTGTCGACCGCTTTTGAGGTGGTAGATATCCGGCGCACGCCGGGCATGGACCCCAAGATCCAGTTCATCACCGGTGTGGCCGCCAACATCTTCAACGCCGGAGTCGTCATGGGGGAACAGGTGAACAACTGGCGGGATCTGGACCTGCAAGCCGCTTACGGTTCAATGACCATCAATAACGAATTGGTGGGCGACGGCCATGGCTCGGATGTGATG
>UINC01001079.1_pt1 | contig 14660 bp, 15 predicted proteins | sample 5385821 | NCBI WGS metagenome assembly UINC01 (sample SAMEA4666929, study PRJEB26691) | marine metagenome | isolation source: Pacific Ocean | place: Pacific Ocean | collected 2011-10-13 | reverse complement strand
GACGTCCTCATCGACGGAGCCCAAGCCGCAGCGCATCTCAACATCGATGTCCAAGCATTAGGGTGCGACTTTTACGCGTTCTCGGGACACAAAGTCTATGGCCCTACAGGGATCGGAATTCTGTACGGCAAGGAATCCCTGCTCGACGACATGCCACCTTGGCAAGCCGGCGGCGAGATGATCGAGGAAGTTCGACTGGAGGCAACAACCTATCAAAGCCTGCCGTATAAGTTCGAAGCTGGGACACCCAATATCGCGGGTGCCATTGGATTCGGAACCGCAATTGAATACGTTGACGGATTAGATGGGGATTCGATCACTCGACATGAAAAGCAGTTGCTCGATTCCGCAACCACTGGCCTCGAGGCCATTGATGGTGTTCGTATCGTTGGGACTGCATCCGACAAGGGCCCAGTGGTATCGTTTTTGGTGGATGGATCGCACCCTACGGACATCGGCACACTACTGGATCAACAAGGCGTCGCAGTACGAGCCGGCCACCACTGCGCCATGCCGTTGATGGAAGCCCTAGAAATACCGGGTACCGTTCGCGCTTCCTTTAGCCTGTATAATCGGCTGTCCGATGTCGACCGCCTGATCGAAACCGTGGAAAAGGCGCGCCGTTTTGTTTAGGACGAGGGAGCTTGCGCCATGACCGCACAGGTATACGACCCAACGACGATCTCAATGACGCCTGCGGCACAAGATCACGTCGGTCAACAAATTGCGCGCGAGGGTGCTAAGGCGCTTCTTCTGGGTGTCACGGACAGTGGCTGCAACGGCTATATGTATGAACTCAGTTATCTCTCAAAAGCACCGACAGCGGCGAAGAAATTTGATTTCGCTGGGGAAGTTCGCGTTTACGTCCAGGAAGCGAATTGGGACATCGTTTGTGGAACAGAAATCGACTATGTGATCGAGGGACTCAATTCGTCTCTCAAGTTCAATAACCCCAACGCGGACACACTCTGTGGCTGCGGGGAGAGCTTTTCAATCCGTGGAACGTAGACTCGTTCCCTTAAAAAGGACGGTCGAAGCAAGGCTGGTCCCGACCGGGACGCCCACGACGATCCCCGAAGGGACGTTTGTCACATTGACTCAAGCACTAGGGGGCACGTACACCGTTGTCCATGAAGGCAACATGGCGCGTATCGATGGCGAAGATGCTGATGCACTTGGCTTTGAGCCGGAGGTCATCAGTTTTGACGAGCCAGAAGATGGCAAACCCTCAGAAAGTCAGGTGTGGGAAGCTCTGCGAAGTGTCCATGACCCCGAAATTCCAGTGAACATTGTCGACTTAGGCTTAATTTATGATTGTCGTATCGACGATGCCCGGGTTTCAATCGACATGACGTTGACCGCACCGGGCTGTGGGATGGGCCCAGTACTGGTTCAGGATGTCGAACGCCGCGTTGGTGTGGTGCCTTTCGTCGATAAGGTCAGTGTCGAACTGGTCTTCGACCCGCCGTGGTCCCGTGACCGGATGTCAGACGAAGCGCAACTCGAATTGGGCCTGTTCTAACGCCAATCGCGACCATGTTCGATCTCGAAAATATTAGAACGACGTTTGCGTTTTTCGACGATTGGGAAGACAAATACCGATTTCTCATCGATCTTGGGAAGTCGGTGCCTGCTCTTCCGACGCAATTCCGCGTTGCCGACAACCTCGTACGCGGGTGTCAGAGTCAAGTCTGGTTATTGGGTGATTACGACACGCAACACGATCAGCTCAAACTCCAAATTGACAGCGATGCCCACATTGTCCGGGGTTTAATTGCCATCGTACTCGCGACCTATGACGGACGGTCGCCCAACGAAATCGTCGCCTTCAATATCGAAAACTTGTTCGACGAACTTGATCTCATGAATCATCTTAGTGCGACGCGGGGAAACGGGTTAAGGGCCTTGGTCAAACGCATCAACGATAGTGCCAACAAGTACGTGGCAAACTGACGACCGGTTGCTTTTGTCTACGCCTTGATACTGTATATTCATACAGTCATACTATGGTGGCAATGCCAACCGAAGTCCATGTTTATCTCTGCCCAGATAATGGCGATATGCCGCAAAGGGTATCGATCGACGAATGGAACGCCTTCGAACGAGGCGACCAGCCGATCGCCCCCATCAACTACCGCGAACCAGGTAGGTCTCGGCAAATCAAATTTCTATTGATGACGATTCGTGATCGTGTTTGCGAACTCGCAGAACCGCTCCGTGTAGACATCGATCAATTCGGATTTGTGCAGCGCCGGGCATTGCATTTGAAGCTGTTAGAGGATCAAGGTCCGTCCATTGTTGATGGCCGCCATCGATTTATGCTTCGTTATCTCAATCACGCTCATCAGTGGGATTTGGGACCCGCAACATTACGCGAAGCCTGTCGCCAATCTGGAATCCAACAACTTCATTCAACCTGACACACACCCTCCGGCGCGAGTCTCGATCGAGTCCTACGCTCACGCGCGGGACGTATATCAATCACGAACGTGTTCGAACGTTAGCCAACGGCGATAATCTTCTTCAACGTCTACATCCCACAGCACGTCACACAACCCGACGCTCAGATTTTGCGCTTGAGCCAACGTCGACGTCAGAACAGAATTTGTTCCCCACTCGATCTCATGGAAAAGCGATTCGTGCGGTTCGTGCATGGCCAGTAGCCAGTAGCCGCCATCTTCCGTCGGCCCAACGACGACGTCGTGCTCCTCCAATAGGGCGAATGCTTGCTCAATGTAACTTGTGGAGATGGCGGGTATATCGGTCCCCACGAGTACTTTAACGCCATCAGTAAAAGCCGCCAGCATCCGTATACCTAGGTCGCCGATACCCTGTTGTCGAACGGGAAGACCTCGTGCCCAGGACAATTCATCGGGGTCGCCTGCAATCCAAATCTCGGACTCGAAGGGCATGACTGCTTCGACCGTATTGTCGAGCAATTTCCGGTAACAATTGAGTGCGGCATTTTCACCAATAGAGATCGCCAATCGACTTTTGACCTTGCCGAAGACGGGCGCGCGGGCAAAAACGGCGAGCCTTCCCTTCACGCCCTCCGCCCATCGGGATAATAGCGTGCGGCCAACACTTCTGGACTGGCTCCAAGAAAATACCGGAGTCGCAATTCCCACATCAAAAGAATGGTTCTGACAATTCCATCTTGCTCCCACCTGCGCGACGACGTGCCGAGCAACGTCCGAACCCTGGTGGGCTTAGCGATGCGCCGTAAGCGTTTCGAGAGTTCGATGTCTTCCATTAGTAACTGATCAGGAATTCCACCAATTCGCTCGAGTAAAGCCCGCCGAACGAACATCCCCTGATCTCCAGTACAAATAGACGTCACTGCGGACCGTTGATTCATTGCCCATGCAATGAGCCGAAACCAAGGTGTATCGCAAGAAAGCGTGACGTCAAAACGGCCCCATTGCGCGCCCTCCAAGGCAAGTTGTAGCGCCTCCACCGCCGCTCTTGTCACCACGCTGTCGGCGTGCAAAAACCACAACCAAGGTCGCTGTGTCGAAGCAACGCCCGCGTTAAGCTGAAGCGCTCGACCTCTTTCAGACCTAAGTAATCGTAGCCGGGGTTGCTGCTCATCGATCGAAACGTCGTCACTTCCACCATCGACGACAACGATCTCCAACTCCTGGAACGGGCTCAGCATTCGAAGCAACGCATCGAGAGCAGACCGGTCGTTAACCACTGGGACGACCACGCTTACTTGATCTAGGTGATTCACCATTAACGACGATTGTCCCTGCAGGTTTTGCGGTCGTATGGCACTCGTCTTTCGTCAGCGAGTTGGCCAACGCCATGCTGGCACATCAAATAGATCTTGATCGTGCGCGAAGGTTTCACCCATCTCCTTATCCAGTTCGATGTGATTGCAATCATTTTGCTTTTTGAGTCCCTCGATGAGCACCCGATCGTGAGAGATGACCCACAACTGTGTCTCTTCCGCGAATTTGGTCATTAACCGACTCAATGCCGGCAACAGATCGGGATGCAGACTTGTCTCTGGTTCATTAAGCACCATCAATGCCGGCGGTCGGGGCGTCAGAAGTGCCGCGATCCAAAGAAGATAACGCAACGTTCCGTCCGAGAGCTCCGATTGCGATAGCGGCCTTAGCAATCCATGTTGCTGAAACTTCAGCTCGAATCGACCGTTGCCCGTCACGACCGAGACGACGGCGCCTGGAAATGCGTCGTCTACGGCGATATCCAATGCGTCCCCGTCGCCGACTTCTTGGATCGTTTGCCATGCAGCAGCCAAATCATGGCCATCGTTGCTGAGAACCGGTGTCCGCGTACCAATTTGTGGTTGGCGGGCAGCAGAATTCACATCCGTTCGGAAATGGTCGTAGAACCGCCATGACCGAATTTCTTCTCGCAACATGAGTATTTCTGGAACACGTTCTGGGTCCACGACACGCGAGAGCATGCTGTCAAACGTTGGCAGATATTTCTCGATCGCCCGCCAGTTCCCACCATCGTCTCGTGCTCGAATTAAAGGTCCGCGGCGGTCCACCATCGCACGACGGTCGTCCCAAGTTTCACCGTGCCATATGACCTCACGTTTTATAACGGGATCCAAATTGAACATTGAGCCAGGTACGGGATCGGGGTAGCCAAAGTCAATCGCGTAGCTGTAGTTGTCGCCCGCAAAACCGAAGCGCAAATTGACCGATTCGCTACGAACAAGGCCCTGCACGGGCATAACGCCTTCCTTGACAGCTTTTCCGAACTCCTCAGGACCCGCCCAAAGCACAGAATGCAAGCCGCCCTCATGCGCAATCGACTCAACGGCCGTTCCCATGGCGGTTTCCGCCATCAATCGAAGTCCTCGATACAAATTGGATTTACCGCAACCATTGGGTCCGCTGATCACGTTCATGCGCCCGAGCGGAAGAATGAGTTCTCGCAACGAACGATAGTTAGCGATAGCGAGCGTATTTAGCACCGAATCGGTCCGACGTCACTTGGTGTCACAGCGTCCATCTTAGGCACTTAGCGCGTCTTGCCGTCGAAAAAATCTAGTAATCGGCGAACGTTTTTCTTGTTCTTCGATATGAACAACGAGTGATCCGCTCCATCCATCTCGTCGTACTCAACGTTCATGTTGAGTCGACGCATCTCCTGCACCCAAATTCTGGTTGAATGAACGAGCCGGTCCTTCGTTCCCTGAAGAACAAGCATCGGAACGTGTTTGATCAATTCTAAATCGGAAGGCTTTCTCACCTGCGGCGTAGCTGGGGCAACCACTGCCGTGGCCGCCCACATATCAGGGAATTCCATCGCCAGGTGATAAGTACCCGCTCCTCCCATACTGTGCCCCCACAAATACATTCTTTTAGGATCAATGGCGTACGCTTCCTGCACCAGCGCGACGACGTTCATCACGTCCTCCTGACTATAGGCACCTTCAACCTTAAGAGACCGCCCATCGGTGCCTCGCGACCAGGATCCATACCAACCTTGACGCGTATATCCGAGCGGCGTGACGACAATGAACTTCAAATCGTCCGCATAGTCGAGCAGTCCCTCGTACCCCATGAGCCAATCGTGGGTTCTGGTCAATCCGTGTAACGAGACCAAAAGCGGCGTTTCTATCTCAGCGCTATAGGCAGCCGGAACGAACAGCGCGTACGGAATCGTTTCGCCAGTTTCTTCAAAAACGTAGCTTAGATGTTGTACGCGTGGATCGTTTACCAACTGCTGATCGTCCGACTTGGATCTCAACGTGCCCTTTTCGCGCATAAACGTGCCGCCTTCTGCTTTCTCAAGAATGACCAGTGTCGCATACAGAATAATGATGGCGGCGAAGCTGTTTTGCGCCACGGCTCGCAATCGCTTACGCGACGGTATGGAAGCAACGATAATCACACGCCCCAAAATTCCCCAAAGGGTGTCAGCTCGACTGCAAAGACAAGTCGGACTCACGATCCCATATCAGCGCCGCCAAGGTCGCCGAAAAACGGTCCTAGATAGCCTCGACAAGTGCACCTTTTTATAATACTCATTCGCTAATAGTTACATAACTTATTGAAATATAGTTATTTATTGTATTTGGCGCCCCGAGAAGGATTCGAACCTTCGACCTGCCCCTTAGGAGGGGGCCGCGCTATCCAGCTGTGCCATCGGGGCGAAGGCGTAGAACGATGCGATCAAACATCGTATCCCCGAGTCCCTACGGGTGCCAACTGAATAGGATCAACCGTTTGGTTAAACTCAGAAACGTAGTCGCGACAAGCAACACCCATGGTAGTCTCGATTCGATGAAAGCCGTCTTCTGCGAGAAACTTGAAGGGCCCGACGCGCTGGTGATACGCGAGGTCCCCGCGCCTGATTCTCCTAGCCCCGACGAAATCAAAGTAGCAATCGAGGCTCGCGGGGTTTCCTTCACCGACATCCTGATGTCAAAAGGTGAATACCAAGTCCAACCAACACTTCCGTTCATTATCGGTGGCGAAGGCGCAGGAAGGGTTACGGAAATCGGAAAAAATGTACAAAACTTTTCGATAGGAGACGCGGTACTTGTGAGTGCCGGTTGCGTGGAACAAGTGGTCGTCGAAGCACAACGAGCGACGGTAATACCCAAAGGAACCGATCTGGAATCAGCTGCTGCTTTCAGAAGCAATTACGTCACCGCCTTTTACGCGTTACAACGCGGTCGACTGACTCCGGGCGAGACGCTCTTGGTCCATGGGGCAGCTGGAGGTGTCGGTCTTGCCGCTGTTGACGTCGGTAAGCTAATGGGTGCGACCGTGATCGCGACAGCCGGGAGTGACGATAAACTCGCCGTCGTCGGGGAACTCGGTGCTGATCATCTAATTAATTACTCGAACGGATTTCGTGATCAGGTTAAGGAACTCACTGACGGTCGGGGCGCCGACGTGATTTACGATCCGGTCGGCGGAGACGTCTTCGACGAATCCATGCGATGCATCGCTCCGTTCGGCCGCATCCTAATAGTAGGCTTTACCGGCGGTAGACCTGCGCTAGCCAAAACGAATCATCTCTTGATTAAGGATGCGGAACTTATCGGTTTCACTATCGGCGGACTCGCGCGCAACGATCCTGTCTGGGCACGACGGAATCAAGAAGTCTTAATGCAATGGTTGGCTAGCGGACGAATCCATCCGTACATTTCCCATCGATTACCGCTCGAAAGAACGGCCGAGGCGTTAAACCTGATCACAAACCGTAAGGTGATCGGTAAAGCCATTATCGTCAACGATTAAAGTCGTCGGCTGTCGAGCTTTATCAACGCCGTCTAGGCCCAATCGAAACGACGTTACCTCCCGTCACCACTTCTTGTTGGGGGTGCAACGCGAGTTCCCATGTAAGAGTACTCGCTTGCTCGCGTACAAATCCTCTCACGCCGTGCGAATCTCGAAGCGCGAAAATAGCGAACGTGATATAGGCTTCCCCACCCTCTGTCCAGAGCATGCCGACATGCGGCACACTCTCCATCTTCCCGATACCCGAGGCGTTAAGCGCGGTCCCACGTGCCGTGATCGAATACGTTCCGTACTCGTCCGGAACAATCCAAATTCCCCACTCAAGTTGCGGTCCGGATTGAACGGCAATCGAGGTATCGATAAGCACACCCTGATCATCCTCTTGAATAACCAGGGTCGCCTCAAAATTGGTGCTGATGGTTTCATCGGTAGGACGGTAGGATCCTCGACCCATCCACGTCCCTGGCTCAAGTATCACCGAGACAAATCCGCGTAATGCGTGCCGGGTGCGTAATAACGCTCGTGCCAGATCCCCGTTTCCGCCTCACCCTCAAGTGGCATGCGCCATGAGCGTGCTTTGGACCCTTCAAGCACCACACGATAGAGGGCGCGTTCTTGGTCGATAGTATTTTGGACGTATGCCTCCGCAGCATCCTCAGGGATGTATCGGCCAGCGATTTTTCGGTATAAATCGCGCCACTCATCATCCTCACCGAGATCATGCAGCAGCTCGGCATTACCCTCGACAACGACTTTTCGATAAGGCAAGGCTTGTTCGTCAATGCACAAGCAGATACGCGGGTCACGCCGAAGACTCTGGAACCAGTCCGATTGAGCCCTAGGCGTGAAATAGACGGAGTCCTCTTGGTACAAAAACCAGATAGGAGTTACCAACGGTGAGCCATCGTCACGAGCGACACCGATCCGCATAAGGACACCTGGCTCCTCTAGGAACCCGTTCCTCTCGACAAGTGTCATAACCGGCATTTCAGCAATATAGCACTATGACTAGGATCACGAACCGAAGCGATAACGCAATTTAACGACCAACTGTTCAGCTAATGGATTATCAAACGTTTCCGAAAACATCGAGGCAAATCCCCGCCTATCGTTGGAGCTAGGCAAAGACGCGTTTTGGGTATACACCACAAAAAGATCCGAAAGCGGTGCAATCTCCCACCGATAGCGTAATTGGACGTTTAATCGGGATATTGAGAAATCCGAGTTCGCGTCGCCACCCGAATCCATAACAACCGTCAACGGAGAGCCGGGAACCAACAATTCGTACCGGAGATTTTCCTTTGCTCTTATGGCCACCCACTGCACTGCGAATCGCAGGTGTTGCTTTGCACTCACGAAGTAATCAACGCCGAGTGAGGGCGACCATTGGTTAGCGGCAAAAGTCGCGAACGACGAGTCACCACGGTGCAAGAGCCAACCATCTTGCGTGGTGTAACGGCCATCCAGCGACATCGTAAGGCGGTCGGTGGGTCGCCAAACAACCGATCCGCCAAGACGGTAACGATTCCCCTCAATGTCCTCCTGTTGCCAATCTGCTCGAATCATGTAGAAAAATCGTTTCGATGTATCCGAAAAGTAATCGAGATCAAAACCTAATCGATCAGAAATCCGATATGACCCGTTACCGAAGCTATTTCGATCCTCGATACGCGACGGATAGAACTCAGCGTCCATCATGAGGCTGGTTAGGTTACGAAACGAAAGGCTCTGGCTGACACGAAGCCCCGAACTTGTATTTTCCCCGGCTATATTCCAACCACTACTCAACGAAAATCGGGTGTAACTTTGTTTTAACCACGCGAGATCCGAACGTCGATAACGCATGTAATAACCGATCGATTTACTGTCGTTTCGTCGCAGGTAACCCGCGTCGTTGATATCAAGATGTCGATCGAAATAATCGAGCGAAAGACTATGCGAGATTCCCCGCCTCGGGTAATAGCGGATATCAGCGAATCCGCCATATCCTTGCGAGGAATCCGCCACATCAGACGTAATCGCTTGAACGTCAACGTTCCAGGTACCGTTTTCCGTAAGGTAATGCCCATCCAGGGCATGGACGTGGGCATCTTGACTCCTGTGGAGCACAGCCGTCGTCATGTAACCAAGGGCACGATAGCCATTCCCACTACTTTCATAAATGGCCCGGAAAGCTCCAAAGTCCCTTCCTTCCTGTCCAATCGAAACGTATTCCGAAGCTTGCAACCCAGTAAAATCCGAATCTGATTCCATCGCCCCCAGCACGCCGTATCTCACCCGACCACGCTGGCCTATCGCTTTTAACGCGCCACGCAACTCGGTCGGTTGGTTAAGAACTTTGTAATCAATTTCAACGCCTTCCGGGATGGTCGGTCGAATTGGCGGACCGCCAATTCGACGCGTATGCAATAGTTTTAGTTGCCCGTACGAACTGTACGAACTCGACCGCGAGCTCGTGGTGAATATTTCTTGTCCTTCCTGAAAAAACAGTCGTTTTTCCGGATAAAACGATTCGAACGCAGTGAGGTTAACGATTACCGCATCGGACTCGACGTTGCCAAAATCGGGGGCTGCCGTCGCGGTAATCTGAAAATCAGAAGATGGCCGCCAGAATATGTCTGCACCGATTCTGTAGTCGGCAGATCCGTCGAGGTTGTCATAGGTGGATGAAACGTAAGGGTAAACACTATATTCCTGACGCGGATCGACGCCTTCCATCAGCAAGGGCTGAAACGCTGACAGAAATCGCGGTTCTGTATACGGTAGTCCAGGCCAACTGTAACTCTCGTTTAGATACGCCACCTTGCGTGTCGCATAGAAGCCAATGACTCGCTCACCCTTGCTTTTTGGCATCGTCAACAACGACCAAGGAATAAGAAGTTCGGCAATCCAACCGTCATCCGTACGCGAGGAAGCGCCATACCACGCCCCATCCCAATCGCGACTGTACTGGCGTTCGGGAAGGATCGTCCCGTCGGAAATACTGTCGCCCAAATTCAACTGAAAGAAAAATCCATACCGACCCTCACCCGACGTATCGAGGGTTAGCGAAAAGTAATCGCGGTTGAGTTCACCTTGGTCGCGAGACGAGAGCCGTTCAACCAGGGTCGTGGGGTCTTGTTCCATCAAGGCAGCTAGATAAAGGCCACGTTCGGTGTAGAAAATGCGAACGATCGTCGCGAGTGGTGCGGGCACCATCGTGTCGGGCGACGTGACCACAAATGTGCCCAGATCAGGCAGATTTTCCCAGACTTTCTCTTCAAGTTTTCCGTCAATCGTTACCGACTCCCCGGTCTCCGATCGAACGAGCGTGATCTCGGTACCGTCCTTCACTCGTAACGAAACGGGGCCCTCGTTAGGGCCCCTTGGTGTTCGTTGTAATTGTGCATCGCGCCTAAGCTTATGTAGTTTGGAGTCCGAAGGTGGTTTCGTCTGATCTCGCGCGTCTTCGTTGTCGTTGGTACTCGCCTCACCCAGCGACGGCACAGCAACTTCTCGAGCCGTCGGTACCCGTCGCGTCGAAACGGTAGTGGGGGCCCCAGGTACCATCGATTGTTTTACAGTCGATCCGGTATCTGTACCGCCGAAACGGCTCTCGGTCGCAGAATCTGCGATCACCCACACACCCGTGTAACCAAGAGTCCTAGCGCGCTCAAGCGTACCAGCTGCATCGTCACGAGTCCGGTACGGGCCGGCAACGACACGATAAAAGTAGCCGTCCCGCGTCCGAGCACCCTTCACCAAGAGATCTATCTTTAAAGCTTCGGTGGCTTCCACTCGGGCCTTCTCGGCACGGACGCCGGTACTAAAACTAGCTATGTTGACCCACAAGTCCGCTAAGCTTGTGTTGGAGATAACGAGGAATACTACTAATAAGGCAGGCCTAAACATCCAGGACCTTGCACCGCGGACAAAAGAGCATCTTACACCGGAACTTGGTTCACCCCAAAAAGGCACGGGCATTTCGGAGGGTCCACCGAACGCTTCCTTTCGCCAATACCTGCTTAACCTTTCCTTGCTAAAATCTTTGCGACTCGCGCCCGTGGCCAAATTGGATAAGGCACCAGTCTACGAAACTGGGGATTACAGGTTCGAATCCTGTCGGGCGCGCCACATCGACCACCGACTGATGACGTCCAAACGGATCAGGGATCCGCGACGTTTGTTCAATCCATCGTCCGTTGGAAACTAATAAGTCGTACGCGGGCGCGTAGATCCTTAATATGACGTCTCTTTTTGTTGACGAGCATGCAACGTCGCGGTCAATTCCCGATCAGGGGCGATCGCATATTGTCCACCTGGTCCAATAAATTGATGCACCATCAAACGTTCTACTTCAATACGTTCTCTTTCATTGAGTTCCTCATAGGCGACACTCTCAAGGAACGCCTTATATGAATGGCTGGTGTCGTTTTTCGGCATCACGTACATCGGTGTCATCGCCATTAACAGCGCCGCACGTTTTTTATCGGTCCGATTCACGCCAGCTCGATGCCACGTCCGCGAATCGTAAAGAATGATACTTCCACCCGGCGCTTCAACAATGTCGGCATCCGGGCCCGTATACGGCAAACCATGGGATTCCCGATAACCCACTTGGTAATGATCTGACGCTACGCCCCATTGTTCGGGCGGACCTTGGTCCAAGGCATGAGACCCGAGCTTGAATGCCGTCGCGCCACCGACTTTGGTAAACGGCGAAACGCAGACGTTGCGTTGAACCCCCAGTACGGTTTCCCCCGAAGGTGTGGGAACTCGACCCTGGGCGGGCACGCCCCAATGATATGGATAATCGGAATGCCAGCCTTGGACTATGCGCTTACCATCGTCCCTTTCAAGAATGGCCAGTCCGGGTGTGTGCGCGACACGAATATCGTCGGTCTGCATGTATTGACGAATCAGCCAGAGCGAAACTGGCTCCGCCGCCGTCCGCGCGATCGCTGAACTTTGGATAAATGGATTGCTCGAACGATCAAACTGCAAATGGGAAAACCGATCCGTGCACGCCACCTTCTCCAAGGCTTCCACAAGATCCTGAGACAAAATACTGGTCAAGCAAACCCAACCATTCTCGCGAAAAAACTGGAGATATTCGGACGGTAGCTTTTCGGGACCTTGCGCTACGTTGTACATAGCGCTTTCGCCAGTTGGTTTGCCCAGGCCATCGAGCAACGTTCCCTCCAAGCTTAGTTGACAAGCATCTCCGTCTGCCGATTTCTTGACGATCTCAGTGTCGGCAAGTACGTGCCGAAAGGACCCAGCTCCGGATTCATCCCACATGATTCGATCATTGGCATGCGGATACGTGGTCGTGAAGCCGTCTTGATCGACCCCCAAATAATTGCCATCGGGTGCGACCAGTATTAGGTAATGGCGATCGGGTATCGGAACTTTGAGGACACGTTCCTGAAATATGTCCGGATCAGTCATTGTTCAAGTCAATCCTCAACGAAAACCATGCTCATTCAGCCGTCAGATACATACCGAACCGAGCATCCATCTTACATTCCAGTTAACGGCTGTAATCGCTGTCACCTGGCTTCGTTTCTTTCTCTTCGGTTCCAGCGATTGGGCGATCTTTGGGGGCCGATTCATAGGCTCCTCGAAAGTCCCGGAAGGGACCGTCACGCCATTCCAAAGCTGCCTTAAGGCCGCCTTCTCTGACTCTGCGGCCAAATTCCCCCGCGGCAGGGCGATGCTTCGACATCGCCTCGACGTCAGTTCCTGACATAAGACCCGTTCGAATTCCCATGATCTCAAGCTGACGATTGACAGCGCGTTTGTTGTAATTCAGCAGATCGTTATCGATATGGCCGAGCCGTCGAGCGAACCGAATCACGGTCTCATCAAGTTCCTCCTTTGGTAGCGCATAGTTCGCCCAACCAAGTTCCGCCATCTCCTTCCCGCTAAACGAATCACCCGTATAAGCGAATTCCCGGGCCTTCGTCACGGGCAACAGCCACGGCGCCCACATCATATCCATGGTCCCCATCGCGCGAACGGGCGGGTAACCAATCTGTGTGTCCTCGGCAACGAACCTAAAGTCACACATGGAAGCCAGTTCGGTCCCACCAGCGAGACAATATCCGTGGATCTGACAAATGACGGGCTTCGCCAGTTCCCATATCAGCCAATGCCCCATCACGGCATGTCGCGACCAGTCGTAGTGTTGCGGGTGTGTCGACCCCGTATCGGGCATACCTGATCTACCGCTGACGTAGTCGCTCTCCTCATCTGGATTTGGAGCGAGGTCATAGCCCGCCGAAAATGCGCGACCGGCGCCTTTCAAGATAATGACGCCGATTTCCGTATCCGCCTCAGCGTCCCGCAAAGCGTCGTATACCTCGCCGCGAAGCGCATGACTCAACGGGTTGAGTTTCTCTGGGCGATTTAGTGTGATAAACGCAAGACGTTCGTCTTTCTCATAAATAATGTTGTTGTAGCTCATCGCAGCCTCCTTGGATTACCAGCCACCACATTGTATGAACCAATGGACCATGCATGCACACCAAAATTTTCGCAATAGACTCTGGTCCACCTACTAACCCTTCAAATATTTCCCACCTTGTTGCAATCACCTGAGGTACATTTCAACTGACGAACACGCGAAAACTGAGACCCCGATGGCAGACTCTCTCGACTTTTGGCCGCCTGCACCCGACTTAATAAAGGCCGACATTGGCTTTAAGTTTCGCGGCAACGATTACCTTGGGCAATTGGTTGCGCCCCCGGAATCCATTGGGCCACGGCCACTGGTTTTGGTGATTCATAACTATCAGGGACTTAAATTTTTCGACGTCGACGTCGCCGAATATCTAGCACGGGTCGGATATGTGGGTCTGGCCATCGATTTATACGGAAATATCGTGCCACCGGATCAACGGATCTTTCCTGAGAACGAGAATGAGGTCCATGCGTTCCAAGCCAAGTGCTTCGAGGGAATGGTGGCGATGGATCACGATCACGAATTGTTTCGATCACTACTACAAGAATGGCTCGATCATGGTCGGTCGCACGAGACCGTTGACGCCAACGTGTCGCCGGCCGCAATCGGCTATTGTTTTGGCGGTGTCGCTGTCATCGAATGCGTTCGAGGCGGTCTCGATCTTGGTGGGGGGGTCTCTTTTCATGGACTGTTGCAAACGGGCGAAGATCCGAACCCGGAACGATTTGGGATCCAACGCCCTACGGTTAAGGCTTGTGACAATAACTACAACACGCGTACCGTCTTAGTGATCGAAAACGGGGCCGACGACGGTCTCGTACCCGACGAAAGTAAACAGCGCTTTTTTAAGGAAATGGACGACGCAGGCGTTGATTGGGTTTTTCATCACCACTCCCGTACCCCGCATGGATTCGCATTGCCGCCGACCCTCGGCGGTCCTGGTCGTCTGCACACCGCCACGGATCGCCGTTCGACCATGA
>UINC01000416.1_pt1 | contig 14671 bp, 6 predicted proteins | sample 5385821 | NCBI WGS metagenome assembly UINC01 (sample SAMEA4666929, study PRJEB26691) | marine metagenome | isolation source: Pacific Ocean | place: Pacific Ocean | collected 2011-10-13 | reverse complement strand
CGTGGAGGTTCCCACCCTCTCCCATTAGCCTCGTCGTCTGTCGCACCAACTGAGTGTAGAGGAGTGGTAGGTAGGCAGAGTAGAACCTCCTGCTATCCTCGACCAGCAGAATAACCTGCACATCTCCGTCCCTAACGTCGTTCTCCACGTTCCGCTCATCCTCTATCAACTTGCAAATCGAAAGTAGAATCCTACTATCGCCCCCCCAAACGAATATCCTGTCAATCCCATCACCCGTTCTAAGTGTAGCCAACTCCCTCGTGTTATGACTCAGCATTACCACCGGCATTCCCTCGTGACGGCTTTTCACAAGCCTCGCAAAGGCATAGGCATCCATCGTTCCCACCTTTGTCATGGTAATCACTAGGTCGAAGCTGCGAGAGGCAAGTAGGTCCAAGGCATCGTTGGCATCGGGGCTGTGGATGATCCTAGGGGCCTGAGATAGGTTCAGCACTGAGTACTCTTCTTGCAGAATCTCCGCGAGATAACCGGATTCTTCCAGCAGATAGCGATCGAACTGACTGGCCACGAGGAGGACATCCCTGACACGGAAGGGAGTCAGTCGCTCGAACCGGCTCCAGTCCGTGATGCCCCCGTCCATAGAATCAGAACCCGGTTAGCGGCATTGCATTTCAGAGGACCGGAGGGTGTGCCCCGCACGAGCGTGCGGGACGGTGTGTGTGTTGAGTGCGCTCAGTTCCGCTCTTGTCTCCGGAAGGCCCTAGGTGCCTGCCTTGAGCTATAGCCGACTGCATTCGAAAGCCGTGCACGAGCCCTGATGTTCCTGAGTCCGTTCGCAAAGCCCTTGGGTCGGCTTGATTTTTGGTTGGAGGGGCGGTTTTGCCGCCCCCCCGTGTTGTTTGTGTGCATCCCATCCTCGCTCAATCTCTCACCTCAGAGCATTCGAATCGTCATCAAATTGAGAACGCAGTTCATTCATGCGTCTCGCGAGGAGTTCCTCAAACACGGCCCCCTGCGCCAACTCCTTTCGGATGTGTTCACGAGCGGACTGTCGAAGCACGACCTCCGCTGACTCGCCCACGAGTTTGCAGTAGTCGCGAAGACTGACGGTCAACTCGGGACCGAGATCGACCTCGACCCTGTCCCCCTGTCCTGGTAGCGGGGATGCCAGAAGCCGGCGTACCGCCTCCCTGATTACATCCGACCTGTTCCTCATCCCATCGAATCCCACAAGTCTGTCTAGTTCCAGCAGGTGGTCCTCTGGAATCCTCAGCGAGACCATGGGACTGACGCCGGCCACTTCGAGTTCCTCCTGAGCCTTGAGATAGGATTGGGCACTTAATTGTATTGCATTTGAAATGCAATTGCATTACAATGAATTGTGCCTCCAACTTGATTCTTACGATGCTACTCCGCACGGAGCGATTCAAGGCACATGGCTCCCTGCAAGGTCCGCGGTGCTAAGATGAAGGTCATCAACGACGCTATCCATGGCCAGTTCAAGCTAGGGGGCGTCACACAGGATCTCCTTGGCACGCCTGAGTTGAACAAGCTCAGCCACATCAAGCAACTCGGACTCGCCCATCTGGTCTTTCCAGGGGCGCATCACACCAGGTTCGAGCATTCTCTGGGGGCTTCGCACGTAGCTGGTCTGATGGCAGAGTCCCTCGATCTGGACGCGCACGAGAAGACGACCGTTGAAGCTGCCGCAATGCTCCATGACGTGGGCCACGGACCCTACTCCCACACGCTTGAGCACATTCTTCTGGAGCGAGGCGGCATGGACCACATGTCGGTAACGGAGGGCATAATTCTAGGCGAGTTTGACGTGTTGGTGGAAGGTGAGGAGAGCTCGGTCAACAACAGGGAGGCAATTCCTGACATCCTCACTCGTCACGGGCTCGATCCCAATCAAATCGCCTCGTTGATACGTGGTCCTGACGCATCTGGGACAGAGAGATCACTTTCCAGTTGGACAGAGGGCAGGGGCGATTTTTCCGGCAGCGACCATACCATGGCTCACCTAATCCATGGCCCCGTGGATTGCGACCAGTTGGATTACCTGCTGCGAGACTCGCACTTCACCGGTGTGAAGCATGGGATAGTGGACCACCACAGGCTCATCGAGTGTCTTCGGAGCCAAGGCGGGGACATCGTAGTCGAGGAAGGTGGCCTTTCCTCCCTAGAGGGCATGCTCGCTGCAAGGGGGTTGATGTACAGCGCAGTCTATTTCCACAGGGTCACGAGAGTGACTGAGGTTATGCTATCAAGAGCCGTAGAGAGAAGCGGCGAAGCCTTGCCCGAGTCACTCGACCTCCAACGTCGGGTCGATGCCGAAATTTGGGGCGCTCTGCACGACGCTGGGGGGTACGCTCGGGACATGATCAGGAGACTGAAGTACCGCAAGCTGCTCAAGGTCTGCTTGAGTCGTCGCATGCAAGAACTGACCGAGGATCAAGTCGATCGATTGGTGGCACTAGCCAATGACTCTGCCTCGAGGAGGGCTCTCGAAGACAAAATCGCCTACCGAGCGGGAGTGGAGCCGGGTTATGTCGCAATCGACGTCCCTAGCGTAAAGCTCCTCATGTCCGAGCCTAGGATGGCCCATGTCGACATCAGGGTGGCCGGCAACGATGGTAGGACCCGATGGCTGCGCGAACTAACCCCTATGGCTGAGGCCCTTAGGAAGCGGCAGGTCAGCCAAGATGCGGTATACGTGATGACGCTCCCCGGAACAGAGCAGAAGGTCGCTGAGAGTGCTGAACGCCATCTGTTCTCATAATGGGACTTTACGAGATGATTGCCATCTTGCAACCATTGAAAAGGGGGCCTCCGCTCGCCGGGGCGTCTGGTGCCTGTGAAGGAAATCGGTCGAAGTCGTTGGTGGCCAAATGGACAATACGATGAAATCTGTGTACGATAGCGTGTTAGCAAGGGACCCCGATCAGCCTGAATTCCATCAGGCAGTAGAGGAGGTTCTTGACAGTCTGGGCCCGGTAATCGAGGCCAATCCGGGCTACATCGAAGTAGTACGTGGCATGGTCGAGCCCGAGCGCGTAATACAGTTCAGAGTCCCCTGGTACGACGACGACGGCGACCTCCATGTCAATCGTGGATTCAGGGTTCAGTTCAACAGCGCCATCGGCCCCTACAAGGGCGGTCTGAGGTTCCATCCCAGTGTGAACCTCTCAATCCTCAAGTTCCTCGGCTTCGAGCAGGTCTTCAAGAACAGCTTAACGGGCCTCCCAATGGGGGGTGGCAAGGGTGGCTCCGACTTCGACCCGAAGGGCAAGTCCGACGCCGAGGTCAAGCGATTCTGCCAGTCCTTCATGATGGAACTATGGAGGCATATCGGTGCCGACTTGGACGTCCCTGCGGGGGACATTGGAGTCGGTGGACGAGAGATAGGCTTCCTGTTCGGCATGTACAGGAAGCTCGCTAACGAGTTCACAGGGGTTCTGACGGGTAAGGGCCGTTCCTACGGTGGCTCGAGAATTAGGCCCGAGGCTACTGGCTACGGGCTGGTCTACTTCGCGCGCGAGATGCTCGCTACCAAGGACAAGTCGTTCGATGGCGCCACGGTTGCCATCAGCGGGTCGGGCAATGTCGCTCAGTTCGCTTGCGAGAAGGTCATCGAACTCGGGGGCAAGCCAGTGACTATGTCAGACAGCAGTGGCTACATCCATGACCCCTCGGGCATAGACCGTGAGAAGCTGGACTGGATTATGGACCTCAAGAACAACCGCAGGGGGAGGATGAAGGAGTATGCGGGGCACTTCGATGGGGTGGATTACACTGAGTCGAAGCCCGAGCCGAACCTCAACCAGTTGTGGAGCACCAAGGTCGACGTCGCACTACCATGCGCAACCCAGAACGAAGTCAATGGCGACGAAGCGAAGACGCTCGTAGACGGGGGGGTCATCGCCGTTGCCGAGGGCGCCAACATGCCCTGCACCCCCGATGCCGTGGATTGCTTCTTATCGAATGGGGTGCTGTTCGCCCCAGGTAAGGCCTCGAACGCCGGCGGCGTTGCCACCTCGGGACTCGAGATGAGTCAGAACAGCCTCAGGATGAGCTGGAGCAGGGAGGAGGTCGACCAGAAGCTCGAGGACATCATGGTCAATATCCACAAGAACGCCCACGAGACAGCCGAGCGATACGGCATGCCCGGAAACTACGTCGCCGGGGCGAACATAGCAGGATTCCTCAAGGTCGCCGAGTCCACGATGGCCCAAGGCATCCTGTGATTACTCCGGCGAACGGCCTTCCTCATCGATCTCGTTCATCCTATTGACGGCCACGAATCCCGCGATTGCGATTCCCACTACCAGCGCTAGCATGATTGGTAGGGTGTAAGGCAATCTCTCCTCTTCGCCGGCCTCCTTCCAAGTTATCGCTCCGCTAGTGATCTCCCCGCCCCCAAAGGCCAGATCGTCGACGAGTTGGGTGGGAGTCAGGACACGGCAAGTCAGGCTGTCCTCCCCGGTAGTGGACGTCCTCCAGCTGAAGTGGATGGTCTCCTCGCCCCCTGCCCCTATCATTGCATTGGGCCAGGTCGGGGACATCTCCGCTGCGATTCCCGTACTGGTGACATTGCAATCTATGGCAAGGATCGCTGCTGCGGTGCCCGTGTTAGCAATTACTGCCTCCATGGCCAAGGATTCCCCTAGAGTGGCAGTGTAGGTGGAATTGCCATCCCGCACGCCCTGAAGTGAGGTCCATTGAATGTTGGGGGTTGCTTGGTCGACGATTATCTCAGCCTGCCATGTCAGGGGAAATCCCCCTCCACCGTAGTTTCCGATTTCCGAGTTCTCCGGATTCCAAGCCGTCCTGTAGCTCTGTATCGTCACGACGGCCTGCTCGGTCCAAATGGGTCCATCTTCCCATGTGTTGTCATCGGACCAGGCGATCTCGACCACCCTCTCATCACCTCCCTTGACGTAGGAAACCCCGTTCTCGTCGCTGAAGCTGCTGTAGGAGGGTGGACTGTGCATTCCAGTTATCTCGTATGTGACGTATCTGGCTTCGAAACTGAGATGCTGCCCTGCAAGCCTCCTCTCCCACTTATCGGTCAGCCCGCCAGATCCGCTTACATCCTCGCCCCACTCTATTGAGCTGTGGGCCCTTGCCCTGACATCATGGTCGTCAGTGCCGTTAGTGAAGTCAGTGGTCCCTGAAAGGGTAATCGAGGCATCGTCAGTGGTCAGTATGACTGGGCCAACTCTGTCCAATGACGTGTCATTGATCGCCATTTGTCCTGCATTGGTAATCTGCCCGCCAACTAGCCTCGAGCCATTTGCTCGCATTTCTCCCTCGATCGTCACGGTGAACCCGGGATCCCCGTGGACCATCATGTTCCTGTGCACGAAGTCGGCAGCGCTTCCCGATTGACAACCTTGACAATCCGAGATTCCCGAATTTGCTCTTTTCACCCTTACATCACTCAGAGAAGGTGGGTAGCAAAATGGCCCAACCAAATCGACCCAAATTTCACCCTCCGTCCCCAAATCAAAAACGATAGAGTCCTCTGCTCCACTCAGGGACTCAGAATCATTCCCAAAGTATGCCGTGACCCCATCTAGGCTTGATGGTTCAATCGCTGTTAGTACGACTTCAAGTCGTCTTCCAGGATCTGGCCATTCTACCCCGATTCCTGAACGATTGCCCTCATCACAGTAGCCATAGCCAACTAGTCCACTAGGTGGATCTGTAGCCACCAATCCTGAGTTATCTATCGTGATCGAAGAAGTTTGGTCTACGTAGATATCCACCCCATTCTCCAGAGTAACTTGGGTGTTCGAGAAGGTCAGAGATCCACCGTTGATGACTCTAACATTCTGTGACAGGATCATGTCTTGCTCCCAAGTCATGTCAGATTCGATTAGGATATCCTCCCCGCTCTCAGCCAATGCACTAGATGGTAGAACCATCCCAACTGAGATTAGAACCATGCAAACCACTAGGGCGCTTCTGCCGTTCATTGTCATTCGGCTGAACGTGGGGGCAATGAACATCACGGCGGCATGTCAGCGAATCAATGGAATCAATCTCGTTTCGTGATGTGCGAAAGTTCAACCGCCCAAGCGACTTGCTCAACCCGATGGCATCCGAGTACAGCCCCTTCATCGCGCCCTTGCTCGTACTGTGGCTCTACCTTCCGGGATACCTATCGAATACCACCGCGATGCTTGGTGGCAAGTGGATTCCGGAAATGACCGGAATGGTAGTGAAGCCCATTGACGGGGGCAGGGTGCATGGCGATGGTAACAGGCTCTTGGGGGACGGGAAGACCTGGAACGGCCTAGTTGGCGGAACTCTGGGCGGCGGTCTGCTCGGCATGCTCACTCACGCCCTTTCCAGTGGTAGTGAAGATTCGGATGCCCCATTCATCGATCCGATGACGGGGGTTACTTCGGATGCCTGGTTCTGGCTTGGCGGCGAGTGGGGAGCAGTTTTCGTGCTTGGATGCGTACTGGGTTTTGGTTGCATGGTCGGCGATTCTGCTGGTTCTTTCGTCAAGCGTCGTCTCGGGCACAAGAGGGAAGGCGACGAGAGCTCCGAGGCACCACTGCTCGACACCCTGCCATTCGCGGTTTCCACCTTCCTTTTCGGACAGTTATTGCTGGACCCGTCTATCGTTGGTAGCTCGGATCTGGTGATGGGGATGGCAATACTGCTGCTCATCACCCCGGTCATTCACCGAGCGTTCAACCTCCTCGGCTATAGCCTCGGCCTGAAGTCCGTCCCGTACTGAGCCGACTGAATAGCCCTAGGAATCCATTATCGTGCCAAGCACAAGCGCAACAGCATGTCTGGCATGGGTGTCCTCATCGTCGGCGGCGGCGGCCGAGAGCACGCGCTGGCCATCGGCCTTTCCCAGAGCGATTCAGTGGCTTCTGTCCACGCTTCTCCAGGGAATGCCGGCACGTCCATGGTCGGTACGAATCACGAGGTCAGTTCCACTGACGTAGGCGGCTTGGTTGACCTCGCAGTCAAACTCGACGTTGGCTTGGTCGTCGTAGGTCCCGAGGCCCCCCTCGTCGAAGGACTTGCGGAACGACTGAGGGACGCATCGATCCCTTGCTTTGGCCCCCACTCCGGTGGCGCGAAATTGGAGGGGTCAAAACTCCACGCCAAGAGGGTCATGAAATCCCTGGGCATCCCAACTGGCGATTTCGAAGTCGTCGACGACCCCGGAGCTGTCGAATCCTCTCTCGATTTATTCGAGCCTCCTTGGGTCGTGAAGAGAGACGTCCTAGCCGGCGGCAAGGGAGTGACCGTGACATCCATGAGGGAGCTCGCCGAGGGGGCATTGCGAGAAGCAGTCGAATCTGACGGGTTCGTGCTACTGGAGGAACACCTCTCGGGGGAGGAGGCATCCGTCCTCATAATGATGGACGAGTCCGGCTACGTCCTCCTCCCCGCAAGTCAGGACCACAAGCGTGTGGGTGATGGCGACAGCGGGCCAAACACCGGAGGAATGGGCGCGTATGCTCCCGCCCCCGTCGTCACACCAGCCGTGATGCGGAGGGTCACGGAGGAAATCGTCGAGCCAATGCACCATCACTTGAGGAACGAGGACACGCCGTATCGGGGATGCCTCTACGTCGGGCTCATGATCGATCACGATGGGTCCCCGAGTGTGGTTGAGTTCAATGTCAGGCTGGGAGACCCAGAAGCCCAGGTCACAGTCCCGCTCATCGCCTCTGACCTAGGGCTGACCCTACTCGCCGCTGCAGAGGGATTGCTAGCCGAGACCGAGGTCGAGTTCCACGATCTCAACGCTGCCACCGTCGTACTCGCATCTGAGGGCTACCCGGGCACCCCTGCAACTGGCAGGCCGATCTCAGGATGGGAAGCATGCATCGAGGAGGGGCAGGTCAGTGGGTTCGTCCATCTCGCAGGTGCTATTACCGGAATAGACGGCGAGCTTCTTTCCAGCGGGGGAAGGGTCCTCTCCGCGACCGGCATTGCGCCCACTCTAGGCGAGGCAGTCGAGTCTTCCTACCAGATAATAGATAGCATCGAACTCGATGGTTCGCACTACCGCTCGGATATCGGATACCGTGCCCTGTCGAGATGATGAGCGAGCCCATTCTGGCCCCTTGTTGCCGCAACCGTTCTACGAACGGTTAAAACAAGCGTTCAGGTCGCCGCGCTGCTGAGCCTTGGGCTACGTGTTCTGGTGGGTGTGATGGAAACCGAAAACGAAGCACCCCAAGTCGGCCACCAGCCCCCTGGTCTCGCCTCACCAATCGCCGTCACTGCGATGCTGACCACGCTCTTTCTTGCACTCTCGCAAATCGAGGGCCGCTCAATCGACAATGACTATCTTTCCAGTTCCCTGACCCTTCCCCTAGCAGCCCTAGCCTCAGCATGCATTGGCAGGATGTCCCCTTGGCTACGACTCAGCTCCACTGTAGGCCTCCGCGTTTCGGCCTTGTCAATCGGACTGCTGGCAATCGCGTTCGCGGCGAACTCATTCGCCCCCTCAATGTTCGATAACTTGTTCATTTCCACGTTTTTCTTGGTTGGTTCGGTAACGGGATACCTAGTGGAATCAAGGCGGTTCGAGGAGTCAAATATCTTCCTATCCACTATTGTGGGACTGCATTTTGCAACGTCTTACGCTGCAGGATTGGGGATTATCGACGGTGCTTCGTCTGCTCAGTTTGTAGACTTCGAGAGAGAGGCAATCGGCTCTGCGTTCTTCGCGTTCTGGTTTGCATCGACTGCACTCGGAATTACTGTCACGATTGCTCTGAGGGGCACATTGGAGGACGTGGGCACCGGCTCGATGATGTCTGCAATCCCTACCCCCTCTCAGAACCGAGAGACACTAATCTACGCTGCGCTCATCTTCGTAGTCCAACTGATTCCACTGGTCTGGTTGGGGCAGATTGAGGATATCGAGGCGTTCTCTGAGTCCAGCCATCTCGGAGTCCTCTGGGCGATATTCACGACCGTGGTCATCCTATTGCACGCCTTCTTCCGAGCAGAGGGTTGGCACGTTCTCGGTGTGTTGCTGGCGGTAAACTGGATGCTGTACACCATTGGCCATCTTCACGAGATCGGCAACGAGTTCCCGTACCCACTCGACGAAGGGGGCTTGATTGGCTCGTCCTCGTGGTTCTTCGTCGGGTTCTGGCTCAATTTCTTCGGAATCATGGCTGCGTCTCGAGGGGTCTTCGGAGATATCGCCCCCCAAAGGGAGCCGAGCGGATTCAGAATCTGGTGGAAGTCAAATTCCTACGGGATTCTAGTCGGCCTAGCCTTGGTCACTGCGCTAACCGTCAGAACCGCATGGAACGTAATCCCTGCAATGAACGCGTCGGGAACGGGGCTCTGGGACATGACTGGAGGTTCCGACCCGTGGTACATGAAGAGGGTCGTCGACTACGTCATCGCAGAGAGGAGCCACCTCATCTTCGATCACGACAGGGCGTATCCCCTTGGGGGCATAAACCCTCGACCACCGCTGTTCTCGTGGTCCCTCGCACTTGGCGGGCTGGGCCTGTCCTGGCTGCTAGAGATTCCCGCAGAGCAGGCGGTCTGGTGGAGCATATCTGCCTTGCCTGCGATTTATGGCGCGCTCATCGTCATACCAATTGCAGGTATTGCTACCAGGGTCCACAGCAGGACTGCAGGCATCATATCAGCATGGCTGATCGCGCTGATGCCCGGACACATCAGCAGGTCGACATTCGCTATGGCCGATCACGATTCGTTCGCCATGCTTTTCCTAGCCACGGCGTTCTACTTCTGGATAAGAGCACTCTCCGGCCTCGAGCACAAGAGACTGTTCGAATCTACCAGTCCGAACCCGCTTTACCTGCTTGCTGGAATGAGGGAGAGCTGGAAGCAGAATCCTGCAGTGATGGCAAACGCAACGATGTCTGGAATCGCATTCACGATAATGGCACTGGGCTGGAAGGGATTCGTCTACGGACCCGGAATCCTCTTCCTCGCATATTCGGTTCAAGTTGCCATTAACATCTTCCGTGGCAGGGACAGCCTCCAATTCACTTCTGCCGCACTGCAGATGATGATGACCGCCATCCTCCTCCCACTACCGTTCTACGGATGGCCAGGCTTGAACTTGGTCTTTGCACCCAGCGGCATGCAGCCGATGTTCTACATCATCGGATTCACATTCGCGATGGGATGGGTTGCTAGTTCCTTCAGGGACAAGCCATGGCTGCTCGTCATCATCAGCGGAACAGTTCTGTTCGGCACGATACTAGGTGTCCTCTACTTGCTTCAAGTCGCCGATATATACGACGGATGGGACATACTGTTCACAGGGGGATTCTACTTCACGAAGAACAAGATATTCGGCACCATCGGCGAGGCACAGGCACCCAGTCGCGGTGTGCTGTTCGCCTCTTACGGCCCTGTGGTCGCGCTGATAGCGATAGGATGCGGTTTCTTTCTACTATGGAGGGGCAGTCGTCAGAACAAGTCCGGGTTGACGCTGCTGGGACTATGGGTGATTATTGCGACTTACATGGCATGGACCGCTGGCAGGTTCATCATCAACGCAACTCCGGCGATGGCGGTGGTTGGCGGCATCGGAATCGCCATGCTTTGGGGCAGTGCCAACTCGTCCGAGTTCGTCAAGGAGTGGAGGAGGTCTGGCATTGGAACCCCAAGAGCTCGATTCAGGTCAATATGGCCTGCAACGAAGTCCCGTCCCGGTGTTCCGGTGATTCTTATCGTACTCCTGCTAGTGACTTCCCAGCACACTACCTATGGAATCGACTCAGGCATACCTAGGGGGGAGGAATCGGCTTACGACGTCGACCTAGCCATCTACGACATCGCCCCGGATATACTCAGGGAGGACTTCTTCAACATCTTCTCCGTGATGAACAGCAAGGAGTACAACCCCGACGCCTCTGGACTCTGGTACATGGGCACGTTCGGCCCTAGCTTCAATAGCCAAGGCTGGAACCACGCGTACAATTGGCTTTCCGAGCAGGACTCAGAGCAAGGTTTCAGCGAGCGTCCCGCGTTCGTCTCATGGTGGGACTATGGGTTCCAAGCTCTGGCCTCGGGCCAACACCCAACGGTTGCGGACAACTTCCAGTCGGGAATTCCAAACAGTGGTGGAATGCTCTTGTCAGCGGGTCAAGAAGACACCCTAGCGATGTTCATCGCTACTCTTGCACAGGGAGATAGGAAGTTCAATTCCCAGCAGCTCGGTGAGGACTTCCTCGCATCCCTCAACGCCCACATGACGCCCGAACAGGTCAAGGAGTTCGGGGACATACTCTCCAACAGCAACAGGGAGTTCGTCCTCAACAGGTCCATGGCGATCGTAGCTGTGTACAACGACGTCGAACTGCTCCACGGGGAGCAGCTTGGGAGCGATGGCCTTCCCCAGCTAGGCAAGGTCTGGGTCGTTCTCGAGAATGGCGTCCAAGTCGGCGACCCCACCTCGAATCAGTCCGAGGCCATGTCCCTGTTCAACGAGACCCGCTCCTCCTCCTCCCAGGTAGACACGGGTGAGCCAGCGCACTACGACATTGGGGGATACAGGTACACCACGGACCTAATCGATGACTACTACGACATCTCCACGGGGCTGCACAGGAACAACGCAAGGCTGGGGCTGCTGCGTGCCTTCCTCGTCACAGCCTTCGACATGGATGCCCTAGTAGACATCTACCACGGTATCACCTCCATCGAGTACGAGGTCTCCGACTACGATTCTCCACTGGGCAACACAGTGGTCCGCAACAACGAGATTCGCTATTTCGCCGTCGACAACCGCCTCTTCCCACTTGGTGGCTCTTACTACGACGACTACGAATACCACCGCGGGCAGACGACCGGTATCTTCCATGCCCCTACTCGCCTCTCGGGGCTCGATATGGAGTCATACATCTCAACGATTTACCAGACCCAGAGGGGCGATGGCCCGATTATCCCAAGGACTCAGGCACAATACGAGGCGGAATACCTAGATGACTTGGTCAGACAGACCTCGGGAGCATCCTCAGACCCCTCTGAGGTCATCAGGATGGTCGACATCGACTACCAGCACCAGTCGGAGTTCTTCGAGACCATGGTTGCGAGGATTTACGTGGGTTACGGATCCTCCACGCTCGGGATTCCCGGCGATGCCGAGACGCCATCCGTCTGGCTCAATCCCCAGCAGACGAAAATCACGGGCTCCCCTGGCTCTTACCTGGAGAATGCCTTCGCCCTTCCTGGTGCAATGATGAATCACTTCGTCATCTCCAACTGGTACGACAGCAGCGAATGCGAGCTCAACGAGACCGGTGTGAAGATTAGCCAGTTATGCGGCACCATTTACGATTCCAACAGGATTGTCAAGGTTCTCAAGTACTACAGCGGCGCTACCGTCGAGGGAACGGTCGAGCTAGAGGGCATCGGACCGGTTCCAAACGCTAGAATCCTGATCGAGAGAGATGCATTCAGCGGCGAGGAGGAGCCTGATGAGAATGGTAGCGTCGTCGACGGGGACGGGCGTACGTTTTGGATTCCCATCGGTCATACTCAAGCTAACGAAAATGGGGAGTATTCCTTCACCGTCCCAGCAGGCAAGATCAGAGTCTCCGCCTTCTCTGGGGAACCTGATTTGGAGTCCGCCCGCTCGTCGATTATGGCTTCTGATGTCAGCAACTCGATGTATGAGCTGTTCACGGAGCACAACGAGCAGAGGACCGTCAATCCGATTACGGGTATACTGGGCAACGTTTCGGGCTCAACCTGGCTCTCCGAGGCCATCGTCAACGTCTCTGGCTCGGACGGCCACAGCAACGGACAATCTCGAATAGAAGCTTCCATCACAGTCCAGCCCTCCACTGCAACCGGGGTCTTGACGTGGTCTGGCGGGCTAGACTTCGATGGGGACTCGGTCATCGGCTCTCAAGTGGTACTGACCCCTTCCTCCGACGAGGTCACCATAGGGCCCTACGTGGCCCTGACATCAAACGGCACGGTAGTGGGCCAGTCGTTGGAGTTCAGCGGTATTGGTCAGGTAATCTTCACCGGCGAGGGGATCGCCGCAACTGAGGGCGTCGTGACGGTCAATGACTTCACAGGGACACATACCCAGTCCATCTTCAACAATCACAGCATTACCGGCGAGGGGCTATTCGCGGGTAAGGGCACACTGTCAGGGGAACTTCTAGACAGCACGGAGGCTCTTGCGTGCCCCGATAACGAACTCCCCCAGGGCACTGTCGTTTGCGTGCTCGATGATGGCGACTACCTATTGAACGGCACAGTAAATGCCTCAGGCAGGTTCACTGCCGACGGCTCGAGCCTGTTCTCTAGAACCTTGGACCAAGCTACGTTCGTGGGCTCGGGCACCTTCGAGACGGACAGCACGCAACCACTCACCTCGTATGGCACCATCAATGGAACAGGCATGTTCTCTGGCACTGGGATATTCAGCGGGCCGATGGTCCAACCAGGCTCCTTCCACTTCGTCGATGCCCTACCGGGCGAGTACGACGTTTCGATCGAATTCGGTGATGGAACGATAGTAGAGTTGGAGAGCAACTTCCTAATCGGGCTGAATGCCATTCAGGCTCCTGTGCAGCTATCTGTCTCTGGAGGGGCCATAAAGGGCAACTTAGTCGACCAATCAGGAGAATCGCTTGACGGACCAATCTCCATCTTCCCGTACAACGACACGGCCGAGAATGCCACTATGGAGTGTTCCCAGACCGTGGCCCCTCCCTGCATGGTCGTTCCTGACGACAATGGCGCATTCCAGATTGGACCCATCATTCCCGGGACCTACATTGCCGAGGTCGACATCGACGACGACGGGTTCCCGGAGGTAACCAAGACCTACTCCTTCCACCCAGAGGAGGATGTCGTGGCCACCTTCCCCTCCCCAGTCCCAGATACGTCCGATCTCTCCTTCACCCTCTTCGATGGCGACTCTCCCGTCTCGGACCTCGAGATTAGCCTGCGATCCGAAAACGAGTCGATGGCCCCGATCTCGGCAATCTATGACTCGGTGGCCAATTCTTACAGAGTCGAGCTTTCCCAAGGTATCTGGATACTCAACCACACCCTGGACAACGACAAGCAGCTCTGGCAACGTATCGAAGTCGGTCCGGATGACTTGTCCGACTCATTCAGTTTCCAAGTCAGCCACACAGTTAACGGCACAGTGTACTATTCTCACGGTGACAAGAAGGAAACCGGCATCCTTGAGCAAGTCGTGGGAAACGAGGAAATTGTGTTCCAGTGGGAGGGATTCACTCTGTCGACTACTTCGGACGGAGAAGGCAACTTCAGCGTGACACTCCCCGTGGACGCGATGGTGGATGCTACAGTCGAAGTACTCATGGGCGTGGACGGGTTCTTCTCCAACGGAACCCGTTTCACTGTGGCACAGGATATGGGCGACGTTTCTCTGACCGTCGTACCAGGCGCCATGACAAGTGGTTTTGTCGGTCTGAACCGGCCCGGGAACACCTACACTGATGCCTTCAAGGATTGGGAACCGGTCTATGTCGTCGCCTACAACTTTGACGGGACCACAGACGGAGTTTGGAGGGACACCGTAGGTCCCGATGGCCACTTTGACTTGATACTGCCCCTTGGCAACTGGACCTTCGTTCTGGACGCCGGGGAAATGGGCTCCAGCACCGAGATTGAGGACCTCAATTCGTCTGCCATCGTGGAACTTGAACTCCTCGTCTACCCGGAGGATAACAGC